>OGWL01000100.1_pt1 | contig 12859 bp, 32 predicted proteins | sample 1576031 | NCBI WGS metagenome assembly OGWL01 (sample SAMN07581535, study PRJEB24739) | freshwater metagenome | place: Singapore | collected 2015-01
GCAGAAGACGGCATACGAGATGCGCATTAGTGACTGGAGTTCAGACGTGTGCTCTTCCGATCTGTTTCCCAGTCACGATAGGATGATGTTGTCGTAATTTTCGGTTCTTACTGTGTGTTCCATGATGTTCTCCGTGTGATGGGGCCGTAGCCCCGGTTAATTAAATTGCTTTGGGGCGCTTGATGATGGTTTGCTTGACGCCATCACGCACGCCGTGCTCGGCTACCGTGGCCTTGACCGTGATGGTCTTGGTTTCACCGCTTGGTAGATCAAGATCGAATGCCTCGCAGTAGCCCTTGTAGATAATTACGTTGCCATCAGCATCCTCACAAATGCACAACAGCGTGATGCCGTACTGGCCATCTAAGCGGATGATTTTTTTGACAGTGATTGTCAGCGTGATTTTCTCGCCGACGGTGCCAATGTGTGTGCGGGTTGCGTTGAGCGCAGCTTGTTTGTCTGCCCACTCGGCGCGGCGCTTGGCACGCTCTGCAATGCTCTTGCGGACTGCGGCAACCTGCTTTTCGGAAAGCTTGCCAAAGTTGTCATAGGCCTTGGCGAGCGAACCAACGAAGTTGTCCTCGTAGCTGACAAAGCTTCCACCGTCGAAGATGCGACCATTGGCGATGAAGGCCAGCACTGCCTCGTAATCCTCATGCGTCTTGGCAAAAGTTTTTTGCGCATTCGCAATGATGTTGCGGCGTGCGCCTGCGTAATACGCTGTCTCGTTGTGAATGATTACGGCCATTTGTTTACTCCGTTGGTTACGCTGTTTGGTTACTACAGGCTCAATCCTACACGCTTTTAGTCCACTTGTGTAGCTGTACGCCATCCGTCCGACAAGTGGTCGTTATGCGCTACCAAGCGGCGTGTGATGTGTAGCAGCCCTGCCTCGTCGATGTCGTAATGCGCCGTGAATGCTTTGACACCCATACCATGGATACCACTTGCTCCCCTATGGTGCTCCGGACAAAGTGGGATTGCGTCGTAATGGCTTGCCTTCTGCGCCATGCCGGTACCCCGCCTAGGATGGTGAATCTCTGCAGGCGTGCCAGGCGTGCCCGTTAGATGGCAAAGCACGCAGCCAATAGCCGCAACTTTGTCGAGATGCTGCTTTTCGTCCTTGGTCATATAGTCGCTTTGCCCTCGGCTCGTAAGTTTGCTTGCTGCGTCCTGTACACCTCAATTCTGGCTTGCGCGGCCACCAAATCCCAGCGCAGCTTTTCCTCGACTTGCACTGCCTCCCTCAATCCGACCAATAACTCAAGATATTCAGGGTGCGCATACGCCTCACGCTCCTGTGCGCCGAGCGCTGATTCAAGGCTTTGCTTCATCAATATCGCTTTTTTGCTTTTGCGAAATTCTTCCAAATAAATCCGCTGTGCCTTGGCTTCTGCAAATTGCGCAGCGTTTTTAATAATGTAATAAATCGCATCGTGTGGATCATGTTGTTTCATATAATCTTACCTTTACCATGCCTGCTACTATGTTTCGATAAATTCGTAAATCATCAATTTGACTATCATCGTCCCAAACATTTGCATGTGTTAATGCGTCTAATAAACTTTTCAACACATTATCTAAATCTCTTTTTCTTTTATCTGGCGGAAATGCTTCAATCACAACGCGCAGCCGACCTGTATATTTTTTAAACTCTTGTGCCGCGGCTGCTTCTAAAACTAATTCATTTACTACTTTGCGATATATCTTACCCTCAGCGGTTATATAAACAATTGCATTATTATTAATGACTCGATGACGCCAATATGTATTAATCGTTGGCGGCCACGGGAGCGTCACTTCAAAAATCGGCATCAAATCTGTAGGGGTTTGCACCAGCTTTCTCCAAAAATTGTTGCGATGCTCGATCAAACCACAACCTCAACCGCGGCTCAAATTCACCGTTTCGCTGCTTCTCACACAAAAGCATTGCGTCCGGCTCCTCCATTTCAACGATCTGTCCTGCTTCAATCAGCCGTTCCTTTTTCTTGTTGCGCCACATCATCCACACATTGTCCACCTGGTCGGCGATTGACCCCGAACCTTTGATGTCAACTTTTTGAGGCAGCGCTTCATCCGTTTGTCCTTTTCGGATGTGATGCACCAGATGAACGTGCAGGCCTGTGTCTCGAGCTAGGGTAGTACAGTCACTCACAAAATCCTTCTGTGAATTAAAATCATCCTCGCCGCGGACACATTTCATCAGGCTATCAATCAGGTAATGCTGAACCTTGTACGTGGTTGCAGCGTAATGGCCAACTCCAACAACTTGCTGCCGGGTTACCTCACCCTGGCGATCATAAAACCAGAGCCGGTCACCCACCCAGGCTGCAAATTTGTTGTAGTGCTCCACGCTCGGATGATTGGTGCCGGCAAATTGACGCACCATGCGCTGGACCGTCGTTGTTGGACGCATCTCAAAGCTGGCAATCAAAACCGTGTGCTTTTGAGCTAGCAACTGCAGCGCAATCATCCCGGTGATCAAGCTTTTGCCCGAGCCATTTTGCCCGGCGTAAACCGTGACCTCTGCAGGACGGAAGGAAAACTTGTCACGTAGTTTGAGCCAGGGCATCACAACTGGCGGCTGCGGCTCGGCAACCAATAATGCGATCGCCTGCTGAATAATTTGCTGGGCAGGACGCAACATGGCAACCGCTTCCATCTTGTCGTACCAGGCCTGAAAATCAATGTCGTTTGGTATGGTATTCATGCGTCAATCTCCGAGTCCCATAGAAGGCCTGGAAGCGTTTCTTGATAGTGGGCGAATATCCTCCTAGCCTCAAACCTTTTTAATGCCTCTACGGCCCTAAAAACGGCCTCAGAATCGATTCCTGTGACGTGAACTACCAATCCTCTTGCCCAACGGTAATCTTGATCGGTCGGATCAGCCACGACTACGGGTATTGGAAGCACTGAATCGTGCCTGCCATTGAACTCAACAAAAACCGCCTGGATGGGCAAACGTCTTTGCTGGCAAAGGATCACAAACTCATGACCTCTCATAACGCCCCCGCATATGGATTTAGTGGTGCGGGCTTGGCGTAACCTTGCTTTTCATTAAGAACCCAACTCATAAAAGCCTTGTCCCAATTTAGCTTGGTTGCATCTCGACCCGCTTTTGCATGCCAGTAGCTCATGAACCGCATCACCGTGGTTCTTGCATTCAAGTCCGGTCTTTCCTTTTTGATGAACTCAATCAATTGATCGCTTGGCTCCCAGTCAGCAGGCAAGCGCGTAGCGCGTCTACTACTATTGGTTCTTGGTTCTTGGTTCTTGGTTGGGATCTGATCCGCATCTGATTTCAGATCTGATTTCACATCCTTTTCAGATGCCCATCTGATCTGATTCGCACGCCTTGCAGAAGCTGCCTTACCCTGATACTTACTAATTTCGGCTTCGATTCTCTGATGCGTATGTGATTTCAGATCTGAATCGTATCTGAAATAGATCTGAACCAGATTCCGAACGCAATCCTCCTTGCCTCGTGCTCCGATCTTGAAAGCAAGGGCTTGGATGTCATCTGGAAGCGGCTTTTCCGTGTCGTAGTACAGCCAGATCAACCGGAGGTAATAATAGGACTCTTCTGGTGTTAAAGACGAGGTGTCTTTCAGAAAGTCCCCGATGTGATGGGGATAAAAATGCATGGCAAACCCTTGTCGGAGGTTTATTGTCACTAAAGTTGGGCGTTGGCAGGCGGGTGACAAATCCGCTTTTCAGGAGCTACCCTAGCCATGCCCGTTGGATGGTACTTAGTGTTTTGTCAATTCACAAGTGTTTTGTTCAACAAGATCATTCATCATTTTAATTACGTCGTTCAAATATAGGTCGAATGCAGCTTTACCGCGGTGCTGGGCCAATCCAACGCAAATCGTGCTTAACATTGCCAACGTCACCGAGGCATATGTCATTTCTGCAAAGTGGTTGTCCGTGTCCTCGGCCACTTTTGCGAAGGCCTTCTCAATGTTTGCAAATAATTGTTGAGCCGCCGTTGCTATTGCTATTTCTGCTGCCGTTGGCTTCATACCTTCACCCAAAGACGCTCAATTCCGCGCTCCTTGATGTAGGTCTTGAAGTCCAGCGGCACGCTGCTGACCGTTGCAAACGCCAGCATATGCGCCACGCATGCAGCCTCGTAACCTGAGCAGTTTTCAGGAATGGTCAGCCGGTAACGCTCCTCACCCATCTCAATTTCAAGCGGCCCGATTGGCGCGTAAGTCCTCTCAGTCATAAAAACTCCTTGATGATGTCTTCATATGTGTACTGCCGGCCAGATAAACGCTCTGCTGCCGATGCTAAAAGCAACAGCCTTTTGAGCGGCAAGCGGTTGTGCTTGCAGTAGTAGTGGGCAGTGGACGGCGCAATGCCAAGCAAACGCGCAGCAGATCGCACACCACCGACGGATTCAATGAGGTCTCGGATAGTCATGCCGTTAGATTACTCGAACACTCAACACGACGCAACCCCTCTAAAAAGCGTTGACATCCCGTTCGATTTATGAAACACTTTGCTGGCAGTTCAACTTTACGGGGTAACCAAATGAGAGATGACATGGAATGGCAGCAGATGCTGCAAGAGCGTGAGCAGTTAACAGAAGAAGCTTTTTTGCGGGCTTTAAACGGCGTAGCAACACAGCAGGACTGGAGATGGCTTGCATGTGAACTAGGTCTTACGTTTTATACCAAAGAGGAAAATTATGTTTATATCTGAAGGCGAAACTCAACGCGAATTTAAACTGGTGCCCGACGGTTCGCACCTGGCCATATGCTACGGCATCGTAGATCTTGGCACTCAGGGCTACGTCTACATGAACGAAAAAAAGAGCGCAAAGCAGTTGCGGCTGCTTTGGGAGCTTCACGGCGAAGACCAGGACGGCAACGCACTGTCACTAGACGATGGCCGGCCACTGTCCATCTCACAGCGCTACACACAATCCCTCGGCGACAAAAGCAATCTGCGCAAGATCATCGTGTCTTGGCGCGGTGGCAAAGATCTGACACCAGAAGAACTAGGTCAAGTCCGAGGCCAGCGGGGTTGGGATATTAAAACGCTGATCGGCAAACACTGCATGCTGACGGTTAAACACTCAATCAAGGGCGATCGCACATTTGCTAATGTTGATGCGGTCACTGCAGTTCCCGCGGTAATTAAAAAGTTGGGTTTACCTGACATGGTAAATGCGCCGATTTATTTTAGTTTTGATCGATATTCAGAGTCTGATTTTGAATCGGTCAGTGCTGGATTAAAGCGCGTGATTATGCAGTCTCCTGAATATGAGATGCGTGCCAATCGTTCATCACGTCCTGTCATTAATAAACCCACAAGCTTGGCGGAGGTTGATGATGACATCCCCTTCTAAAGTCAAGCGCACGCCTAAAGTGCCAAAAACTTTTCCTGATCCCAGCATGATCGTGTTCCCTGTGAAAGAGCAAAGCGCCGATCGTAGTTGGCAGCCTACTTTTAATTTTATTGACGAGCACGACAACATTATCATGGCCGTGCCCCATTTCACGAAACGTGATTTGTGGGTATTGCCCGGAGGGAAGGAACGTGACAAAGAGGCGCTGGAAAAAGCAGGGGCTACGCCTGGCGCTTCAATTTTATGGTCACGTTTCTGGACCTAAGGATTTAAACATGAACCAAGACACATCAAATCAGGATACACCAGACATGTTTATTCACGAAAAACCAAAGAAAGTAATAACCGACAGTCACAGTCCAATCGACTGGTCTGCCATATCTAAATCACCCAATCCATTGAAGGATTTAATTAACCCGCCGCCAAAAATTAAGCGTAAACCACGCGTCCGTGTAACCAATGACTTGTACAACGAAATCGTGACCGACATTTTCCTCACCGGCGATATTATTGGTATTGCAAAAAAGCACGGGCTTGATTCTAAAACCCTTTACAACTGGAGGATCATGATTATTGAAAAACGAGAAGGATTTATGTACAACCATTTATACGAGAAGACAAAAGAGATTATCAAACCACATGTTAAACACATGCGTGAAATGCGATTGTTAGTCAAAAAGGATACTGAAATGAACCAGGAACAAACTGTTGAACATACTCAGCCAGAATCTGCAACTGCAGAAAATCCGTACCTGAATCATCTGAAATCTATGATGGATGCAAGCCAAGATGAATATATGGTGCGTAACAGCGCTGGCGAAACAATAGTTGCACAAAAAATATCGCCGAAGATGCTCGAGTTCTTGAAATCCAGCGGCATGAAGGTCTTCCGCCTGTCAATGCGTGAAGTCTGATGGAAATCAAGGCTTATCTCAAAGAGTCCGGGCACTGGTACACGCGTACTGGTGCGCCGATGTACACAGTCAAGGCCAATAATGGCCAGCAACGCAATACAACGCTCAGGGACGCTCGCAAGTACGACTTAGTGCCTAGTGTCACGACCATCCTCAATGTCGCCGCCAAGCCTGGTTTAGAGGCCTGGAAACAGCAACAGATTCTGCTAGCCGCGCTCACCCTGCCGAAGGCTGAGAATGAGTCAATTGATGCGTATGCCGAGCGCGTGCTAGAGGATAGTAAGAAGCAAGCTGTAGATGCTCGGGATCTAGGCACAGCGATTCATGCCAAGGTCCAAGGAGCATTTGAGGGTGGGCCTGAGAACGACTACTCCACCAGTGTTAAGGCGCTCCTGCGACAAGCCTACGGTGAGCAGGTTTGGGTGAGTGAGCAAAGCTTTTGTCACCCGCAAGGGTTTGGCGGCAAGGTAGACCTGCACTGCAAGGCCGCGGTAGTGGACATCAAAACCAAAGCGTTTGGGCCAAACGATGATCCTGTTGGTTACGACGAGCACCTGATGCAACTGGCTGCATATCGCGTAGGCCTGGCGCTCAATGGTGCCAAGTGCGCCAATTTGTTTGTGTCAACCACGCATCCTAACCTGGTCGCGCTGTATGAATGGACGCTTGCTGATGTCGATCGCGGCTGGCTAATGTTTGAAGCGCTCCTTAAATTTTGGCAGGCAAAAAATAATTATCAATGAACGGTCGATTCTGACCGGATGAGCGGTGGGTAGGGTGTTGACAACTGGACTAAATAAGATCAATATCCTACTCACAGCGACGTGCTGTGTAACGCGAAACTAACGGAGTAAAAAATGAACAACGACCTAGCACTCAACAGCATCGACACCCTCGGCGCACTGCTCGCTCAGATCGCCGACCTCACCAAGCAAGCTGACGCAATCAAGGATGCAATCAAAGACGCTGCTAACGCAGGCGGTCCCAAGGTTGTAGAAGGCGTTCTCTTCAAAGCCACCTACACCGAGACCAACCGCGCCACCTTCGACAAGGATGCGTTCATCAAGGTTCACGGCGCTGAGGCTTACAAGCAGTTCACCAAGACCAGCGCAATCTTCTCAGTCAAAGTCACAAGCCGCTAAATAACTGGGGCTTCGGCCCCTATTAGGAGAACACTATGTACCACGTCACGATCAAGAGAACCAAGGAAGACCTAGAGTTTGAAATCAACAAGCTTCACGCAGATGTTTACAGCGACTGCCTAATGGATGGCTATACCGAGGACGAGTCATTTGAGCTTGCCAACAAAGCCACCGAATACCTTCAACGCGAATACGCTCAACTGTGAGGACACCATGAACGCCAAAAACATTTCCGACGTTTTATCGATCTTGAATCTTATTTATGAATCTGACCTTAACCAGTTCAAAGACCCTGTTTTTGTTGGCCGGCTAAAAGCAGCGGCGTTTACCAAGTCATTGCCGTTGAAGTATGTGCTCGGAACACTCGACGTGGAGATACGCGATGAAAATCATTGTTCGCAAAGATCCGCCGCCGCTTGATACGCGGGACTACGACTGGCGTGCGGTTGCCTACCCTTACACACAGGGTGACAGGATTGGCTGGGGCCGCACCCAAAAACGTGCCATTGCTGACTTGCTTGATCAGCTTGGTCTTGAGCCCGATACGGCAGTGGAGGTCAAAGATGAATCCGGGGACTAGAGTCAAGACACCGCGAGGATTGGGAGTCCTCGAGAACATACACGATGACGGCACTTGCGTGGTGCGGCTGATCAACCAAACAGAATGGCCATTCCCTGAATGGATTTTTGTACAGCGCAATCAAGTAAAGCTTGCATTCAAACCCAAACCCGATCTAACCCAATTTGAGGAGGCACCCTTTTGATGGATGAGACTGTACGCAGTTGGCAAGACATCATTGCCAGCTATAAAACTTATGCCTCGGCGGCTGACGTTGCGGCTACTTGGCGCAAGCATGGCTGGGTGCCACCAAGTAAGGAATGCCCGGCAACGATGGCCAAGCAAAAAGCTTTTCGTGAGTGGTCAGCACAGCTTGGAGGCGAGCATGGCTGAATTAATCAATCATCTGCTAGACCTGTTTGGTGCAGGCGCATTCATGTTGCTTGCCGCTTTAGTCTATTTACTTTGGAGGCTTCCCGATGGCGAAGACTGATGATCGAATGACACTGATTGCTGCAGCCCTGAATGGCATCTTAGCGTGTGGCGTTAAGAACTATCACGACCACACCCTACAACTGGACTCTGCTGAACGCATTGCAGCGTTTGCGGTTCGACTTGCTGACACAACATTGGAGATGGCAAATGAGAGATTACCAAGATCCCGAAGTGCAAATTCAGGTGCTGATTGAGTACATGCACGTCATGATTTGCCGACGTGACTGGCATGGCGTAAGCGATGCTGCCAACGACATCCGAGAACTGGAGGCCGAAGCTGATGGCCCGCGTTTTCTGCGTCGATCTGAGGAGCACGCATGAGGTGTCCGCCCTGCAATCAGAACTGCAATCAAGGCCGGTGGTGTCCAGCCAAGATGAGCGATAAGGACATCCGAGACTGCATGGATGACATTCCCAGCGCCTTGACTGATGTTGACTTCCTGTATGCCTTCGCTCGTGCTGTTGAATCCAGGGCTAAGGGTTGGATGTCAGTCACGCCAGAAGAAGTTGATGCATGGAAGAAGCACACAAACGATCAAGCTTAGGAGATAGACATGGATGACGCTCTCAAAATACAGGCATACGAATTGTTAATTGAACACATGGATGAGGAGCTTACACAGGTAAGACACGATCTTGATCGATCCTGCGATTCTTGGATTTTTGCCTTTTCTCATTTGGCTAAATTTATTCGCACTAAGCATGGCTTTGACGTGCTGCGCTCACTTGCTGTTGAGATTGATGCGGAAGAGGCCAAACACGGCAAAGACAAAGGATTTACTGAACTAGTGGAGTGCGACTATGCTTGATAAAGACGCCATCATCAGTTTGGCAAACGAGGCCGGCATCAAAGGTCCAGCACCGGCACGGCAAGGCTTCAAGATGTATGCAAGCCCGCAACGATTGATGAAATTTGCCGGGTTAGTGACAAGCAAGCGTGAATGGGTTGGGCTGACGGATGAGGAGATTTGGAGCAATGGGAGTCGCTTGTCGTTAAGCGAGAGTGGCATTCGAGAGTTTGCTCGTGCCATCGAAGCCAAACTAAAGGAGAAGAACGGTGGATAGAGACGACATTATCAAGATGGCGAGAGAGGCTTGTGACAGTGACAAAGTAGACGCATGGCATAACGGCTTCTGGACGCTGACGCAAGAAGAACTTGCACGCTTCGCCGCCCTTGTCGCAGCCAGAGAAAGAGAGGAATGTGCGAGGGTGTGCGACGAAAAGGTAAACGCTGAATATGCGACAGGAAAGATTGATCACAACGAGATGGGATGGACGCAAGCATGTGCAATAGCCATCAGAGCAAGGGGTGAGCAATGACACCTTTAGTTCGCAAAGCCGTCAAGTTTGCGCCGGAACCAGAAACAGCACTTTGGTTTGATGTTGGTCAAATGGAAGCCACGCAAGCCAGAAAGGTTCCTGCCGAGTTTTTGATGCATCTGCCATCAAAACGCACAGGCATCGTTGGTTTGGATACGCAAGGCAAAGACTTTGCAATGTGGCTTTTGCAGGGCGATGGATCAGTCACTGTTGGTGGCTGTTCGATGTGGCACGGCGGGAAATACTTTCCACCGTTCGCATACATGCTGGACGGTAATGGGTTCAAGATTTACCGCAAAGGCGAAGAGATTACATTGGAGGACATCAAGCCAGTGCATCGCATGGTGCTTGCCGTGATGATTAAGTTGGCTATGAAGACCGAAGGGTACAGACCAACGCCACGGCGAACTTTCATAAATCAGAAAAGGCAGTCCAAAGGCAAGCCTGCATTGACATTTGATTGGCATACCGTGATGGTAGAGCCGCCAAAACAAAAAAATGACCCACAAGGTGGAACACACGCAACGCCACGCCGACATCAGGTTCGTGGACATTGGCGCACCTATAAATCAGGAAAGCGGGGGTGGGTAAGCGAATGCTGGAAGGGAGACGCAAGCAAAGGGGTGGTTTTCAAAGACTATCAAATAAAGGAGAAGAACACATGACACGAGACAACATCAGAGCAAGAGGTGAGCAATGACCCCCTCAGACATGATCGCAACGCTTCAAATGATCGGCTGGACAAGGCAAGGCATCTCTAAATACATCGGCGTTGGTAAACCGGCAGTTAGCCGGATGGCAACCGATCAATGTGCTAACCCGAGATACAAAACGATGGACGCACTGCGTGAGTTGATTGCTGCGCCGACCCCAGTCAATAGAACCAGGGATAAGGATGGATATTTATCTTGATGCTATGCGCTACCGCATGCTGCGTCAACTTGTGGACTACCCGGAGCAAATGGATGAAGACCTTGACTTCGCTTTACGACAAACAGCTATCGATCATCAAGCGCCTGCACGATACGATGCAGAACCAGATCAGAACCGATGCAACGCTTGCCGATCAACTTTTGCATGATCTAGCGTGGAACATATTAGAACTCAGGAAGACAATCAACGATGCTATGCCCTTATTGCACAGACCCGTCAGGACAGTCCAGCCGGACAATCGTCCTTGATACACGCAGCTTTTGGGAGCCCAACAAAAAATACTTTTATACGGAACGCCGACGCGAATGCCAGACATGCGAAAACCGATTTACGACAACCGAGAAGTCACCATTGGCTCGACAACACTTACCCTCAAGGAGTGGGCAAAACGCTCAAGGATCAGTTTCTACACCCTCCGCTGGCGTGTCGATCAAGGATGGCCCGTAGAGCGCTTATTTGAGCGCAGGAAGAGCTTTCAGGATGGGATGAAGGTTTGCAGTAAGTGCGGTGAGCAAAAGCCCTCTGAGGCTTTTTATGCGCGTTCTCGAGGAGGTTGGTACTCAGAGTGCAAGATTTGCCATAAGAAGCGAGTCGTTCAGTCCAGTATCAAGGTATAGCAGCCTGATTGTTTTGGATTGCTGCTGCACCATAACCGGCGACCGGCAACGCGCCCTGTTGCAGCCCTGGCCTGCGCTTGGCAAACATGGCTTTTAGCGTAGCCTGCACGGGTGTAGTTGCGTATCCGCTGGCAAGCAATGATGGGGCTGCGCCTGCTGCAGCAATAGTGGGGCTTACATTACCAGCCATGATTGATCCAACGCCGGCAACGGGAGGTATCATTTTGCCGGCCAAGGTTTGATCTGAACTTTGCGAAACCTGGCCCAAGATGTTGGCACGCTGCTCTGCTTGTTGCTTTAATTGCTCCGCTCCTGCGATGGCTTCTTGTTGAAATGGAGCACGACCACGCTGGAATTTTCTCCGATTTTCTGCGGCGGTAGCAGTCAATAACTCTTGTGGCGTAAATGCGCCCTCTCGTGCTTTGGCAGCGTTCACATAACCCGCTGCGCGATATAGGGGTTGCATGGCGCTATAAGCTTGATTTGCCGCTCGTATCTTGCCCGTAGGATCGGCATCATCTGCCATATTCATCCAAACCTTTTGGACCTCACGGTAAGCCTTGCCAGCATCTCGAATAAACGGATTATCACTACCTCTAAATTTGAATGCTTGAGACCCTAACTCCTCTCGATCTTTATTCCAAACTTGAGCATTGAGCCTGTTGTTTTGATCAAATGCAGAGACTAGTTTTGTGAGATCTTGTTTGAACTTGGCAAACAAATCAGGCGCTACTAGACCAAAGTCTTGTCGCGCTTTATCCAAAATATTAATGAGCGCTTTCTCATGCTGGGGCTGAAGGGTTACAGCCTTGATCCTGTTGAGCGCATCTGCGTAGCCATCACTGATAATTTTTTCCGCGCTTTGGATGGCTTCATAACCACGCAATTCCGTCGGAATCTCTTGCTTTAGAGGTGCCAATGCCTTATTAATAAGCGGCGTGCTGAAGGACATTTGAGACTCAAGATTAGCGCGTTCAACAGCTTTTCCAAGTTCTTCTGCTCCGGCTTTCTGCCGACTACCTAGTTGACTAAAACTAATCCGCTCAAGAAACTTTTCAAAAGTTTCTAATGGCCCTCCTAGTAATTGACCAAGCGTGCCCTTTTTGCGCAGACCCTCAACATCAACGCCTAAATCCATCAACGTACGCAGGCGATCTAGCGCAGGGTCAAGCATTTGCGCACCCTTCTGAAATGCAGCGCCAAACAATCCGCCTTTTAACGCCTGCTCCGCTTTGCCTGTAGCCAAATTACCCTCAAGCACTGGCTCAGATGCTGCGCTCATAAGACCACCTAGACCAGCAGCTTGTAGCAAGCCTTTAGCGCCCGTGGCAGCTTGCATACCGGGCAACGGCATGCTTGCAACCGTGCCCGCAACTTCACCTAATCCAGTAGCCATAGGCCTGCGCTCACGCAAGCCACGCAAATCTGACTCTAAAGCCTGGCCAGCCTTGCGGTAATAATCTGACCCGAATGGCTCGGTCACCAACTGCCCCATCGATGTGCCGGTCTTAGCCATAGAAAG
>OGWL01000101.1_pt1 | contig 12845 bp, 17 predicted proteins | sample 1576031 | NCBI WGS metagenome assembly OGWL01 (sample SAMN07581535, study PRJEB24739) | freshwater metagenome | place: Singapore | collected 2015-01
CCCAGTCACGATAATCATGATACTATTAATCAAACCAGGTTTATTGATACTGCGAAATGGCTTACCAAAAAGAACGAATGTCAATGCGTCAAGTAGGGTTGAATTGTGAGAAAGAATGTCGCCCGACCAAAATCTGTGATCTTCGCTATCAACAGTAACATCAAACATATTTGAATATGAGGATGTTTCTACGATTTCAGTAACCAATTCTGGTCCATCTTTTGTTATTATTTTTGTTTTATTTTTGACACAATCTTTCGTAAATATTTGATTGTATTTCTCATCAAAAATAATATGTGTATCGGCGCAGACAAGTTGTTTATTCGTTTCCGTCTTCAGTATCCATTCTTGATAAGGGGCTGTTTTGTGGATATGAGTGGTCGGTTGCCAACCGCTATCGGTTTCTATTTCCCAATCACTCAATTCTACTGAATCTACGAATTTTCTATTTACTGTTTCAGAAAGGTCAAACATTCATCAATCATCCAGATTATGTTTTTGCTTATTTTGTGACTCATAAAAATCTCCTATTGTGGTCTCTATTATTTGACCAGTTCTTTTATTTCGAACCTTTATAAGAGTATCCTTATAAACGCATTTTCCACTGCCATTTTTTCCAATAATCAAAGTTGTTGGAGACTTGTTCAGCCTTACTTCGGTGAATGTATTGCCTGTTGATAGCAGATTCTTCCAGCGAATTTTTTCAAAAACGATCATACTTTCTCCAGATTTACAGCCTCTACATACAGTTCATGCAAAATATTCTTCAACTTGATTTGGTCCAGATCGAGTTTCAGGCCATCAACATATTTGTCCAGTATGGTGATTGTATTCTCAGCTTCATCTATAATAGCGTCATTTTCGTCTGAAGTCAAGTCTGAAATATCTTCAATGATACTAACATCCAAAGGTGCAGCATCTGTCAGTTTTTGAATATATCGATCAAAAAGGTATGGATTCGTCTTATGTAACACCAATACTTTTACATATGAGGCTGTGTACTCGGCAAAATCTATGTCTTTTAGGTTCTCGAAAGTGATGTCATTCTTATCATCATAGGTGATCTTGTGAAACATTTTGTATGGGTTTTCAACAAACTCAAGTTCACGAGTGGTTGTATCGAATACATGAAATCCACGTTTATCGCCATAGTCCGACCAGGTTATCTGATATTGATTGCCCAGATAGAATATCTGGCCATCACTTGACTTGTGATGAAAATGTCCTGATAATACCATATCGAATCTGTGAAATAGTTTCCTATCCAAACCATCATGACAAATATTACCACGATCCATTTCAAATCCAGATATTTCCAAATGCCCAAATGCTACCTCTGCTTTCGTATCTTTAATATGCTGTACGGTTTGATTATGATTTTCGCTGTTTATCCATGGCAATACGCAAATATCTAGCTCACCTATATTTAAATCACAAGGGTTTTTGTACAAAACAATATTTTCATTTGTACTAAATAACTCTTCCATAGCATTTATATCATTCGTATTTTTGTAGGTCACATCATGATTTCCTACCAAAACATGAAGCGTTACATTCATTTCAGCAAGCTTATTGAAAAATTTATTTCTCCAACGATTCAATATAACATAGTTGATAAACTTGCGACGATCAACGATATCACCTAAATGAAATACTGTGGTTATATTATGCTCTTTCAAATATGGGAAAAACACATTATCCCAAAACTTGAAAAAATAATCATCAAAAGCAAGAGAGTCATTTCTTGCACCAGCATGTGTATCATTGATAATGGCTATTTTCACTTTGTGGCTCTTTTGAATGGAGTTACATTACGATTAGCCTTTTCATATTCAGCATCATACTTGGACAATCTGTCATTGAGTTGATCGCGAATACGAGACAAACGGTCTCTGAATGTTTGTCTCTTCCACACATCAACATTGTTGTCCAACATGTTTTTGATCAGGTATTCTATTTGGCTTGGCAATGGTTCTGATTCAGCCATGATTTTCTCCTTCATAAAACTCTTCTACACCTTTTACTTTGCTATTCTTGACCTTCTTGATCTTTCTGGTTTGTTCGAAGTTCTCGATGAACTCAGACATATTATCGTATATCTCATTAGGTTTCAAGAACTTTGTGTTGTTTTCAGACAATAATGTTTCCATATCCTCAGATGTAAGGTCATCAAAGATTCTTGAGTTTTCTAAAGACTTATACTTCACATATTGCTGCTTCTTTTCTTTTGAAATACGGCGTAGAAATGCATAAAATACGATTTGAGTGAAATATGCGAATGGATTCTTAGACTTCTCTGGATCGAAGTTTTCGAAATACATTAGACAGTTCTCAATGGCATCAGCGATCATTTCATCGCGGAAGGAGTAGTTCATGAAGTTAGGTCTATATGAAAGGTGTTCGGCAATCTTTAGGAAACACTCGCCAACATAGTTTGGTATTGCTGGCTTAGGCTCTTTATTGCGTTTAGCCTTTCTCACATCTTTCTTGTATTGTATCAGGGTTTGTAGAAACTTCTCATTGTCCACATAATGAACTGTGGCTTTCTTTTTCATAATATGACCTCATTTTTTCTATTGACTAATGCTTGACTAGACGCTATAATGCAAGTGCCTTGGTTAATGTAATAGTCTTTTGTTGCCTAAGGCCTTCATGATTCGACTGTATTGATCAATAACCTCTTCTTCCTGATCTGAAGCCTTGATGTCTCCTTCCTCTTCTGGTTTCCTTAGACAGTCAATATAGAATTCCTTCATTCGAACAGATATAGAAGTAATGATCAATACCTCATTACGATCAATAGTGAACTGATCTGTATCAACGAAGTCTAATGGTACCCACTCTTGAAGAGCCAATGACATACGACCTGAATGATCTGAGTATGCACGAAGAGCCATTGGATTACTGAGAACTAAACTGTTCTCTTCGATAGAAGTATTTGATACAATATCTGTACCATTCTTTAGCTTTATGTATAATGTTTCCATCTATTACACCTTTAGATCTATATTATATATCCTATACATAAACTTCTCTTCATTATAGATCTTTACCCGTTCAATGAAATGCAATAAAGTGAAGTTATGTTTCTTAGTATAGCGTAAGTCATCAGAAATGTCAAATAAAATGGCTTTCTCTTTGTTGTTTCCAAGCCTCAAACCTCGCCCGATAGACTGAAGGTTGCGAATACGGCTCTTTGTCGGTGAGGCGAAAACAATATTATGAAGATTGCGAATGTTTACCCCGGTAGAGTACGTGCCGTAAGATGCAACGATAATAGCATTATTCTCGTTCTCAACAATTGACCTTACACTTTCTCGATCTTCCGTTTCAGTACCACCATGTACAAAAAACACTTTCCTATTCTCAGCCTTATCGTTGATCATCTCATGTAATACCTTACCGTGTTCTTTCACATATTGAAAAAGAACAAGTGTGTTACCATTTAATGATAAAGCAAGATTACGAATAAACTTATTTCTAGCTTCACTGTTTACCAAATACTTGATCTCATCGATGTATTTGTAGTTCTTGACCATTTTACACAATTCTTCAGGATGCTTTAGTACTAAACATTTGATCTCGAAATCAGATAACTGTTTCTTATCAATCAATTCTTTTGTGGTAACTATTTTCCTTGCTGGACCGAATAAACCTTCTAATACTAACCTATTTGTTTTGCTGCCGTCTAAGGTTCCAGTCATACCTATACGCACTTCAGCCTTATTTAATTGTGTCATTATAGTTGACAATGATTTAGCCTTGAAGTTATGTGCCTCATCACCTATGACCCATTGATAGTCGAAATACTGTTTAGGTAATGTATAGATTGATTGCCATGTGCTTATGGTGATAATCTTATTCGATGTCTTTTCATGACCAGAATATATGCGATGTACATTATTTTCAACATCCCAACCATTTTTAGTTGAATAGTCTTTAAAATCACTATACAACTGTTCCACCAAAGATGTGGTTGGTACAACGATTAATCCTCTTTTGCCACTATCCGTCATGTATCTGGTGATCAAATAAGCGATCAATGATTTACCCGATGCTGTTGGCGAAATCAATAATTGCCTTTTATTGCGAATAGCATGGGCGAATGCTTCTATTTGATAATCTCTTGCATCAATGTCTTTGTTGCGGGATTGTATTTGCAATGATTCTGCATACTCTTTTGCTTCTAACAGAGAGAACTCATTAGTTTGCAATACTCTTTCATCATACTTTATGGTATATTCGCGTTCTTTGGCGAATGTTTCAACATAAGGCACTAAACCATGATACAATGTATTTGTTCTGGTATCTAGAAGCCTTATCTTACCATCCCATAACTTGTTACGAAAGGCTGGGGTAAACTTATATCCTGGCACATAGAATGTGAAGAACTCAGAGAGTTCTTTGATTATACTAGGTTCACATGATACTATGATATATGCTTCATCTTTTTTGGATATGATTATGTCAGACACCTTGTGTAAACTTCTCCCATTCTATAGCATTGCGTAAATTGAAAGATCTTTGATGTATTTCTTTGATGATTTTTTCACAGCAATCAACGAACAGTTCTGCATACTGTAGTTTGTTTTTGATTTCCATAACATCTGGGTCACCATCTACCATAATGTTGACATCCGCACGCAGATACTTTTCTCTCATTGGTTCCCAACCAAGTTCTTTGAGTTCTTCAGTAGCATTTAGGTGACCCGAATAATATCTGAACTTGAGTCGAGATAGTTTGTTGCAATCATTTTGCAGTTTTTGAGTGCGAAGTTTTTGCGTTTTATATACATCAATGTATTTCGCATGAAGATTGGACAACCTTATGGATTCAGATCCAAGCTTAGTTTCATCTATTTTAGCATCAGTTGCCCATGAAAGCATGAGTTCATCAATTGTTTTGATCATATAAACACCTCTTGCATAATGAAAAAGTATAGATCAAATGTCAAATAATGTCAACGGTAAAATAGTTATATCTCAAAGAAAGTGTCGATGTCATAACTTGATTGGCATCAGATGTCGAATCAAAAGGTAATGAACCTAATGATGTTGGGAAACAATCTTTGAACTTGACACGAATATTGGTTTGATTTTTGTTAGTCAATATGGTTAATGTTGCATCAGATACTGTACCACCAAAGTCTGATTTTTCTTTGAGCATTCTTCTATATTGGTTGAAGTTTTCTGGAAACGTTAGACCAACCATCCAATCATATATTTCCAACCAGGTTCTTAGGTCTTCATCGACAAGGAAGGTTATGTCGAGAGGCTCATACACAAGTTTTTCACCTGGAACATATAGGTCTACGAATGGTGTATTTCTGATTATTTCAGATAGTCCAGCACCAGGTAGGCTGACATTTTGGCAAAAATAGGTCAGATTAGGCATTCTTGCGAAAATAAACTGGAACTTTGTGGGTTGCAGTAAGCTTGTATTCGTTGGTTTAGGATTTAATGATATCATAACATACCTCTTTGGTATTTATGCATAAAAAAGAGGGGAGGTTTTTCAACCTCCCCCCGAGTCATAGTAGTTTTTTGTTGTTATTATTAGAGATCACATCAAGTTCGCTACTTTGAAGATGCGATAGTAGAAGTTGGAACGGTTAGATAGTACACCGAGACCAGCTGTTGTGCCTTCAGCGAATGGATTTGCTACCATGCCATAACGAGTCTTGAACCCGATACGTGGCTGGAAGGTATCCTGTCCGATAGCACGAACCATCTGTAGAGGTACATATGGGCAATAGAACAAGCCAGCATCATAAGGAGAAGTGCCCTTATAACCAACTGTTACAAGTTCAGATGCATTTGTACCAGGGGATGATACTGATCCGTAGTATGGATCAATGTATACCTTGATACGGTTGTGTAGAAGACCAGCGAAGGTATTACCAGTGTCATCAACTGTTAGATCAGCCTGTAGTGCTGGGGTATACTGTAGAACACCAGCCATTGCCATTGCAGAAGCAACGTCCGATGAGCATACTACAATGTTACCCTTACCACGACGAGTTGTACGAGCAATAACATTTGCTTCGCGCTCGATCTGGAAGATTAGGCCCTTGAACTTTTCAACTGACCAACGACCATTGGAATCAGTGTCTAGGTCGAATGTACCAGCTGTTGTTGTACCAGCAGAGCAGCCTAGCTTTGCTGTAGCATAGATCGTGCGAATAACTTCACGATTGATTTCCGAAAGGATTTCGGTTGACAGAATGTTTGCTAGTTCTGTCTCAGCATCAAGACCATGAATTGCTTTCAAGTCTTGTGCGAGTTCTAGCGTATATTCTGCCTTCAATGCACGCTCACGAGCAGTTACTGTAACTTTCTCGATTGAGAATGCCATTTCAGCGAAGATATTTGTGCCAGAGTCACCAAGTGCTTCGCCCTGTGAAGTTGACATACCATTACCAGTGTTGGCAAGAGTATAATCAAAGTAACCATCACCCTGTGAAGACTGATGATTCTGTGATGCACCATTTGCACCAAGCTTGTTAGCAGCAGAAAACTTAGTATTTGCTTCGTTAAAGAATGCTTCAGTTCCTGTCTGTGAATCGTACTTCGAACGCATTGCGAAGATCAAGCCTGTTGGACCAGTCATTGGCTGAACGCCGCAGATATCGTATGCGATCAAGTTTGGTAGTGCACGACGAACTAGTGAGATCAAGATAGGATCATAGTTGCTGATCGATGCACCAGTTGCGTTTGTTGGTGCTGATTCTGCTAGAAAGCTACGATCACCACCCATGAATGCTGCCTGCTGAGCAGAAGCAATCTGCTGGTTCTCGAGAACCATAGCAGTTACGGCTCTCTTGTATGTGTCCTTGATCTTTGGCAATTCTGGGTGATCCAGAACCGGAGACCATTTATTGACGAGTTGTTCTGTTAGTAACATTTTTAGTAAACTCCTTTATTGATTTATTATTTGAGAACTGTTCTACTAATTGAATTGACATAGGCTGCCATTACTGGATCAGCGATTTTTCTTTCTGAAGCTTGTTGTTTTGCTACTTCTTCAGTTTGTTCCACAACGTCTACTTCTTCATCAATTCTTCTATTGACTGTTTTAGACTTTACTGGAAAATAACTTTCGCGCAAAGTTAGCAAGCTTTCTGCATAATCCTCTTCACTTACAAACTCAACACCTTCACGATAAAGGCTTCAATTTCTCAACCTGTGTAGATGTCAATCCCTCGCATACTGTAGTGAGAATCTCTCTCTTTGCATATTCTTTCAACTGCTTTGTAAGTTCAACAGCATTTGAGATTTCTTCGTTTAACTTGGTTTCTAGTTCAACTACATGACCAGATAGTTCTTCAACAACATCAACCTTTTCTTCTGGAATATCAATGTAGTGTTCAGCAAACAAGTTACGCAAACCAGCAATGAAGTCTTCTGTTAGTTCGGAACGAAGACCAGATTCAATTGCTAGTTCGTTTTCTTTTACCCATTCTTCAACAACGTAGTTGAGGTAATCATCAACCTTTGTTGTCATTTCTTCTTTTAGCTGCTCGGATACTTCTTCGAGCACTTCAGCGTACTGTTCCTGTAGCTGCTCTTCGATCTTAGCAACTTTTGCGGTTACAGCAGCTTCAAAAATGGTTGCAGCTTTCTTCATAAATGCTTCTGAAAGATTTTCGCCGTGGAAAAGAGCAGTCAAGTCTTCTTTCATGTTATGCTTTTCTTCTTTCTTCATTTCTTCTTCATCATCTTCTTCATCATCTTTCTCATGCTCTTCGCCCTCATCTTCATCTTTCTCTTCTTTATGCATGCCATAACCTTCTTTCTTCATATCATCGTCATTCTCTTCTTCATCATCTTCTTCGTTGACTTGAGAAGGTGCTTTTGGCATAGGCTCGGCTGGTTTTGGTTTTGCGCCTGGTGGTGTTGCTGTAGGAGCAGCAGCAGTAGCTTTTTCCACTCCAGCTTCAGCAGCAGATGCAACAGCAGGTTGAACTGTTTCTGGTGTGCCTTCCTGCCCAGGTGTGCTGACAGCAGGCTTAAATGCTGTTGACCCCATTGGTTCTGATGTTTGTGACATTGGTTTCAATGTAGCCATGTTGCCACTTAGAATTGCTGCGGCAGCTTCAGCTAGATTTTTCTTCTTACCCATTTATTGGCTCCTTTTATTTTACTATTTATATTTTCTAGAGTTTCGAGATAAAGTTTTTGAATATACGAAGTTTTACTTCTTCTAAATCTTTTCTATGAGCTTCATTCAGTGCTTTCTTTGCACGATCATAATCCACTTCCTTCCAATGCCCATTTTCTAAAATCCATTCTTTACCTTCCATAATACCTCGTACAAAAGCATCAGGTGCTGAAGGATCTGCAACAATATCTGCTGCTGTTGCCAAATAAAAATCATCTTGTACCATATTCACACCATTTCTGGCTTTCAATGATCCCAAACCTCTAGATGATACACCTAGTCTAGCGCCTTCATCAATAAGATTTTTCACAATTTTACCATAAGGAGTATCTAAAATCTTAGCCTTACCAACATAGTTTGTACCTTCTTGTCTCAAATCTTTGATCATATGTGATACACGATCTAAATTGATTGTTGGTGTATCTGGATGACCTAACTCTCCAAATGCTCTATTTTGCATAATATAGTTTGATGTATATCTTGCCACTTCTCTTTGAAGAATGTCCATTGGATATACTCTGCCATTACGATTTTGTTTCTCAGCCTGAAGAAAAACACCTTCAATGAAATGATCTCTTTGACCTGTTGGATTCTCTTCGGTCAAATATCGAACTTCTTCGTAAACTTCTTTTATAAGTTTCATACGCCTAAAGCCTTTCTCTTCATCATAGAACGCTTGCGCTTCTGAAGAGCACGAGCTAGTTTAGCGCGACGCTTGATCTTAGCTTTACGGGCGCCCATTTTGCGCGCTCTTTTCTCTGAAGGCGACATACGAACAAGTTTATTGCCACGAAGCACCATGCCTTTTACACCAGACTTCCTTACGCGGCGTTGAACCTTGCCACCACGAATACGAGCCTTAATGATTTTGATTCTTGGGCCCTCTTCTAGTGTTTCTTCTTTGACTGTGTCCAATGCCTCAGAAAGTTCAGCTACACCATGTTTTGCAGCAACAATTTTCTTAGCTTCGGTTAGTTTCTCTCTAAGAATATCGATAAACGATTCTGAAAGGCTCTCACCAGCCTTAGCGAAGTTATTTTCTAAAATTGATTCAACTAATGATTTTGTTGATGACATCTTTTTAGTTCCTATCGACTGTTGAATAATCTTCAGAATGTTTTCTGAAATCAGCTATAATCGTATATGCACCAGAAGCAGCAAAATTGACAGTTTGTAAACCAACATTACCATTAGCTGCTGCACCAGAAGCGTTATTCAATATCACAATACCATCACCACCTTCGGCAAAATCCATTTGACCACAACCAGACAATGTCAACATTGTTTGATTTGGTGTTCCAGCCCAATACAATTCTACATAACCATTACCTGCAGCCTGACCTGGAGCCACATCGTATATCACTTTCTTCAAAGATAAACGATATAATGCTTTACGATCTGTTCCTGTACCGAGCAATTGATCATTGACATTCAAAGAAAAGTTTAATGCACCAGCATCAATCTTCAATACTGCAGCTTCAGCTGTGTTTCCAGTCCATTTGTAAACAACACGGCGTTCAGAATCAATCAATTTTTGTGATGTATTTGCCATATTACTTTCCTAAACTATGTGCGCCATGTGCAAATGCTGCAACTTTGGCAAAATTGTGCGTATCTACATTCACCATATGTTCAATTTTATGCTGATTTACTGGATTTACTTTAGAGTGTAAACTAACAATCGCTTTCGCAGTCATTGCATCAACATCCATGCTAGTGTTGTCGTCGAATGTCAAAGCGCCTTCTTCTCCAGATTGTGCAATAGCTTCAAGAGTTGTTATGTTACCTCTATTATCTGTTTCCTGTTTTTCAGCTTCTTCAACCTGCAACAAATTCTTATCGTTCATATCTGAATAAGGAATAGAAATGTACTTATCAATTTTATCAGCATGATATAATGCTACCTTTCTTCCGTCAGGAAAAATACGAATAGCCTTACGCTTCAGCAAAATAATGTTAGGCGGATCCATTTTGAATGACATTGTTTCAGTCACCAATGAATCTTCTTGTTTCGTTGATTCAGAAATAAATGTTCTAAGAGTTTTCATTTTTACTTATTGTTTTTAGACACAAAAAAAGCTTTTGCTACGTCAGCCTTTTTGCTCTCAAGAACATTCATTGCTTTACCAGAAACAACTTTTGCCAAATCTTCTTTCAATGTATCATATTTGCTGTTGTAGATATTTTCTACAAGAGTTTTGACGTTTTCTCTGCTCATAGAACTTCTCTCCGATCTTTGATTATTCGTAATATGCTATTTATATTACTTTTATTCTCAACTTTTAAATTTTTATTTACTGTATCGTCTAATTGATTTACACCAGGATTAGTTGTATTTTGAAATGCTGTGTTTACATCAAGTTGTGGTTCAGCTTGATTAGATTGATCAGGTTGAGGCTGTGAAGCATTTTCTGGTGGTTGTGGTTGAGGTTGTTGCTGTTGTTGATCTTGTTGCATTGTAGCACCAGATTGTATTGCTGTCAGTTCAGCAGTTTTCTGTGCCATTTGTTGCATTTCTTCTTGTTCATCTTCAATTTGTTTCTTGATTTCTTCGATCTCATCATCATTCTGATTCAATATGTTCTTACGAGCCCATTGCATCGAGAAATACTTACCAATATATGGATCAGCCAACTGAAGCACTGTGATTCTATTTTGAATCAATTCTGCTTTCTTTAGCTCTTCGAAGTTGTTGTCAGTGATGAAATCATAATAAACACTTTCCTTAAAGTCATTCCATTCCTCAATTGTGCAGATACCTTTCAACGACAATTGAATACGCAATGCTTCGTCAAAAAGAGTGGAAAACTTATTGCGCAATCTAAACACAAATTTAGAAAACTTCAATTCGTCTCTTGTGATTTCAGTAGTACGACCTAAAGAGAAACCTTGTTGCTGTTCCAATCGTGATATAGGTATACCTAAAGACTTATACAGTTTGCGCTCAAAATACTTTACGTCTTCCATTTCACCTAGATTTTGACCACCAGGCAATGTTTGAATTTCTGTGCCTTTACCACCTTCACGACGTGGCAACCAAAAATCTTCAAGCATTGACAAATGCTTGCGATCGTCACGAATTTCGCCTGTGCTTGAGTCATAAACAAGTTTATTGCGATACTTGACCATCAAATCGCGCAAATATTGTTCGGCTTTTACCTTTGGTAGATTGCCGACATCAATGTAAAATACACGACGTTCAGGTGCGCGAGATAGTCTGTAAATAACTGTTGCATCTTCGACCATGCGAAGCTGATTCAATGGTTTGATTGCCTTATGCAAATATGATAAAACCATTGCGCGGCGAGAATCCATCAAACCTGAATTGACATTTAGAATAGAATCTGGTGCTATTCTCATTCCTAGATTTGAATGTGCACCAATAATACCTCTTTCATTATAGAGGAAGTATTCATTCATTGTTTTGATGATGTCTGCACCAGTTGCAGCATCTTTCGTTTTTTGGATCTCGCGAACTTTTCTAATACGTCTTGGATCGATATATCTGAGTTCTTTTACACCCTGGCGTGGCTGTGTTTCATCAATGATGACATGATAGAACATTCTTCCATCAATATACCAACGACGAAACAGTTCAGAACCCATATTACCAAAGTTTAGCAATTTAAGAATATGTCTGAACTCTTCTCTGATTTTCTTTTTGATTGTATCGGGCACTCTGAGTTCATCCATATTGATGTCCAGAGGCAGACCATGACCTTGCATAACAATTGCTTCATTGACGATGTCATCAATGGCTGTTTCGAGTTCAGGTTGCATTGCCATTTCACGATATCGAGTGATTAGTTCGATTTCATTGCGAACAACGCCTTCCAAATCGACGTAGGTGCCGAAATACGCTCCGGTTTGGAGTGTGACAGCACCATCGTCGTTTTGAGGAAGAGCAAAAGACTTTTCTTTGTTTATAAGATTGTCTGTTTGCCCTTCCTTGTCCTTCGTTTTTTCGTTTGTTATCTGGAATCCAAATAACTTCCAGTTAGCCATTTATTTTCCTTTTTTGTCAAAAATCATAATATATTTGTATATTAGATAGTTAGAGTACCTTCTCTATTTGTTGTAGTGGTAATAGTTGAAGCACGAAGATCAGTTGTATCAGATAGCCAGTACTGATACTGGAATGTTACAGCGAATTCTTCGATCGTGTCATTAGCACCCCAATCTAGGTCAATTGGTGATACATCGATCGGGAACATATCTTTGAACTGATATGTTTTTAGAACTCTACCTGCTTTACCATATTGAATAACATTAGCATCTCTAACATAGCTCAAAGGTGTAGGAAATACACCAGATCTTAGGTTAGATGCATGTTGATTGATAGAATTCATCCAAGATTCGAATACATTTCTTACTTGAAAGTTTTCGTCATTGATAATGGTGACTGTCCAATCTGCGAATGTACGATTACCGGCAAACTTTACTTCTCTACCAAAATATGGTACGATAACAGAACCAACTGTTGATCCTGGTAACTGTGCTGTTTTACACATAAAAGTGAAGTTTCTTTGTGCGGCAGTTCCCCCAACAGGGAAAGTCATGCTGCGATATATATTGAGTGAGCAGACAAATGTAAATTGGGTAATGAAGTCTAGCACTGTTCAGCCGTACAATTTGATAGGACAGAATTTTGAAGATCCTAAAGAGTTGTTTAGAGATAACATAG
>OGWL01000104.1_pt1 | contig 12618 bp, 12 predicted proteins | sample 1576031 | NCBI WGS metagenome assembly OGWL01 (sample SAMN07581535, study PRJEB24739) | freshwater metagenome | place: Singapore | collected 2015-01
GAAGCTGGTTAAAAATGGCGTAGACCCTAGGTCTGACGACTACTATAGTCGCATTGATACCACAATGCGCAAGAGATTCCCCGAATATTTCGGGGGTACGCAGGAGCAGGCAAAACCTACCCCTCGCAGCTGAGAAAGGTGACTGATGTTCGGCAGGTTGCTTAACTTTGGGGATTCTGAAAAGCGCGCAATCTCTTTTCAGACGATTTGGGGTTCTGACCAGTTTCTTGAAACTACGACCAAAGCTGGAACGGTCATCAACCAGCGCAACTCGTTGGCAATCACCGCCGTCTATGCCTCAGTGCGCCTCATATCGGACACAATCTCGACTTTGCCCATCGATGCATTCCGTCGAATCGATGGAAACCGAATCCCGCTTCGACCGAAGCCGCTTTGGGTGGACGTTCCAGATGTTGAGGCGACCGGCAGTCGAATAGACCACTTTCAACAGGTGATGGTCTCGCTGTTGCTAGATGGAAACGCATTCATTCGCATCATTCGCGATACTGATGGTGTCATCGGTCTTTCGGTTCTCGATCCACAGCGAGTCACAATCAATCGCGACAACCTACAACGAAACATCCAATACGTCATCGACGGCGGCATGAGCATCGTGCCCCGCGACGAGATGATTCACATCACCGAGTTAAGACTGCCCGGCAATCTTCGCGGCATCTCTCGCATCGAGCAAGTCAAAGAATCATTAGGTCTATCTGCCGCGTTGCAAGAATTCTCGTCACGTTTCTTCGGTCAAGGTTCGACGACCTCTGGCCTGATTGAATTCCCCGGCAATCTGACAGAAGAACAAGCCAAATCTTTGGTCGATGCCTATGAGCAAGCCCATCGCGGCATAAGAAGGTCGCACCGACCCGGTGTTCTATCTGGCGGGGCGAAATTCCAGAAGACAGGCGTTGATCCCAATGAAGCACAGATGCTTGAAAGCCGTGAATTCTCAGTCGAAGAAATAGCTCGCGTATTCCGTGTGCCGTTGCACATGATTCAGGTGGCAAAACCGGGTGCAATGTCTTATGCATCGGTTGAACAAAACGCCATTCAATTCGTGACCTACACATTGCGGCCCTACATCGAAAAGATTGAATCCGCCTATTCGCGACTTTTGCCCGCTGGTGCTTTCTTGAAATTCAACGTGGATGGTTTGCTTCGCGGCGACATTCAGACTCGTTATTCAGCATTTTCGACTGGTTTGCAGTCAGGGTTTTTGAGCATCAACGATGTTAGACGCCTTGAAGACCTACGACCCGCTGATGGTGGCGATGTTTACCGTGTGCCATTGGCTAACGTGGACTTGCCAGCAGCTAATTTGGTCGAACTATCGAAGCGTGCCGAAATCGCACAGCGATTGGTCTTGTCTGGTTACAACCCTGCCGATGTTCTTAGCACCGTCGGTCTGCCGCCAATCGAGCACACTGGTCTGCCGTCGGTTCAGTTGCAGAACATCGCTCAAATCGACCCACTCGACCCACAATCGGTTTATGAGGTGGAATCGTGACTTTCTCATCGCAGCAATTCACATTGGGCACTGGCGTTGCGACTCGCATCGTGGATGCACGAAGCAATTGGCAGAAAATAATCATCCACAATCAAGAGAAAAGCTCTGGCCGTTACATCTTTTTGGGTGGGTCGAATGTGAGTGAGGCAAATGGCACACACATTGACCACAGCGAGACGGAACACATTGATTTAATGCCCGGAGCTGAGATTTGGGCCACGACGAATTACGAGAATTTAAACTGCGGTGTCATAAGGCAGATTCTCTGATGCCATATTTCATCACCGACGAATCGCCAGATTGTGCAGGATGGGCGACCATCAAAGATGACGGCGAAGTAATCGGCTGCCATGATTCGAAGCAAGATGCCATCGATCAGATGGTTGCTGTCAGCATTGCAGAAGGCATTGAACCCGGTGGCGAACGTCAGTCAGTCAAAAAGACGAAATACAAGCGAGCAGAGCCAGACGAACTAGAAATCGGCGACTTCGTTTCATGGAATTCATCAGGTGGCAGAGCACGCGGCGATGTTCGTCGCATCGTTCGTGATGGTGTGATTAACGTGCCTGATTCTGACTTCACCATCGAAGGTTCAGAAGATGACCCCGCAGCTTTGATTCGTATTTGGCGACCAGTCGAAGGCGGTTGGCGTGCCACTGATACTTTGGTCGGTCATCGATTTTCGACACTTACCAAAATAAACCCGTTACCAGAAGCCGATGACAGAGCACTGCCTGATAACTATCGACCAGCACTTTCAGAAGACGTGCCAGAAGGTCGAGCTTGTGGCAATTGCTTTTTCTACAACGAAGACATAGTGCAAGATGACATGGCGTGGTGTGAACGATGGAGCGACTACGTTCGCGGCGATTATTACTGCAATGCATGGCGACCAGACGATGACGATGATGATTTAGAAGATCGTCAGGTTGATTTGGATGTGCCTCAATACATTCGAGATGCAGCGGCAAGGGGTTTGGAATATTACGCCGAAGGGCTTGCAGGCGATGGACTGGTAGCGGCAACCGTTCGAGAAGCCAGAGCAATGTCACGCGGTGAGATAACCGAAGACAAAGTTGTTCGTGCTTCGGCATGGGGCGCTCGCCACGCACCAGATTTGGACGCCCCACAAAATTCCAATGCAACCAATGAGCAATTTCCGGGTGCAGGTGCAGTGGCTCATTACCTTTGGGGCATCAACCCACTCAATCCTGCACCAGCGCGAGCATGGTTCGACCGCAAATCAGACCAAATTCAGGCAGAGAGAAGTTTTAATTCGCCTGCATTTATCGCTAACATGAGAAACGAAGATTCTTCGGGGGTAGTTATGAAGCAAGCGGTTGAAGTGCGTGAAGTCCAATTCTCAGACATTGAGATGCGCCAAACTGAGGATTCACAAAGCGACATGCCAATGACATTTCGTGGTTACGCGGCCGTGTTCAATTCACCATCCGAAGACATGGGTTTCCGCGAATACATCAAGCCCGGCGCATTCGCAAAAAGCCTTCGTTCGAGAAACGCCATTCGCATGTTCTTGAACCACAATTCAGACATCGTTCTTGCATCGACTCGGGCAAAGACCTTACGACTGATTGAAGATGAAAGAGGTTTGCTGGTCGATGCTGATTTACCAGACACCACAGCTGGCCGCGATTTGAGCGTTTTATTGCAACGCGGTGATGTGGATTCAATGAGCTTCGGTTTTAGCGTGCCGCCTAAGGGCGAGAGTTGGAGTGACGATGGATCGGTGCGTGAATTGCATCAAGTGAGGCTTCACGAAGTATCGGTCGTGACTGGCTGGCCTGCCTATCCTGCAACTTCGGCCACCGTTCGCAGTTTCGATGTTCTGGCTGAAAGAACCAACACCAATGCCGATGAATTGGCAGAAGCCATCACTTTGCTCGAAAATGGCAAAGAATTGGATGCCGCAAGAGCTGACTTGCTCACCGAAGTTGTCGGCAAACTACGTCAAGAGCCGGTCGCGAACCTTTTGGGCATCAAGCAAAAGCATCTGGACTTGTTAGCCAAAACTCTGTAAAGCATTTATTCTCTTTGCAGGTGTTTGCGGAGCCGCATCACCCACTTCGATGCGGAGCCGCTTCGAAAACCCAAAACCGTAACCTGCGCAAACCCAAAAAGAGAGGGTGAATCCCAATGGATTACCTAAAAAAGCAAATGGAAGCGCGTTTGAACGCATGGGAACAAGCAAAACAATTGCTTGACCGTGCTTCGGACGAGAACCGCGACCTGACTGCCGAAGAAAACGAGCAATACGCTCGCATGACCGCCGAAATCGACGAGCGTGCCGCTGTTATTGCCCGAATTCAGGCAGATGTGGAGCGAGAAGCTCGTGCAGTAGAGGCAATGCGCGGCATCGAGGGTCAGGTTAAGACCGTCGAATCCGCCGTTGTTACTGATGAGATTGACTCGATTCGCAGACTCGCTCGCGGCGAAATTCGTTCACTAGAAATCGAGCGTCGTGATGTTGTTTTGACATCAACCGGCACGCCTCGTGACATAACCCTTTACGATGAAATCATCTTGAAGGCTCGTCAGGTTGGCCCGATGCTCGACCCGAATGTGGTCACCGTTCTTAACACTGCTCGTGGCGAGAAGATTCAGATTCCGAATCTAAATGCCTACTCAGTCGGCACATTGACCGCTGAGGCTGCTGTGTTCGCAGAGAGTGACCCGACCTTCAATGCAATGGTCGATTTGGAAGCGTTCAAATACGGAACGCTCTTTCAGGTCAGCCGTGAATTGATGGAAGACTCGGGTGTGCCCTTGCAGTCATTCTTCGCAGAGCAGGTCGGAAACGCGATTGGCTATGTCGCCAACAGCGTGCTGACCACTGGCGATGGTTCAAGCAAGCCTCACGGCATTGCCACCGTCGCTGCAACTGCTGTGACTGGAACTGCCTCTGATTACGTCTTCACTGCTGACGAAGTAATCAACACCCTGTATGCACTCGACGGCGCAGCTCGCCGCTTGCCCGGTTTCGCTTTCATGGCGAACGGTTCAAGCATCGCGAAACTTCGCACGTTGAAGGATGGGTCGGGCGCATTCGTGTTCCAACCCTCGCTGCAACTCGGCACCCCTGACGTTCTCTTGGGCTACCCGCTCGTTGAGAACCCACACATGGCATCCGCCGGCACTGGCAACAGAACGCTCATCGCAGGTCACCTGCCGAGTTACTTTGTTCGTCAGGTTGGTGGCATTCGTTTGGATAGATCAGACGAGTATGCCTTTGCCAATGACCTGATCACGTTTAAAGCAACGATCCGCATTGACGGTGACTTGCCGCAGACGAGCCACGTTCAGGTGTTCAGGGCGAAAGCCAGTTAGTCTGTAACAAAGAACTAAGTGCGGGGCGCATCGGCGCAGGGGTGCGCCCCGCACTTTCCCTAACTGCGAAAGGGTCAATAGGTGTCAAAAAATGCTCGTCGTAATAAAAAACACGCCAATCAACATCGAACCGTCAATAGCGGTCGAACTAATCCGCAACAGAATCGCGGAACCATACACACGGACTATTCGCGACCCGCGAGAATTCTCTGGACTTCAAACGCTCCGTTCGCCGGAACAGGATATGGACAGCAAACAGCACAAGTCATCAAAAGGCTCGCGAAAGAAGGTCATCAAGTAGCAGTCGCCTGCAACTATGGTTTAGAAGCGGCGATGAGCGAGTGGGAAGGCTTCACGCTCTACCCACGCGGCATGGATATTTGGTCAAATGATGTAATTCCAGCCAATGCCGTCAATTGGTTCGCACCAGACCCGACTGCACCCAATCTTCTAATCACATTGTTCGACTGCTGGATTTACAAAGGCGATGCCTACGACAAACTGAAAAACATCGCCTCATGGGTTCCGATAGATCACATGCCATTGCCAGCAGATGTGAAACAATGGCTCATCAAGCCAAATGTTCATCCAATTGCCATGAGCAAATATGGCGTGAAAATGCTCGAACACGCCGGCTTTCGTGACGTTCTCTATGCACCTCACGGCATCGAATCGAGTCAATTCAAAGTCACCGATTCATATGAACATGCCGGTAGCAGCATGACGGCAAAAGACCTAACACAAATCGATGATGGAAAATTCATGGTCTTGATGGTGGCTGCCAATAAGGGGCAAACACCAGTGCGAAAAGCGTTCCCTGAGGCGTTTCTGGCTTTCTCAAAATTCGCCAAAGAAAAAGATGATGCGGTGCTCTTCTGCTACACCGAAGACAAAGGTGCCATGAGCGGCATCAATCTAAGGGTGCTGGCCGAAGCTTGTGGCATCAAGCCACATCAGATTCAATTCATCAATCAATATGCCTATCGACAGGGCTTGCCACAGACCGCACTCGCGACCATCTATTCGCGTGCCAATGTCTTGCTCATGCCGTCTATGGGTGAGGGTTTCGGCATCCCCGCAATCGAGGCGCAGATGTGCGGCGTGCCTGTCATTGCCAGTGACTTCTCAGCTCAGACCGAATTGATTGGCGATGGTTGGCTGATCGATGGACAGCCGTTCTGGAATGCGGCGATGGCCGCGTGGCTGAACACACCCAACGTCGCCTCAATCGTCACAGCTCTTCACGAAGCCTATGAGCGGCCACGCGAAAGAAGCCAGAAGGCTATGGATTTTGCGGCTCAATACGATGCCGATGTGGTGTTCGAGAATTATTGGAAACCAGTATTGGAGCGATTACTTTGATTGAGACACTTATCGTGCCCGTCTTGACAAATTATCCCCTTTTGTATCGAATGCTCAAAAGCATCGATTATCCAATCGAGAACATCGTCATCATCAATAATGGCGATGGAATCATCAATTTGCCCGACATGTCAGGCAATGTTCATCTAATCGACCTGCCCCATAACATCGGTGTCGCAGCATCGTGGAATCTCGGAATCAAGGTCACGCCATTGAGTCGAAACTGGCTCATCGTGAACTTCGATGTTGAGTTTCCCGAAATGGCACTAGACAAACTTGCTCGGCATGCAAATGATAAGAAGATAGTTTTCGCTGATTGTTGGCCAGAGTGGGCTTGCTTCATAGTCGGCTGGCAAGTCATCGAAAAAATCGGCTTCTTCGATGAGAATTGTCATCCTGTTTATTGCGACGACGATGTGGCAACGTTTAGGGCCAGAGCAAAAGGCATTGAGATGGAAAAGACGGCCATTCGGGTCAGACATGACAATTCATCGAGCATCAAAGACCCGATTTATGCAGAACAGAATGCCAGAACCTTCGACTTCAATGTGGCCTATGCAAAGAAGGTCATTGAGTCTGGTGATCCAGAGCCAGTGCCATTGCAATTGTCACGGTTGCGGAATCAGGCGTGGATTTAGCTCTTGTCACTGCCATTTATGGGGGCTATGACAAATTAAAGCCTTTGATGCCGAATCATGGCTTCAAAAAAGCGATTTGTGTGACCGATGACCCTGAATTATCTGGTGAGAATTGGGAAATAGTCCTAAAACCCGCCCACAGTATTCATCCACGATTGGCTGCCAAATACCCTAAATTTCAGCCCTTTGATTTTGTCGATGCAGATGTGTGTGTGTGGCTTGATGGTTCTTTTGAAATAAAAAGTGACAAATTCAAAGATTTTTGTGAATATTCAATCAAAGACTTTGATTTTGTGGTGTGGTCACATCCAGACAGACGAATGCGCAATTGTCTTTATGACGAAGCCACTCTTGCACAAGATTGGCCAAAATACAGGGCTTACCCCATAAGGCAGCAAACTGATGCTTATCGTGCCGATGGGATGCCGTCTAATTTCGGCTTATGGGCCTGTGGCACGATTCTTTGGAAAAATAATGACAATGCCAAACGATTTGGCAAGATTTGGCTCGAAGAAAACATCAAATGGTCAATCCATGACCAAATTTCGTTTCCATATTTAGTTTGGAAGTATCAGCCTAATTTTGGCGAATTTGAAGCCCATGAATATGACAACGAATTCATTGAATGGTTCCATCATCGAGATTTGAACTAAACTGGCCCGGGGTAAAAATCTTTTACGCGAATACCAATCTCAGGATCATTCTCATTTAGACCAATCCAACCTTCGGATGCCCATCGATGAGACTGCTCGGGATAGGGTAAAAGCCTTAAATACCAAAGATGACTCCACCAATATGTTCCAGCGAAAAAATGATTGTGATTCACATGCTCTGGCAATTCGGATTTAACCCAATGGATGCCAGCAGCGTTGTAGGTGGCAAGTGCTTCGATGCAATCCCACCATTTGACCACGTTGTATTCGGTCATTCGATGCCGCCATTGCTTGCGAAAACCATCATTATTAAAGGCCCCTTTTGTGTGGGCGAATAGAACGTAACCATCATTGGTCTTCGAAAAGTCAGCCAATTTGTTCATCGTGACCTGCTCGAAACCCTCATCCTTCTCATCGATGATTTGATAATCCAACCCCAATTCATCGAGGCGACTTTTGACTTCTAGCCTTCTCTCGGGCTGCCCCACGATGCCGATTTGCAGACTGTCAAGAATGTGCAAAAGCCCATGACCACCGGCAGCGGCAAAATGCTCATCGACTGGCTCTTGCCATGCCCCATCGGCAAAGATGTGGTAAAAGTGATGCACAGGCATTCTGTTAAAAATTTAAGCCCCCAATCGGTTGCAGTCGTAGTATCTAAGACATGCCCGCGCCAGACGATGATGACACGGAAGAGCCAGATTGGGGTTCTTCATGGGAAGATGCCATCGATTACGTCTTAGATTCAGTGGTCATTTGACCTACAATCAGGGCGAACGGAAGGCGAATCTATGAGCACCCTTTACACAACTGGATCGGCAGTCAAGGCCGCTGCCCGAATCACTGACTCTGTTGATGATTCGCTCATCAACGCAGCTGTCGAATCGGCTTCGCGCCTAATCGATGGATATTGCGGCAGGTCTTTCTTTGCAGCTGGTTCTGCCACACGGCTTTTCGTGGCATATGACTCTTATGTGGTGCAAATCGATGATTTGGCTGAACCGCCAATCTGGTCATCACCAGCGACACATCGGCAGATGGAACTTTCGACACGACATGGACGACAACCGATTATCAGCTCGAACCATTGAATCAAATCGCTGATGGTTTGACTAGCTGGCCATACACGAGAATTCGCGCCATTGGCGATTATGTCTGGCCGTCTTTGGGTGGCGAGGCGTTGGTGAAGGTATCTGCGAGCAATTGGGGGTGGCCTTCGGTGCCAGACCCAATCGAACAAGCCTGTGTCATCCAATCGCTTCGAATCTTCAAGCGACTCGACTCGCCACTCGGTGTTTTAGGTTTCGATGGTGCTGGTGTCACCGTTCGAGTGGGTCGTGGTCTTGACCCCGATGTGATGCAGATGATTGACCCTTATCGAAAGCTGCGGTCTGTCGCTTAATGGCTGCGCTGACAGACATTCGCAGCGGACTTGCCACCCGCATTGCCACAATCAGTGGGCTACGGACGGCGGCCACCATCCCCGATCAGGTGAATCCGCCTATTGCCATAGTGATACCCGAAAGATTGACCTATGACGATGCCTATGGCAAAGGTCTTGTTACTTATTCATTTTTGGTGCAGGTCATAGTCGGCAAAGTCAGTGAACGAACCTCACAGAACAAAATCGATGGTTTCATAAATCCAACTGGTGCAACTAGCATTAAGGCTGCCATTGAAGGCGATAAGACCCTCAATGGTGTGGTGTTCGATACCAGAGTCACCGAAGTCACTGGATATTCGGTGGTTCAGGTAGGCGACATCGCTTACATGTCGTGCGAGTTTCGGGTCACCGTTCTCGCGGATTAAAGGAGCAAAAGAATGGCAAAATTCGCAGCGACCGATTACTCGGTCACACTAAACAGCGGCACTGTGTCCACTTCTTTGCAGTCAGTCGATTTGTCATTGGAATCCGACGATTTGGAAACCACTGCTTTTGGCTCGACCGCGAGAACCCGAATCGGCGGCTTGAAGACTGGAACGGTAACGTTCAACTTCTTTCAGGACTTCGCTTCTGGCGCAATTGACTCAATCGTTTTCCCGCTCTTCAACACCATCGGAACGGTGACGATTAAGCCAACCACTGCCGTTACTGGCGCATCAAACCCGAGCTTCTCGTTCGAATGTTTGATTAACCAGGTGCAACCCTTCGCATCGAGCGTTGGCGACATCGCGACCTTCTCTGTGTCGTGGCCTGTCACCGGCTCAGTAACGAGAACCGTCTAACATGAAAATGAACCTGCGCATCGTTCTCAATGATGGAAAGAACGAAGAAGTCGTAGCGTCTGCGGCTGATTTGGTTGCATTCGAAGCCAAATTCAGCCGCAGCGTTGCGAAGCTGCAAGAGGAGTTTCGTTACACCGATGTGTGCTGGCTTGCATGGCATTCATTGAACCGTCGCAAGAAGACCAGCAAAGACTTCGAAGAATGGATCAACACCATCGAATCGGTGGAGTTGGGAAGCGAGACTAACGAGATACCCCCTTTGGAGCCGAATCAGCAACATGGCTGATTTGCTCACTGGCCTGTGAGACTGGAATCGCCCCGAGCGTTCTGATGCAAGAAAGCGACAGAACACTGGTCACAATGGTGCGATACTTACGTCATCGAGCGTTGGAGTCGAACAAGCAGAGGTGACGAAGTGGCCAATCCGCAAGTGCTTAAAGTTTTGGGCACGAAGCAAACCATCGCTGCCCTAAGAGACTTTGAGCCAGAATTTGCCAAAGAATTCAACCGTGAACTTCGTGAGATTGGCAATGAGGTGCAAGCCCGCGCCCGCTCACTCGTGCCTCAATCCAGTCCACTTAGCGGATGGGGGCCGGGTGGTCGCGTTGGGTGGCGAAGTGCTGACATTCGAGCCGGAATCGGTGTCCGTCTATTTCCACCACGAAAGCGCGGCACGGTAGAACAAGGCATCATCGGCATCACAAGCAAAAGCCCTGCTGGTGTCATCTACGAACGAGCCGGTGTCCGTAAATATGTCAAAGGCCCACGCGGTGAAGCATTCGTCAATGCCATCGAAGAAGCTGGTGGCAAGAGCCGCATGAGAATCGTCGGTCGCGCCGTGAGCGTAAATCGCAGACAGACCGAAGCCAAAATCAAGAATGTGGTCAAACGCGCCACCGATGATTTGCAAGAGGCTTTGGATAAGGCCGGAGCGAGGCAGGTCTAATGGCAGCCAATGGCAATGCAGTCTTAATCTCAATCGCAAGTGAATTTGATGCGCGTGGAATCAAAGAGGCTCAGAAGCAACTTGCGGCACTAGAAAAAAATCTGCCGACCGACAAAATGGCGCAATTCGGTGCAAGTGTCACCGCATTCGGCGGCAAAGTCAGCAAGTTGGGTGGCACGCTAACAAAGAATTTGACTCTGCCATTGGCTGCTGCTGGTGCCGCATTCGTGGTATTTGCCAAAGAAGCCGAAGAAGCCACAATCGCCAATGCCAAACTCGACAACGTCCTTACCAGCATGGGTTTCGAGCAAGCTACTGACAGAGCAATCAATTACGCAGAAGAACTAGAAAGAACCGTCGCAGTCGATGCAGAAGTCATAAAGGCAACGCAGACAAAACTTGCCACCTTCGCGAATCTGACTGCGACCGTCAATGAGGCAGGCGGGGCTTTTGATAGGGCGACACTCGCAGCTCTTGATTTGGCTGCCGCTGGATTCGGTTCAGCAGAGACCAATGCCACCCAATTAGGTAAAGCACTACAAGACCCAATCAAGGGCATCACCGCTCTTGCTCGATCTGGCGTGACTTTCACTGAACAAGAGAAAGAGAAAATCAAGGCTCTTGTCGAATCTGGCAAATTACTCGATGCTCAAAACATTGTTCTATCGGCAATTGAAAAACAAGTCGGTGGCACGGCTAAGGCTGGTGCATCCGGCTTCGAGCGGATTCGTCTTTCGTTATTACAGGTGGCAGAGACCATTGGCATGGCCGTTTTGCCGCTCATCCAATCCATCGCAGACACAATCAGCAACACCATCGTGCCGAGAGTCTTGCCTGTAATCGAACAATTGACTGAGCGTTTTAACAATCTAAGCCCCACTATCAAAACCGTCGTATTGACCGTTCTAGCCTTCGCAGCCGGTGTCGGGCCATTGCTCTTGCTTTTTGGAAAGATGATTAGCATCGTCGGATCGGTCATCTCTGGCATTAGTGCACTCGGTGTGGCATTGGGCATCGCTGGTGGGCCGCTGACCCTCATCATCGCTGGCGTTGCCGCACTGACAGCGGCCATCGTCTTTCTTTACAAGAACAATGAGGATTTTCGCAACTTCGTTCATCAGGCATGGGCAAGCATTCGTGAAGCCATCAGCACAGCCATCACCATCATCAGGCAATTCATCGATGATAATCGAGAAAGCATCAATCAACTGCGACAGGCATTCGGGGTCTTCGCAGACTTCTTGATGAAATACGTCGCCCCGATTGTGGCTGCGTTAATCGAACTTCAATTGAAGGTTTTGATTGAGGTGCTAAAAGGCGTGGTTTTGGCGGTTCAAGTCGCAATCAACATCTTCAACGCACTTGTGACCCAATTTAAGAATGTGTCTGATGCCGTCACGAGTTTGGTCAGTTTCTTCGATAATGGATTCCGTCAGGCCAATAACATCGTGACTAGCTTCAAGAACAACATCACCGATGCATTCCGCAACGCCAGCACCCTTCTTTACAACGTAGGCCGCGACATTGTGATGGGTCTTTGGAACGGCTTGCAATCAATGACGGATTTTCTAGTCACCAATGTCACCAGATGGATTAAGAGCGTTCTGCCTGACCCAATTGAACGAGCCTTAGGCATCAGCAGCCCATCAAAGAAGGGTGCTGAGATTGGCTTCAATTTCGTCGAGGGTCTGATTAAGGGTCTTAATGAGAATGCTGGCAAAGCAGTGGAAACCTCAAAGGGCATGGCCATGCGTATCGGTAATGAATCAAGTATCGAGTTTGCAAAAGTTGGTGCGTTAATCGCATTGGAAATGCTCACTGCTTTGATTGAAGAAATATCACCAAACGGAAAATTGCGCCGAATGTTGATGAATATGATGGACAATCTTGCGAAATCATTAAACCGCACTTCGCAAATCCTTATCGTGACTGGGAAAC
>OGWL01000108.1_pt1 | contig 12546 bp, 24 predicted proteins | sample 1576031 | NCBI WGS metagenome assembly OGWL01 (sample SAMN07581535, study PRJEB24739) | freshwater metagenome | place: Singapore | collected 2015-01
TTTGGATATTATTAAACAGCGTGTTTATTATAAACCTAATACTGAAATTTTAACCAAATAACATATGAGAAACTCCCTTTATTCCCGCCTAAAACCCGAAGTGGTTCTTGCTTTACAAAATGAAGCCACCATTTTTCCCACCACAACGAATAAAATCGTTGATGAATTAAACGAAAAGTATTGGATGGGTGATTTAACATTAGATACCGTACTTAGTTTGGCAAGCATAAATGAGATTAGAGAGGTCGCCGGAGTTAGTAGATATAGTGACTTTCCTTTCACATCCGTGATGAGCAACCTATTAACTGAAGAGTCTCCTTTTGGAAATGGGTAATAGCGAGCGAGAAATAAACAAAAATAAAATCATTAACTACCTAACCACTATGCTAACCCTATTCAATATAAAGCGAGTAAATAACAAAACAAAATTCGGACCAACCGATTTTAAGTATGAACCCATAGATAGTAACCCAAAGCGCTTAAGCTTAGAACACAACCCAAAAATTAGAAGCACCGTTGAAAGCGATATATCACCAACGGAATGGTGTAGAAAGCAACATATACTATTAGGTATAAAAGCAGAAGGTAAATGGGTGGGTTTATAACACATAGTATATAACATATAGCATATAGTATATATCACAAATTATATAACACAACCCAAAAAGCGGGGTGGAGAGCAATTTTTGCTAAAAAGCGGGTTGATGAGCAATTTTTGCTAAAAAGCGGGATGGAGAGCTTAGACAGGGGGGGGAGGCATTTTAGTGTAAACCCAAAAATATTTTATGTTGTGTTATGGCGGGGGACTCATCCCCATCGAGAGGTCAGGTTTTCGACCATAGCTTCTCCCCTTGCTTGACAATCACAGCTCTTAACACAAACTTAATTATCCCTTGCTTGATAAGCACTATTTTCCAACAAAATATTTGGAAATATCAAAAAGATTTCGTATATTAACAATTAAAAAAACAAAAATTATGTGTACAATTAATGAAAAGTTGGGTTTCGAAGAAACGGTAGAAACTATGGAAAAGATGATGGTAGGTATGAATTATAACCAGCGTAGGCAGTTCTACCAAACCTTTTGCATGTCCCGTATGGGTTATTCTTTTTTGGATAAAATAAGGCGTAGTAATGTATTTTATAAGGTAAACCGGTCTCATATGGAAAATGATATTAGTGAACAACTTCAGAAGATTGAAAGTAAATTAATTGGGACATGGGAAAGTATGGGTTACAACGAAAGTGAAATCGAAAAGTTGGTGAGGGCTAATACATTATTGAGTGTAAAAAACAAATCTACCTTGCGTACTGATAAAAAATTGGGTAGGAAACTATTAAAAGAAGTTCAAATATCATTTTCTGGTAGATAATAAGTAGGTGTGGGATGAGGATAATCAATGGAGATTGCTTAGATGTACTTAAAGAATTAGAAGATAATTCCGTAGATAGTATTGTTACTGACCCACCTTATGGTTTATCCTTTATGGGTAAACGATGGGATTATGATGTACCTAATGTCGATATTTGGAAAGAATGTTTAAGGGTATTAAAACCGGGCGGTCACCTGCTTTGTTTTGCAGGGACGCAACACAGGATGGCGGTGCGGATTGAGGACGCGGGCTTTGAGATTAGGGATATGATTGCTTGGGTGTACGGGTCGGGGTTTCCGAAGTCGTTGGATGTGAGCAAGGCGATTGACAAGGCGGCGGGTGCGGAGAGGGAGGTGGTGGGTTTTAATGAAAATTGGAGAACATCCAAAAGCGAAATTGCCTGTCCACAACAAGAAAATCAAGCGATTATCACCACCCCCGCCACCTCCGAAGCGAAGCAATGGGAAGGCTGGGGGACTGCACTGAAACCCGCACTTGAACCGATAACGGTGGCACGGAAGCCGCTGATTGGCACGGTAGCGGAGAACGTCCTGCAACACGGCGGGGGTGCGATTAACGTGGATGGGTGTAGGGTGGATTTTATATCAGAGGAAGATAGAAAAGAAAGCACTCAAAAAAATCAACACGCTGATTTTGGAACACCGCCCCTGACAGGAAATAATGTCTATGGGGATTATTCTATGATTGAACCTAAGAACTATAATCCAACTGGAAGATGGCCTGCCAACTTCATCCACGATGGGAGCGAGGAGGTGACCGACCTGCTTGGCTCAGCCGCGCGGTTCTTCTACTGCGCCAAGGCAAGCAAACGCGACAGGGATGAGGGGTGCGAGGGGATGGAGATAAAACAAACGACAGGTGGCGGCGGAGGCATTGGCGATTATGCAGATGACATCAACAGTGCAAGCGGAAAATATGGAAGTGAGAAAGCTCCAGCTCGCAACAACCACCCAACCGTTAAGCCCACCGATTTAATGCGTTACTTGTGCCGACTTGTAACTCCACCAAAAGGAATTGTTTTAGACCCATTTATGGGTAGTGGTAGTACGGGAAAAGGTGCGATATTAGAAGGGTTCGATTTTATTGGTATTGAACGAGAAGAAGAATATTGTAAAATAGCAGAGCGGAGAATTGAAGCAGTAGTGAATAATTTTTGGTAATAATAAATAAGAATATATGTTCTATAAGTATGATAGAAAAAAAATGATGTACAAATATTATACACCACAAATTATAATATTATCGTTTTTAATATGTTTATTCAGTATAGTTATTTTTTGGGGTGGATATTGGTGGGGTGGTAAATCTAATGGTATATATTTAGAAAGAGGTGTATATATTATCCATAAGGAGGAAGAACCTTTTTCTAAAGATGCTCTCATTACTATGATAAAAAGCTTGAATATAAAACACCCACATATTGTTCTTGCTCAATCCATTTTAGAAACAGGTCATTGGAGTTCAATCGTATTCAAAAAAAACAATAATTTGTTTGGTATGAAGATGGCGGGTAGTAGAATTAAAACAGCTCAAAGAACTCAACTAAATCATGCTTATTATAATAGTTGGCAGGAATCAGTTTATGATTACGCATTTTATCAATGCCGTTATTTAGGTGATATAAATACTGAATCCGATTATTTTAATGCGTTAGATGAAACTTATTCCGAGTCAGGTGATACTTATTCGCAGCGGCTTAAATTGATTATAGAACGAGAAAATTTAAAAGAATTATTTAACAAATAAAATATATGATAAGATTAGAATACATTTATGGCTTTGTGGATTTACAAACCCAAGGTCAATAAGAACTCCACAATTTAGTGGACACTTTTTTTATAAAATGTGGATAAATTTTAACAAAATATAGTGGAAATAAAACCGATACATAAAAATACTGCAATTTTATTCATACATAAATATCATTATAGTAAGATCCTGCCAAGATTAACTAAATGGTATTTAGGGTATTATGAGAATGATGAATTGGTTGGTATTATTACATTGGGGTGGGGAACGCAACCACTACAAACTATACAGAAGATCTTTTATAAAGATAATATGATTACTACCGATTATTTTGAAATAGGTAAAATGTGTTTCCGGTCTGATAAAAATGGTGGGAACTTTGGTTCTCAAGCTATTAAATTATTGTTGAGTTGGGTTAGGGAAAATACGAATGTTAAATTTATATATACACTTGCTGATGGTATTATGGGTAAATGTGGTATTGTATATCAGGCTGCAAATTTTAAGTATATAGGTAGTTTTAAAACCGATGTTTATATGGATCGGGTTACAGGTGAAAAAATACATCCCCGCAGTGCTAAACAATTATGTAAAGAAAATGCACAGTGGGCGGGGGTGGATCGAATATTTTGGTTGACACACTCTTTTTGCGAATATAAAAAGATAGATAGGATTCGTGGTTTGATGTTTAGATATATGTATCCACTATCAAAAGAATCTAAAAAAATCTTAAAAAAGTATGATGAGTATTCGGGTTTAAAAAACCCAAAAGAAGCAGACCTAATATTTGAGCGAAGGACAGGGCTTGGTGGGTATGAAAGGATAAATAAGCCGGAATTTAATATGAATGTATTTAATCATAATTATCAAAAATTTGATAATAAGGTAAATGAGTTTTTTGACTTTAAAATTTAACAATTATTTAATATTGTGAGTTTGGATATTAAATAAAGTATTACGATCTTTACATCGTAATAATTGAGATATGAAAAGATCTAATGAGTTGAATTGGTTAATCGAAAATTCCAAACCTATAAGGGATTATGGTGATTGTGTTGAGTGGGGGTTCATAGGAAAATTACCATATCGAATGGCTATGAATGCTTTATTAAAGAATGGTGAATTTTGGACAAAAGTAACTGAAAAGCGTAACAGCGGTTGGTACGCTTATCAAAATACTCAAAAAGAAATTCAATACTCTATGTTTTTGGATAAGAAGCGGGGTATTACTGAATTCCGGTTTTTTAAAACAAAATAACCCAATAAAAACTTAACACAAATTTAATATTGAAAGCTTGGATATTTGCTATTTCTTCCCTATCTTTACATTGTAAGTTAAAAAAACAAACACTATGAAAAAAATGGTAATTCAAATCAACGGTCAGAACTTTGAAGTTCCCACCACAGCTATCCGTACTAAAACCTATGGTTCAAATTCGGGTGAAAAATACATTTATATCAATGCCCCCATCGCTGGTTCATTGGTAAAGCAATTTGTTAAAATGAATTATAGTGGGGTTATGTGTTCCGTAAAATCGGACTCTTTCTCCGGTGGTAATTCTCTTCGAATTAATCTCTACACCAAAATGGGTGCTCCCGTTGACTCACAAATTGCGTATGAGGTAGAAAAATTTGCCAACCTTTGGGAGTATGGTAAGTGGAATGGTATGTATGATATTTATGAGGATTACGAAAATTCAGGTTCGGTTTGTGGTTTGACGGGTATGGTGTTGGAAGCTTGGGTTAAGTATGTGTTTGTTGATAATCGTGCTCCATTTGGTAAAGTTGAATGGGTAGTGAATGAGGTGATGAATGCGGGACGGGAATTCAATGAAACCGTACAATATATATCTGACCAAAAAGTGGTTAGTAAAGCATTAAGTGTAATTCAATCCCTTTCAAAATAAAAGTTATGGTATTTTTATCAATTGTGGGTATTTTCCTACTAATAGCTATCAACGAAAATCTAAAAGTTTCTAATCGTATCAATAATAAAAAATAAAAATTATGGCAATCAAACAAAAAGTAAAAAATTCAGCTATTGAAGTTGATTTAACAGGTCCTCAGGGAAATGCGTTTTATCTCATCGGTCTTGCTCAAAATCTTTCCAAACAATTAGGATTTAATTCCAAAGAAATCGTAAAAGAAATGATGAGTGGTGATTACGAAAATTTGATTAGGGTATTTGACTCTAATTTTGGGTCAATTGTAACTTTATACCGATAAAATTCTATACATATGAAAAAGCGAGGAAGAAAACCAAAAAAATTAGATACCATAACCGAAAATTATAAGCGGATATTGATGTTGCTAGAAGATGGGTTATTAAATCAGGCAGATGAACTGCTTAATTGGGGTATTGCATATCTTGCTAAAAAAACCGGACAGGTTCAACTCATAGATGGTGTTGAATTAGATAAGTGGAAAGAGCGGTATTGGACATTATTGGAAGATAACCAACTTATGGTTGGTGGTGATGTAGAATGGTTTGATGAAGGTGATTCAAAAACTTAACAATTATTTAACACCAAAAGTTTGGTTATTAACCGATTTATACTTATCTTTACTTTGTAATTGAGAGAGAAACTAAACCCCCTAAAAATATGAATTTTATCAAAAAACTAATACCTGCCTATATTGAGATTCGTTCTTTATATTGGGTTGAATATGGTAAACGAATGGATGTGGAATTAGAACGAATATTTAAAGAAATTGACAATGAGAATTTAACGTTAGTTAAAGAGTTAATTTCAAATTTTGAATTTCAATTTACTCAGGGTGGAGTTCCCAATTGGATTGCAGTTAAATACGCTCAAATATATCGAGCACAAAGTATGGTAAATTCTTTAATATAAAAAATATGTCATCAGTTACACAATTAACATCCCCCCCATGTCAAACCATTGAAGAGTTTATGGAAATTTTGACCGGACAATTAAAGGGGTATTATAAAGAAAGATTTGAATTATTAAATGAACCTGTAATCAACTTAACAAAGGGTTCTAAATTTTACAAAATTGATGTTAATGGTAGTGCATGGGGATTTATCGCCCGAAGGGATGGTTCATTAGGTGGTCGTCCATATCGACGAGCAGATTTGATGAAAGCAGCTTCTTGGCGTTCTCCCGCTCCCATTCCTCGTGGTAATGTTGTTGAAGGATGTACCTATGATGTATATGGACCTGTTTATATAAACCGATAAATTATGAAAACTATGTTTAATGAATTGCGTGATTTTATGAAAGAAGAACCTATTGATTTTTGGGGTTCTATTGTGGTTGTTTTATTTGGATTTCTTTTTGCGATTATTATGATGAATTTATTTGGATAATTAAAAATCTTTTTGTATATTTATACTATAAAAAGATGACCTGTACCCTTGAGAAACTCGTATTTAAAGATAAGCAGGTCAGCTCCGAAATAAAAGGGTAAGAGAATAAGGAGCACAAATAGTCAGGTGGCGAAATTGGTTAAACGCTATGAGCGGTTGCTCTATTGTATAGGTTCGAATCCTGTCCTGACTACTTAAAATATATGTTATGAAAAAAATGTTTATTAATGCACATAAAAAAATAGAAGAAGTACTTTATCCTTTCGACCCAGTTGGATTCTACGTTCTAATATCTTGTATATTAATCCTATTATATTTGTTTACATAAAAAATAGTCAGGTGGCAAAATCCTGTCCTGACTACTAAAATAAAAGTTATGTTGAAAAAAGGACACTTAGAAAATTGTTACAAACAATATCACAACCCTAAAAGACATCTACATGATGCAATTTACTTAGGTTACATGGAAGCATGCCTTGTGCATTTCGGTGTGATAGAGAGTAAGAATAACGGACTTGCAGATTATGCTCAAAAAACTAAAAAGAAGTTTTTGTTTTGGGAATATGAAGTAACCGAAGATAGAATCGAAATAATTCTTCGTTTGGTAAAAGAATATTTGGAAAAATAATACATATAGTCAGGTGGCGAAATGGTTTTCGCTGACAAATTGCGGTAAGTGAGTAGACAATCCGCAGTAGCATGAAAAAACAAACTCACCACAGGTTCGAATCCTGTACTGACTACTAAAAAATAAAGTTATGGAAACAATCTATTTTCAACCACCGGGAATCGACCCAAAATATTGTGAAGTTGGGATAATTCACGAAAGTGACCCGGAGCATATCTGGTATTTAGATGAACCTTGTAAAATTTTAATCAGCGAAGTGGAAATAATACCAAAAGAGAATGTTTCTTATGATAAGAAAAGTAACTCTCATATCATTCAGCAAATTAAGTCCTAAATAAGTTTAAATAAAAATAAAGAATTATACTTAAAGTACAAAAACAAGATTAAAAATAAACCACTTACTAAATTTACATTATGAAAAACTTTCTAGAATCGCCTATCCTATTGTGGATATTATCAGCCGTTTTATTAATCTGTTCTATATTTGTACCTAATATCCTTTTAAAAATTGGTTCATCAATTGCATCCGGTGTAATTATAGGGAACTTATTGTGGGAACGAGAACAAAGGAGTGAAAAACAAAATAAATAAATAAAAAATGCTCTCGTGGCGCAACGGTTAGCGCAAGATGCTTATATCATCGAGGTTACAGGTTCAAATCCTGTCGAGAGTACAAATGACCTCGTAGCTTAATTGGTAAAGCACCTGACTTTTAATCAGGGGAGTAGCAGTTCGATCCTGCTCGGGGTCACACATTGGAATATAGCTCAGCAGGTTAGAGCATTTGACTGATATTCAAAAGGTCGCTGGTTCGAATCCGGCTATTCCAACATTTGGGTTCTTTAGGCTAACGGATAAACCACTTCGCTACGGACGAAGAATTAAACGTTCGAATCGTTTAAGAACCACATTTCGGTACTGTGTCCGATTGGCAAGGTGGAGCTCTGCAAAAGCTCTTATGTTGGTTCAAATCCAACCAGTACCTCAAAAAAAAGTGGGTGTGTTGAAACCTAACTAGTAGTGGAGAATACATACACCGTAGCTTAAGGAAGCAGCAGGTCTCCAAAACCTCGCATGGACATGGGTTCGATTCCCTGACGGTGTGCAAATAGTTTCTTAGTGTAATGGATATCACACTTTACTACAAAGGTAGTATCATGGTTCGAATCCTTGCACCCGCGCCAAAATGGCGAGATATCTCAGATGGTTAGAGCGTAGGATTCATAACCCTAAGGTCGGCAGTTCAATTATGCTTCTCGCTACTAAATTTTATCTATGGTGTTTATAGTGTAATGGTAGCACGACAGATTGTGATTCTGTTAGTATGGGTTCGAAACCCATTAATCACCCAAAGGAAGATTGGCTGAGTAGGTCTAAAGCGGCACCCTGCTAAGGTGTTAATCGGTAAAACCGGTTCATTGGTTCGAATCCAATATCTTCCACAAAATTTGGAAATATAAAAAATATTTCGTATATTTATATCGAAGTGATGGAATTGGCAGACATACTGGTTTTAGAAACCAGCGCTAAACAGCAATGTGGGTTCGAGTCCCACCTTCGATACATTATTTGTCTTGATAGCTCAGAGGTAGAGCAAACGCCTGTTAAGCGTTAGGTCATCGGTTCGAATCCTTTTCAGGACGCAAAAAGACGCTCCGTTCGTCTAATTGGTTTAGGACATTCCCCTTTCACGGGAAAGCTTACGGGTTCGAGTCCCGTACGGAGTACAAAAGTATTATACTTTACAACATCGCGGGGTAGACTGGAGATGGTGCCAGCTGGGTCTCATAAGCCCAACTACGAGGGTTCGATTCCCTCCCCCGCAACCAAAGGGCTGTTAGTTCAGTTGGCTAGAACGTCTGATTTGCACTCAGAAGGTCATCGGTTCGACTCTGGTACGGTCCACAAAAAATGCTTCCTTAGCTCAGTTGGTAGAGCTCCCGTTTTGTAAGCGGATGGTCGTTGGTTCGAATCCGACAGGAAGCTCAAATGGTTCGTTAGTAGAGTTGGGTACAATATCGCACTGTCACTGCGAAGGTCATGGGTTCGATTCCCATACGAACCGCATTCAGGGGAATATATCAATTGGTTAGATTACGTGCTTTGGGAGCACGAGGTTGTGGGTTCGAGTCCCGCTTCCCCTACAAATATTAACAATTTATTAACACTTCAATAACATTGATGTAATACTTATTATATATGAGATTAGTTATAGGAATGGTTTTGATGTTTTTTGCACAAATATTTACTTTTTTGCAACTTCAAGGTCATTTAAAGTTTTCTTGGTTTAGAGAAAATTATTGGTTGGTAGTTTTGATGAGTATTCCTATTTCTATGATGTACATAGAATCAGTTCGTCAAATAATCACTCACTATAATGGATTAATCTGGCCAAGCAGAATTATTGGGTTTGGTATTGGTATTATTGTTTTTGCAGTAATGGCAACTTCGGTGTTTAGAGAAACACTTAATATAAAAACTATAGTATCATTGGGTGTTGCTATCATACTTATACTAATTCAACTATTTTGGAAATAAATTTTAATCTTTTAAAAAATGGAAATAAGAACCACAAAATACGATGAGGTTGAAAAAGAATTAGGTGAAGTAAAACCTGATTTATTAGATAAATCCGCAACATATCAAGGTGCTTATTTCAAAGATAAATTGGTTGGGGTTGTTTCATATGTGGAACACCCCAATCATATTTATTTAGGACATGCTTTTGTAATTGAAGAGCATAGAGGAAAGGGTATTTATAAATTATTATGGGAATATCGAAATATGAAAGTAAAAGAATTAGGAAAACCGCTTATAGCCCATTGTAATGTATCAAGCTTAAAGCACTTTTTGAATAATGGGTTTATATTGGATAAGGGTTTATTTTTAGTTACAAAAAATGTAGAATGAAAAAGGTAGATGCTTTATTAATATCGGATATCCATTTGGGTTCAAAGGGATGTAATGCTGAAAAGTTATTGGGGGTATTAAAAGAATATGAACCAAAGGAATTAATAATTGTGGGTGATTTTATAGATGGGTGGTTACTTAAAAAACGATTTCATTGGCCACAATCCCATACTAATGTTATACGAAAAATACTTTCATATTCTAAAAATGGAACGATGGTTCATTATATCACCGGTAATCATGATGAGTATTTACGAAATTACACCCCATTGAGTTTGGGTAATATTGAAATTAAAAATGATATGATATGGAATGATTATTATATTACTCATGGCGATTTATACGATGGTGTTGTTCAATTAAAGTGGTTAGGTCATTTAGGTAGTTGGGGATATGAATTAGCAATTTGGATTGATAGAACACTTAAAAAAATGGGATATAAAAAATCATTAAGTACATATTTAAAATTAAAAGTAAAAGAAGCAGTTAAGTTTATAACCCGATTTGAAGAACAATTAGAATATCAGGCTGAAAGAAGAAGTTGTGTTGGTGTAATTTGTGGACATATTCATACACCAATAATTGACAATAGTAAAAAAATTTCGTATATTAATTGTGGTGATTGGATTGAGAGTAATTCATATATATTATATAATGATGGAAAATTTAATTTAAAAAAATGTGAAAAATTATAAATTAGAAGAAATAACCGGTAATCTCAATATAGAAGCATATTCTGCTAGATGGGGTAATGTTGATATGTTTGGTAAAATTACTGAATTAGTTCATGGTAAACCTACCATTGGAAATGTTTTGGTTTTAGATTTTGAATGGTCTGATTTTTTGGGATCATTCTCAAAATTTCAATCTAAAAAAATTACCGAAATAAACACGAATGGTTCTAAAAATTGCATTTACTTTAAAACTGAAAATAATAAAGAGTATAAATTAACAATTTTATGAATTGGGATGAATACTTTTTTAATATAGCAGAACAAGTTAAGTTAAAATCAAAAGATAAATATACTCAAATAGGTGTTGTTCTTGTAGGAAAGGGTAATGAAATAATTTCTACGGGTTATAATTCATTTCCGCGAGGTATTGATGATGGTGTAGATGAAAGACAAGAAAGACCTGAAAAGTATTTTTGGTTTGAACATGCTGAAAGAAATTCTATCTATAATGCAGCAAGAATTGGTGTATCTACAAATGGTTCTAAAATGTATATGACATGTGGAATACCATGCACAGATTGTGCAAGAGCAATTATAAATGCAGGTATTACCGAAATATGGATTAAGGATGGTGGTGGTTCTAAAGAACAAAAGTGGGTAGAGAGTGCTCAAAGAAGTATTCAAATGTTTAATGAAGCGGATATTAAAATAAATTATTATTTGGAGAGTTAAACTTTATTTTGTATATTTATAAAAATGGAGGATACTATGAATGAATATTTTTTTTACAACACCACCGATATTAAAAAGGAAGCAATTTCTAAAACCAAAGCAGGTTCTATTGAGGAAGCATTGAAATTTTTCGCAAAAACCAAACAAATAAGTTTGGATGAATTTAACAAGTTATTTGTGGTTGAAAAAATAAAAAATTAGTATAAACGCCAGAGTGATGAAATGGTAGACATGCGACACTTAAAATGTCGTGAGCAGAATCGCTCGTGTGGGTTCGAGTCCCATCTCTGGTACAACAAATAAAAATTAATATGATAGATTACGAAGAACACATACTTTCTTGTTTAGAAAAAGCCGAAAATGGGGAATCAAAATTAAACGATTCCGATGAATCTCCATTAATAACCAACAACAAAATTAATGGTTTAATTGGAATAAAAACACAACATTTTTACAATAATCTATTATCAATAGATAATACTCGTTATTTAGAAATAGGTTGTTGGCAAGGTTGCTCTACATTTTCTGCTGCTTATAAAAACAACTGTAATATATCCGTCATAGATAATTGGTCTGAATTTGGTGGTAAGAAAGAATTCCAAAATAATTTAGAATTATATAGGGGTAATAATACTATAGATGTGTATGATGAGGATTCATTTTTAATGGATGTAACAAAATTACCTAAATTTAATATTTATATGTATGATGGAGACCACAGTATTGTATCACAATATTCTGCATTAACATACTATATTCATAATTTAGATGATTACTTTATATATGTTGTTGATGATTGGAATTGGAGAGATGTAAGAACAGGTACTTTTTTAGCAATTCAGGATTTAAAATTGAAAACACTATTTAGTAAAGAAATTAGATTAACCGATGATAATACACATACCCCACATGATATCGCATATAATAATTGGTGGAATGGTATTGGTATTTTTGTATTGAGTAAGGTATAATAAATGATGCGATCTGAATTACAATCGTTATTAAAACGGGTTTATTTAAATGGTATAAACGATTATCGTGACTGGGAAACAGATCGGAAGAGCACACGTCTGAACTCCAGTCACTAATGCGCATCTCGTATGCCGTCTTCTGCTTGAAAAAAAAAAA
>OGWL01000111.1_pt1 | contig 12389 bp, 11 predicted proteins | sample 1576031 | NCBI WGS metagenome assembly OGWL01 (sample SAMN07581535, study PRJEB24739) | freshwater metagenome | place: Singapore | collected 2015-01
TTTTTTAGTATAATAGGATAACTATAAAAAAATTCATTGGGATCATAGTTTTCTGCTCTAAGTTCTATATCCAATATAAACCTAGCATCTAACCAATTAATGATGCCTAATTTTGCAGCGGCCAGTCTTAGATAATCTAGAAATCGTGTACCCAATGGCTCAGCAATACGTATTTCACCTACCATATTGTAGGTGGCGCCAGTGGTTGCGTTAGTATCCACTGTACTTTCAAATTCTACATCCTGTATGAAAAATTTACCGGTAGTTGCTGTTTCCGCAATGATAAAACCCAGGCGTGTATCCATTCTGGATAACAGCTTGGGGTGTACCATTGACAATCTAATATAATAGGTATCAAACATAATTAATTATTTAACGGGGCACTCGTGTATCTCGAAGGTCGCTGGCACCCAGTCTGGGGTTAAAAACATTTCCGAAGTCTCTGAAAAATTTATTAATATCAGGCGTAGTTCTACCAATAGGATCTGGCGGGCGGCCGCCGGGATTATTGGGTACAGGCGGAGGGGGCACTCCGGGTGGATTACCACCTGGGTTAGGCTGTGGCTGATTAGGCTTATAGTCTGGTTCTTTATTTGCGTTCGAACCATCCATTGTTTTACCTTTTTCAAAACCTCCCGAGTCAGTATATGGTTTACCAGTGGCGGGGTCTACACTTTGTGGATCAACTGAGTTGCCGTCTGGCTTTCTTACTTCATAATGTAAGTGCGGGCCGGTGGATTTTCCAGTATTACCCGTGTTAGCTATTTTGTCGCCGGGATTAATTGTATCTCCAGGTTTAACATTTTGGCTGTCTAGATGACCATATCTATGTTCATTACCATTAGCATCTTTGGCATATACGTATTTGCCGTATCCTGGCTCGTAGCCAACTTTGGTAACCGTCATTGGCTGATTTGCATAAATGGGTGTACCTACTGGTGTTGCATAATCTATTCCATGATGGAATGCTGGCTCGCCAGTCACTGGATCAGTTCTGGGCCCGTATTTTGATGTGACCCTTGCCATTAGACACCTGCACCCCTCTCTTGTAGTAGATTTTTATTGGGCACAAATATACGCATGCCTGATTTTAAATCCCAAATCGGGTCTCTCAATAAATCAGCATTTGCCAGTGATATAACCCACCACAATCTACTTGTTCCGTATTGCTGATAGCTTAAAAGATCTGGTCTATTTTCGCATTCTGCGGGGACTTCTATATAGGTGCCTGTTACATCAGATAATTTAGGTAGGGAGGCAACGTCTAGATAAAATTTATTAAATCCTGTTTTATACAGATAGCTCTTGGTATTATATGCAACCTGTGCCATTTTAAATGTATCCTAAATTATAAAGTTCACCCTTGCTGAATTTTTCTAAATCAAATTTGGTAACTGTCTGATAACTGTTTTGTTGTACGATCAGCGAAATATTAATAGTGAACAATGATGGCAAATATAATTCCATTTCTTCAAGATTTGTAGAATTAGGGTTTGGTGTTGTTTCGCTACCTGTACCGCCTACTGCATTTGAGTTTGTAGGCGTCGACACATTTCTTGGACCGGTCCTAGATCCGCCTTCAAAAGTTGGTTTTACCCTGCCTTCTGAATCATATACGCCCATGATATAATCAACATCTTCTGGAAATGTCATGCCAAATTTACTGATAACAACTGGTACATTGTTAAAAATCATTGAACCATAGGCAAAAAATCTCAAAATTCTTGGTGGCTGTCCTTTTTGCTTATCTTCCCTACCATAGTTCATTTTGCTATAGGTTCGTAAAAATCTAAGAGCGTATTCACTATGTCTGAAATGGGTGCTTGTGTGTGCACTAAATCTCGCAGTTATATTGATTGTGGGATTTTCGCTTCTTGCATATGCATTAGGCTGATAATTAGTATGTGTAAGCTGATAGGCATCATATTTTACATCATGACTGTATTCAATCGTCGGTGTAAACTGAAACATCAAGGGATCGGTTAGACCGCCGATTGGATTGTTTGCCTTAAGATAAACTGTGCTCATGCATATATTTATTATGAAATTATGTGTAGTTTTAACCATAAAGACTTGACATAAGTATTAGCTTTCTGCTATTATAACATCTATGACAACTGCAAAACAATATCTAACAAATAAAGAATTACTAAAGGAAATACATCATAGTAAAAATCGATATAGCAGTTATTCTCAACCAGAATACGCCGATTACGACTTGATATTACCCGATATTTCCAAGATTAACATGCGGACCACCGCAGAAGCCAAAAGAAATAAAGCTGCAAGTCTCAGTCAGCTGGCTCTCATTGAAGCGCAAAAAGTTAATCCAAAAACAAAACTCGCAGAAGTTGAAATTGACTACAAAAAAATCGCAAAAACCGATGTTGTTTTTAGGATTATGACGCACGATCATATTCCACTAGAACCTGGTCGTAAGAAAACACCCAAAAGTCGTAGTGATCATCACACAAAAGTAAATTTTCCACCGTACCAACATTTTAAATTTGATGATAATGACCAGTTAATCTGTGTGGGTAAAAGTCATTGGAAGGGGCCAGTTGATACTGGTACATTTTCCATGGACCACGGAACAATGACGAACAAACTAGCAAAAAGTTTTATGCTGTTGGTGGAAAAATATAGTATGAGATTTAACTGGCGTGGCTATACTTACGTAGACGAAATGCGTAGCCAAGCATTACTACAACTTTCACAGATAGGATTACAATTTGATGAATCAAAATCACAGAACCCTTTTGCGTATTATACTGCCGCTATTGACAACAGTTTCACTCGCATCCTTAATATTGAGAAAAAAAACCAAATGATACGTGACGATCTCTTGATTGATATTGGCAGCAATCCAAGTTTCACTAGACAGTTTGAACACGAATCAATGATGCGTGATGAACGGGAACGTCTAGCTAGCCTTAAATCAGAGGACTATTAATGACTGATCTTTTTAAACGTGCCGCTGTATTCACGGATATACATTTTGGCATGCGTCAAAATAGTAAGGCACACAACGACGACTGTACAAACTTTGTAAAATGGTTCTGCAAGGCTGCACAGGAAAATGATTGTGATACCGCAATCTTCATGGGCGACTGGCACCATCATCGTGCCACTGTTAATGTCAGCACATTAAACTATACTGTAGATGCCATTGATTATATCAGCCGACACTTTGAGCGTTTCTTTTTTATTCCTGGCAACCACGATCTATATTATAGAGAAAAGCGTGACTTAAACAGCGTACCCTTTATTCGAAATCAAAAGAATGTTGTTTTAGTAAATGATATTCATACTGAAGGCGGAGTAAGCCTGGTGCCCTGGCTGGTGGGAGAAGAATGGACCAAGATGAAACGACTGAGCAGTCGTTATGTGTTTGGACACTTTGAACTGCCCAGCTTTAAGATGAATGCCATGGTTGAAATGCCCGACCACGGTGGACTTAACAGCGAGCACTTTCCCAATCAAGAATATGTGTTCAGCGGACATTTTCATTTGCGTCAACAGCGTGGCAATGTTAACTATATTGGCAATGCTTTCCCGCATAACTATGCAGATGCTTGGGACGATGATCGGGGTATGATGATATTTGAATGGGGCAGTGAACCCAAATATATCGCCTGGCCAGATGCACCCAAATTCAAGACGATTGAATTAACTAAATTAATTGAAGATCCCAGCAAGTATATGGATAAAAATACGTTTATACGTATAACATGTGATGCTGATATTAGTTATGAAGAAGCAACATTTCTTAAAGAAAGTTGGCAAGAAGAATACAAACTTAGAGAAATCAGTTTGATTCCTTCTAAGCGAGAAGAGCATGCACAAGACTGGAGCGGTGATGTGCATTTTGAAAGTGTAGACCAGATAGTGTTGACTCAGCTGGCTGCAATTGAAAGTGATGTTGTAGATAAGCAGGTGCTTATTGACATTTATAATAGTTTAACTGTATAATATATACACATGATTAAGATTAAAAATCTTACCATTCGCAACTTTCTCTCTGTAGGCAATGTTACCCAGGCACTAAGGTTTGATCAGCATGGTCTTACTCTAGTCCTGGGTAATAACCTTGACATGGGCGGCGATGGTAGCCGTAATGGTACTGGTAAGACCACCATTGTTAATGCATTAAGTTATGCATTGTATGGTGGCGCACTGACTAATATTAGAAAAGACAATCTAATTAACAAGACCAATAACAAGGGCATGTTGGTCACAGTTGAATTTGAAACTAACGGGCACAATTACAGAATTGAACGTGGTAGAAAGCCCAATACACTACGTTTTTTAGTTGACGATCAGGAAAAAGATATTGGATCCACGGAAGAACAACAGGGCGAAAATAAAGAAACGCAGGCAGAAATTGAAAAAATCATAGGCATGGGCCATGACATGTTCAAACATATTGTTGCGTTAAATACTTACACTGAACCATTCTTAAGTCTTAAAACAAACGATCAAAGAGATATTATTGAACAATTGCTTGGTATTACTCAGCTTAGTGAAAAGGCCACGTTACTTAAAGAACTAATCAAGAATACTAAGGATCAAACAAAGGAAGAAGAATATCGTATAAAGGCAGTAACCGATGCAAATAATAAAATTAAAACATCTATTGAAGATCTCGAACGTCGTAGTCGTCTTTGGCAGGCCAAGCAGAGAGAAGATCTTGAGAAACTTGGGGCTACGATAAACGAACTACTCAATATTGATATTGAGCAAGAGTTGGTTAATCATAAGGCCTTGACCAAGTGGCGTGAAAACGAAAAAGAACTAAAACGGCTTAATAAAGATCTTGCACAGCATCAAAGTGCTGTTAAGCGTATTACGCAACAATTGTCTGAACTTGCGGGTGCACAAAGTAAGGCACTTGATCATAAATGCCATGCATGTGGACATGAACTACATGATGAAATGCAGGCTTCTATGATGAATGAACTCACTGGCGCCATTACTTTGCTAACCACAGAATTAGAAACAGAACAAACAAACATCAAGCAAATAGAAAAGAATATAAAAGAACTCGGTAAAATCGGACATGCTCCCAAAGTCAAATACGATAATATTGATGATGCTGTAAATCATAAAAGTACACTGGAAACTATACAAGATCAATTTGAGCGTAGGATGCTTGACGCCGATCCTTATGTGGAACAAATAGAACATTTGAAAACTACTGCTCTAGAAGAAATCAGTTTTGAAACAATCAACAAATTAACGAAACTAAATGAGCATCAAGAATTCTTGTTAAAGTTGTTAACTAGTAAAGACAGTTTTGTTCGTAAGAGGATCATTGAACAAAACCTAAGTTATCTAAATCATAGACTGGCGCATTATCTAGAAAAACTGGCGTTACCACACGAAGTTAAATTCCGCAGTGACCTAGAAGTTGATATTACGCAACTAGGTCAAGAGTTTGACTTTGATAATTTGAGTCGTGGCGAACGCAATAGACTGATACTGGGACTCAGCTGGAGCTTCCGTGATGTTTTTGAAAGTTTGAATAGACCGCTAAATTTATTGTTTATTGATGAAATGATTGATAGCGGCATGGATGCCAACGGTGTCGACAGTGCACTTGGTCTTTTGAAAAAAATGGCCAGAGAGCAAAAGAAAAATATATTCTTAATTAGCCACCGTGATGAACTGGTGGGGCGAGTAAATAACATACTACAAGTAGTTAAGGAAAACGGCTTTACCACATTTAACACAGATGTATAAATGGTGGAGGCCTAACAAAGTAACCAAAATGACAGAAAAAACAGAAATCACCAACCCACACGAATATATTGTTCAGCAATATGAGTTATATCTGACTGAACATGCTAAATTCACTGACAAGGGGGTAAAGGCGGCAGCAGGACGAGCACGTAAGGCATTGCAGGAAATGAGCAAAGCTATCAAGTTACGTCGCAAAGAAATTACAGATCAAAAGGCCGCGTTGACTGTTAAATGACATGGGTATATCAGGGTAATATAATCGAAGAACTACCTGATGATTGTGTTGGTTTTGTCTATATTATAACTAACACAGTCACAGGCCGCAAATATATTGGCAAAAAACTGGCAAAATTTAGCAAAACCACATATAAAACTGTTAAACTAAAAAACGGCAAAAAGAAACGCAAAAAAATTCGTGGCAAAATAGAATCAGATTGGCAAACATACTACGGCTCCAACGACGAACTTAAACGTGACGTCGAACAGTTAGGCGCAGACAAATTTATCCGTGAAATATTATATTACTGCAATAGTAAGGCACTGGCATCATACTACGAGGCTAAAGAACAATTTGACAGACGAGTATTGGAATCAACAGATTATTACAACGGGCACATACAGGTTCGCGTTCACGGCTCCCACATTACAAACAAAATTTAAGACACTACTGATAATGCTCGCACCGGCAAGATGATAAGGTGCCCTAAACCTGGCCAAGCGTGAGCGCAGGGATGGAACTTCCGAGCAGTAGCGGAGACATGACTGTCACTATCCTTAACAGGACGCAGCACAAGATCTGAAAAGTGCTGACAGATGTATTGTATGATCATAACGAGCAGGCAACGGTGAGCTATTACGACCTGCGAGAGCTGAGGTGTTAATCTACTGGCTAATCAGTTCTGCGTCAAAGTGCTAGGTAAAAAGGTACAGCATGACCGCCTTTACCCTAAGGGGTTCTAGTGGTAGATTGCGATAATGGGCCTAAGACAAGTAACCATTATTTTCCACTTAGCCCTTAACAGGGCTAAGTGCGACTGCTAAACCTTGACAAATATCCTGTATTGAAGTATTCTATCGAAAGTATAAAAGAGAGTAATAAGAATTTTGTTTTGTTAGCGCAAGCGTACAAAACATAATTCTAGTTGTTCTTTGAACAACTTATTAGAAACCCTGTGTTAGAACATGTTTGGGTTTAATACCCCTATCTATACTAATTTTGTCTTTAAGGATATTCGTGAATATTCTACGCTCATCATTAGTAAGTTGCCATAGGTCATGGTAATTTTGTCCTGAGTATATGGCCAGTGTAGCAATATCCTCTATTATGGCTTTTGTCTCATTCTCCAGTGATTTAAGGAGTCGTAAAATTTCAGGGCCCGATTTCAGAGCCAAAAGCCTCATGCGAAAAAAGTTGTAGGATTAAGATCTAAGCTGGATTTATAAATCTTACTGCACTTCTGACATTGTACATCAAATTCTTTTTGTACTCCAAATTTATTTGTATTCATGATTGTTTCTTCCAGCTTTTTATATTCCTGTCTACTTAGATCACGAACCCACTCCTCAATAATTTTTGTGTCAGATACAGTTACGCCGTCTGGTAGCAATACGGTGTCAATACTGGCAGCAACAACCTTGATACTTTGATCAGTCAATGCCTCATAACTTTTACTCATTATGTCTACTTTTTCTTTTTCGCTAGCGTTACGTTGCTCTGCCGTCTGAATATTTCTAATTTGTTCGTACTGTACCCAGTTTAGATCTAATAAATGTTTGACAGTTATGGGTTTGATAAATACTTTGACTCCGGAATCATGTTCTACAGGTGGCAAATCTTGAAGGTCTTTTATTTGTGCAATAATTCCGTTTAAGTCCAAGCTGACATCATTACGTGTGCCTTCTGCACAATCACATGTGGTACTTACATCTAATTTTTCACCATAAGTACAACGTTTAATGGCAACAATAATTGCATCTAGATCACCACTAGGCATATTCAGCGGATCTTTTATGGATGGTGCACAACTATTCATAAGATCAACTATGGCATTGCCGTTAAGTAATGCATCTGCATTTTTTAACATGAGTTCATCTTTGGCGGTCATGGGATATACAGGTATTTCCCCCATGTCATTTAGATCAGATGGCTTTTTATTGTAGCCACGCCCCCCACTAGGTAGTTTAATCCAGATACCAGGCTTTCTAAAATAGGCCTTTAACGGATTTGTTTGCTGATTTTCCACTTTTTTCTCCAACTAAATAATTGATAAGATGCTATAGTCTTATTTATGTGTGTATTTAATGGTTGATAGAGTAATAGTAGAAGGTAATCTTCCGGGCGGTGAAACGTTCCGTTTCAATCTAGACGGAATATCTACCTACGATCAAATGCAACGTCTGATCGATTTGACCGGCAGCATGGCAGCAAAACTGAATCGAAATGATCCAGAAGAACAAAAGCGTCTTAACACTCTAATATCCGGCAATAAAGCACAGCAGACATATACATCCACTCTAACAGGAACAACTGGTAGTCTAAATGATTTTGGTGATTCATTAGACAATATTAGAAGTACTGGTGCATTACTCAAAGGCGATTTCCGTGGTTTAGCTGGTACATTGCGTAGCGTTAATAATCCATTAGTGATGCTGGGCTCTGCGGCCAGCAGTATGGTGGGCGCACTCATGGGTTATGCAGAAAGTCTGCGTCCTGCACTACAGCGTGGCATCGGTGGGGCAGTCATGGATTTTGCCATCTATGCAAAATCCTCCGGTATGAGTATGGATTCATTTACCAAGGCTCTGATAACCACCGAGGGTGCATTTGGCATGCTGGGTGCCACACAAAATGAGGCAGCAAAGAATTTTTCCGGTTTAATTAATTCTGTAAGAAAGACAACGGCGGAATTCGGTAACCTTGGTATGAGTAATGAGGACTTGGCCAAGTTTACAGCAGAACAGTTAAAAATAGCAGTACAGCAGGGTGTTCGCGGCAAACAGGCTCAGGACAGAGTAATCATGATGAGCAAGGAATTGGGCGCCCAATTCCAAGAACTGGCACAACGAACAGGTAAGAGTACAGCAGATCTCGCTGCCATGGCCACCAAGCTAGTGCAAGATGCCACAGTTAGTAACTTTATAGCAACACTTAAAAATGGCGGGGATGATGTTTCTAAAGCCATGCAGACATTTGGTTCTAGCATGGGCGCTCTCTTTGGTAAACAAGGTGAAGAACTAGCCAACGTTGCAGCACAAACAGCAGTGTCAAAAGTACCGCTGGCCATAGACAAGCTGGGTGAAGGTCTAATTAGAGTAATGCCTAATTATGCCAATGAGCTGGAGATCATGGCTCGTAAGGCAGCGGCAGGTTATGAACCAACCGAAACAGATAGACAGCGACTAAAAGCAGTTTTTGAGGAAGAATACGAAAGAAGACAGAAAAATATTCAGTTCTTGAAATATTCTGGCGACGCTGAAGCCGCGGCCGCGGCTCAGCGTGTTGAGCACATGTATCAGGCTTCTAGGCAGTATGATACAGCAGAGACAAAACAACGACAGAAAGAAGCATCGGCCGCTCAGGAATTCAATGCACAGGTCAACCAGCTGACAGCTACACTACACCAGTTAATGGTCCCATTATTGCAGATGCTAAATGCTGTTGATTGGAATGTGATGTTTGACGTTTTGAATGGGTTCGCTAGCACAGTAAAAACTATAACAGAAACAGTTTTAGGGCCAATAGCTAACGTCATCGAGGGAACAGGCGCAGGTAAGGTTGTGGGTGCGTTATTAGCATTGGTCACCGTGGCGGGTGTTGTTGGAACTGCATTTTTAGTGCTTAGAAATGCAGCTCTTGCAGTCGCAGGAGTATTCAAATTATTAACACGCAGTGGAGTAGGCAGACCACCTGGTGTACCGCCTGTTCCTGGTACTCCCGGCGCTCCGATACCTCCCGGCACACCTGGTGGTCCTATACCTCCTAGTACTCCCGGCGCTCCGATACCTCCCGGAAAACCAGGTGGTCCTATACCTCCCGGTACACCAGGTGGTCCTATACCTCCCGGTACACCAGGTAGTCCTATACCTCCCGGTACACCAGGTAGTCCTATACCTCCCGGTACACCAGGTGGTCCTATACCTCCCGGTACACCAGGTGGTCCTATACCTCCCGGTACACCAGGTAGTCCTATACCTCCCGGTACACCAGGTAGTCCTATACCTCCCGGTACACCAGGTGGTCCTATACCTCCCGGCACACCTGGAACAGCAACTCCAAAACCAGCTGGTGGTAACCCAACAGGAGGCATGGCTGAATTAACTAGACGTGAACAAGAACTTGCCATAGCACGTGCAGAGGAACAACAACGGCTATTAAAAGAACAATTAAAAGAACAAGAAAAATTAAAGGTAAGTTCTGCAGAATTATACGAAAAATATAGAAAACCAGATAGTCCTATACCTCCTAGTACTCCCGTCTCTCCGATTCCTCCCGGCACACCTGGAACAGCAACTCCAAAACCAGCTGGTGGTAACCCAACAGGAGGCATGGGTGAATTAGCTAGACGTGAACAAGAACTTGCCATAGCACGTGCAGAGGAACAACAACGGCTATTAAAAGAACAATTAAAAGAACAAGAAAAATTAAAGGCAAGATCTGCAGAATTATACGAAAAATATAGAAAAGAAGGGTTAACTGCAACAGAAGCCAAGCGTAGAGCAGATGCACACGCAGCGTATCAGCCAAATCGCACAGTACGTGAACACTATGATGCAGCGAAGGAAACTGCAAAGGATAAAATCGCCGCAGCAAAGAATTCTGAAACAGCTGGTAGAATCAAGAGCTTTATAAAGGATTGGGGTCCTGCAATTGGCTTGATGATGGCTGGTTATGCAGGTAGTAAAATTGCAGAATCTGGTGAGAAGAAACTGGAGGAAGATCCTGAAAATATAATGGGTAAACTTCAGGTTGGTGCCGGCGAAACCTTAGATTTTATTGGTACATGGGGTAGCTCTATACTGTTTACAACACAGATAATGAAGGAGTATTTTCCTGATGCATTATCTAAAGTAAAAGATTTTGGCGGCGGCATGATGAGTATGGCGAAGGATACGTTTCCAAAGACAGTGTCCAAGTTGACAGAATTTGGTAGTAGTTTAGGTAGTTGGTCCAAGACCATGATGAATTCACCATTACTAGGCAAGCTAGGCAGTGCTGCTGCCACAGTTGGTATCGCAGCAGCAGGTGGGTTCGTTATTGATGCCGGACTAGGTGCAATGGGTGTAGGTAAAGAAGATGTAACAGAAAAAGAAAAGAAACAGGATGACATCAATTGGGATAATATGAATTGGTGGCAGAAAGCAGAATCAGGAGCTGCTAGAACTGTTGAAAATATTGGTAAACTTTTTGGCCTAGGTAACCTGGTTACCGAAGCAGAAAAAGCTAGAATTAGAGATGAAACCGAATATTTCTCCAAGAAAGAATTAGAAGATACTTCTAATAACGCTACTAATCAACGTGCCAAGGAAAACAAAGAGCAATTGGAAGAGATGAAGAAAATGAATCAGCATTTGGAAGAATTGAATAACAGAACAAACGTAAACACAGGTGTACAGGTAAGGAACGTGATGTCTGCAGAAGATCAAGTTCGATTGATGCGTGCCATGTCTCTAAAACCTAATTAACAGCTATAAATATACAACAGGACAAATAAATGAGTTGGCGTAAGCATTTTCAAATACCACAAACAGCTAATGAACTTGCCAGTAAAGGCAAGCATTCTAGCATGGCTAGTAGCGCCAGCAAATTTAGCAGTTGGCTTAAAGACGTATACAGCGGTGCACCAAATCGTGTGGACAGATATGTTCAGTATGAAATGATGGATGCTGACAATGAAGTAAATGCAGCACTAGATACTATAGCAGAATTTTGTACACAATTTGATTACGAAAGTAATCTACCATTTACAATTGAGCATTTTAGTGACCCCACAGAAGCAGAAGTAACAGTTTTAAATAGAAGTTTACGTCAGTGGTGCATGATCAATGACTGGAATAAGCGTATATGGCGCATGGTGCGTAATACACTAAAATATGGTGATCAATTCTTTATTCGTGATCCAGAAACCTATGAATTATACTACGTGGTACCTTCCGACGTTAGTAAGCTCATTATTAACGATGCCAAAGGCAAAGAAATAGAACAGTATATTGTTAAAAATCTAAGCCTAGATATCAATAATAAGGTTGCTACTAATCCCTTAGTTACAGATAATAACTATGGTCCGCCACAATTTAATAAGACCGCATTTACTCAATATGCGGCACCAACCGCCAATCAAAACACAAGTAGTCAAATTGAAATAGCAGTATCAGCTAGCCATGTCGTACATTTAAGTCTAAGTGAAGGCATGGATGGAAATTATCCATTTGGCACCAGTATACTGGAAAGTGTTTTTAAAGTATTCCAACAGAAGAGTCTACTGGAAGACAGCATCATTATCTATAGAGTACAACGTGCCCCAGAGCGTCGTGTATTTTATATTGATGTAGGCAATATGCCTGCAAACATGGCCATGGCGTTTGTTGAGCGTGTTAAAAACGAGATACATCAGAAGAGAATTCCTAGCAGAACGGGCGGCGGCACAAGT
>OGWL01000114.1_pt1 | contig 12209 bp, 16 predicted proteins | sample 1576031 | NCBI WGS metagenome assembly OGWL01 (sample SAMN07581535, study PRJEB24739) | freshwater metagenome | place: Singapore | collected 2015-01
GCGACCAATGAGAAAATCCTAAATAACCATATTCTCGATCTCGGCCGCCACCGATAATATTTACTGGAATATTTTCATGATCTAAATAATTGCGTATCATTTCAAATGGACGATAAATTGCAAATGGAGTAATTGAATAAACATATGGAATTTTTCCTTCCATTGCTAATCCAATAGCTGTCCCCATCATAGCCATTTCTGATGATCCTACATTGTAAAATCTCTTTGGGTGGTCATCTCGGATTCTGTCCCATAAACCGTACCCCAAATCGCCGGTAATTAAAAAAATATCCGGATTTATAATCATTTCGGCATGTAGTAGTTGTGCAAACTCTTTTCTCATAGTTCCATAGCTTGTTTATAGTTTTCTTCTGTCATTACGTGATAGTGGGCATTAAGTCCTTTTAAGAAGGGATATTGCTCCACAGTGGTGTATCTAAAATGAATATTAGGTAAAAATGCTTTGAGTCGAGTTGTCATATAATCCACATCAACTTCTTTGTAAGCACATAAACCATTTATATTAACAAATACTTCAATGTTATTAATATTTAATTCATAAATTGTTTTAAGTGATTCCCAAATGCTACCTTCGGCTGCTTCCCCATCACTAATTAATGTCCATACTTTTCTATTAGGATTAGCCAATGCTCTACCTAATGCTATAGGTAATCCTAAACCTAAACTACCTGTTGAACAATGTATTTTATTTTCCTCATCTCTATGAGGATGTCCTCCATGTTTTAAGAATAACATTTCAGCATCAATATTAAAATACTTTTCTATACAAACATACATTGCTAATGAGGCGTGACCTGATGATAGAATAAAAATATCATCTTTACCCATTTTGGAATAAATTTCATCTATGATTTCAACACTAGAAAGGTAACTTCCTAAATGGCCTAATTTATGTTTGTAAGCTATTTCAACAATTCGTTTTTTTAAACTCATACCTCTCTGTGTTTAAAAACCATATAATGATTCCAATCTGTTAAATTCTCATCAGGCAGTAGACTCTCACTGGATATCTTAGGATAGTGTGGCGTTTTTAGTTGTGATCCGTAAAAACCATCAAGTTGAAAGTGATGTGTATATAGAAGATATATGAAGTTATCAAAATCAAATAAACCTCTATAAACATATTGGTGAGCCATCCTCCAGTTTGGATTACTAATGAAGAAATTGGAATTAGAGTCCGTAAGCTCATACACAGCTTTCAATATAGCGTGTGGATTATATACATGCTCTAAAAAATCATTCATAATGACCAAATCGTATTTAGGCAACAAACCTTCCTTGTCAAAGCTGTTAGATAAGTCCTTTACAAAGAAAGTTCCCTTATATTGATGCTCTTCAAAGTATTTTTTTGCAAAAGGTTTATCTATTAGATGATAGTTTAAATCCGGATAATGTGCTAGTATCTTCTGAGACAGTATTCCCGGACCACTGCCAATTTCTAGTATATTCTTTGTGTTCGGATTGTTGCTAATGACATGATTAACCAAATAAGATTCATATTCGTATCTATCAATCCACGCCTGCTCCTGCAATCTATCAACACTAATCCACTCGTTTACATGCTCAGTGTCAAAACGCTCCATTGAAAACGCTTGCTCAAATTCATTATGCTTTATTCTAAATAATCCCATTACCAAATAAATTTATGTTTATAATAATCAACTATATATTTTAATTCGTTATCAAATTGTTTTTTAGGTTTCCAACCTAGTGTTCTTAATTTAGAATCATTTAAAGCGTATCTAACATCTTGTCCTGGTCTTACACAAGAAAAATCAATATAGTTATCCAACTCTTCTAAATTTTTATTGTCTAATATACAAATCTTTTTAACAGTTTCCAAATTATTTTGCTCAAATCCACCACAAATATTATAAATTTCGTTTTTAACTTCCGCATTTATAATTGTGATTATCGCATCAGCAGTATCTTGTGCATGTAACCAATTTCTTATTGGTGTTCCACTATTGTGTAATGGAACTTTTCTACCCAATTTTAAGTATTTACAGGTTTTTGGTATTAACTTTTCAACATACTGACCAATACCATAATTGTTTGTAGGCCTTACTATAATATATGGTAATTCATATGTTCTTCCCCACGCCATAACCAACATATCTGCTGCTGCTTTAGTAGCTGAATATGGATTTGATGGTTTTAATAAGTCAGTTTCTATGTGTTCACCCTCTTCAATATCACCATAAACTTCATCGGTACTGAAATGTAGTAGTATTGGTTTACTACTATTTTCTCCCCTATGGTTTTTAATCAGTTCCAATAAATTATGAACCCCATTTATATTAGAGTGAACGAAATCATCGCTGTTTGCTATTGAGTTACCAACATGGGTTTCTGCTGCGGTGTTAATTACATAATCACAATCGTATAAAAATTTTAAATCGTTTATATCACAATGAACAAACGAAAAATTAGGATATTCTTTGAATTCTGTTAATAGGTCTTTATTTGCGGCGTAGGTGATTTTATCTACACCTTTAACATACCAACCCAAATCTAAACAAGTTTTGGTTACATAAGAACCTATGAATCCTAAGCAACCGGTTACATATACTACTTTTTTCATGTAATTACGATTTTAACACAGTTATCCAATGCTCAATCATCTCATCCATAAGACTTTCAAAAGTATATTCAGGTTTCCATCCTAATTCAGTTCGAACTTTAGTAGAATCTCCTCTTAGATAGGGAAGTTCTTCGGGTCTCAGAAAAATCGGGTTTTGTACGACATAGTCTGTGTAGTTAAGTCCTAATTTACTAAATACATAGTCGCACATCTCTCTAATAGAGTGAGTCTCTCCAGTTGCAACGATATAATCTCCTGGAACGTTTTGTTGTAATATTAGGTGCATAGCTCTTATGTAGTCTTTTGAGTGTCCCCAATCTCTATAAGAATCCATATTACCTAATTCAAGCTTAGTAGCAAGTCCTAGCTTTATTTGTACAGCTGTTTTAACAACCTTTGTAGTCACAAAATTAGAACCTCGTCTTGGCGACTCGTGATTAAAGAGAATACCATTACTAGCATGTAACTTAAAAGCATTTCTATAGTTCCTTACGATATTGTAACCAAACACTTTTGAACAACCATATGGGGATACTGGACACATTGGTGTTGTCTCTCTTTGATATCCATCCGCATCTACAGATGATCCGAACATCTCCGACGAACTAGCCTGATAAAACTTCGCTTTTGGGCATGTGTTTTTGTAGGCTTCTAAAACATTCAAAACACCTAGAGCATTTGTCTGAACAGTGAATTGTGGTATATCGTAACTGACTCTAACATGGCTTTGAGCTGCTATATTATATATTTCGTCTGGTTGTATATTGTTTAGAAGCTTTTCTAGACTTCCTTGATCTAATAAATCTCCGTAGTAGATGTGCAGTCTGTTTCTGATTTCATCGGTGAAACGGCTTTGCTGATTCTCTGCTACTGAGTTTCTTCTAATAATACCATGAACTTCGTAATCTAACTCCAAAAGATACTCTGCTAAATAAGATCCATCTTGTCCATTGATTCCTGTAATAAATACTTTTTTTTGTTGTAACATAGTTATGAATTGTTTATTTTGTTTGTAAATATGGATCTATATTGTTTATATCCGTATATATATATCTATCCTTCTGCACTCGATTGGCAAACACTGCCATCTTAGTTAGGTCTGGCCAATCTACTATCGTCCACTGTACAGGTGGAGTTTTGATGGCATACTCAAGCTTATTTAATCCTAGTTGCGCTGTTTCTGGTGTCATATAGTAGTGATACCCTATGCTAGAAATATCTTGATCACGCCATGGAATATCTGGCAATCTTCCGTCATACGACATTTTTTTTAACTCCTCTGCAGCCTCTTTATCATCAGTTAGTATAACTCCCCCACGACCTAATGATAGATGCTTTCGATACTGAAAACTAACATTCATAAATGTATTAGGTATGTAGCTGTTAGGTTTCCACAACACAGCAGCATCAATGATAGAAGGCGTTATGTTGTAGTAATCCACCCAATTTTCATCTTTCCATTTTAAGGAGATTCCTAACTTATCAGCTAGGAAAGGTACTGATATGTAGGTATGCTTTGGTACTTCTATCTCCAGTGCTTTAGTGTGCCTTAGGCACAACTCTAATCCATGCGTACAGCAATCAACTGCAACTGCATAAGGTGCTCCATAGAAGTTAGCTATTTTATTCTCAAAGTTTTCAATTACATTAAAGCTCATAGTTATCTATTTGTTGTTTTGTTATTCTATTTTCATCTATTTCGTAGGTTTTAATTATGCTTATGTAGTTATAATTATCCTGCTCATTGCTAAACAGGCCCCCGGTAAAACTATTTGGTTGAATCACCAGCTTCCACACATCATACTTCTCATTTATAGAAATCTTTTCATACAAACTATGCTTACCGTACTCTACTCCAATAAAGCATATTCTATAATTATGCATGTTGTGCACTTTTTCTAAAGCGGTAGTCATATAATCCATATCACCCAAAGTTACTTGATTTTCCCAAGTGTTGTAAGTGTAGTTAAATAGTGTTGGAAAGTGTTGTAGTTTTTTGAACCTAAGTTTGCAATTAACAAAGTGCTGGTAAACATGCTCTTGAGTTAAATCGTGGTGTGGATAAATGGCTAAGTGTACATCATTTACATTGGCATTGTAGAAGGCATTGCTAGTTCGAATTGATGTTGGCAATGGCTGCCCAGTTTCAGGATCATATGTCAATTGATTGCAGGTAATAGCTTTAATATTTTGTTTAGTTAGGGCTTGATTGAAGTCATCTGCTAGTATGTGATTGATGATATCAATATGGTGCGTATTCATAAAGTCAAAGAAGCCAGAAAACTCTCTGTATCCATAGTGCTTTAATATATCAGAGTTTTGGCAGCGACTCCCTAAACTGTGTATGGTTTTAAATCTCATATTTTAAAAAATTAACGTATATATAATCCTCGGCTGTCAGCATCTCCTGTGCTATTCTATAGTTCTCTTTTACAGCATCTAGTTTTGAACTATACAAATTAAATGTCAATTCAGCAACGCTAAAATCACTATGTAGCTGTATTATTCCCTCTGGATTGAAGAATTCATCAATGTTAGGTATTCCGTAGTAAATTGGAATAGTACCACACATAAAGCAGTCGGTTATTTTTTCAGTAAACATATTTGAGTAAGTTGCATTTTCCATTGTAATAGAGAATGCATAATCAGCTAATCCATTTTTTTTATTATCAATTTCACGATAGCCTCTACCATATAAATCTACTTCATTCTTGTACCTATCTACAACTTGCTGTCTGAGTATGTGTTCGGGGCACATTACTTTATTAGATGCAATCATTGAGACTAACTTGCTTTTAGGGTATATCAATCCGCGTTGAATAAAAGATTTTCCAGAACACTGCGTTAGTGTGAATATGTCAGATTTTGCTGCTAACTCAACATCATGCGTAAACACACGAATGTAGTACTGCTTCAGAAAGTCTATATTAGATTCACACCAATGATACATATGAGGTTGTATTGTTTTAGACTCAACTAACCAGGCATAGTTTTTGGTTTTGTTGGATGGTATCACCTGCATACTAACATCTACATATATGGATATGGGCGAGATGTGGTTATGCTTCAACCAGTTAACGTACTTATTATCATAGCCTGCGGTTGATGGGCTATGTGCAAATCCTCCTCCTATTAGATTAATTGATTGTTTCATAATATATCACTAAAAGCAGCTATTATCAGTTGAGCAGTTTTATTGCACATAATGTGTATGTTATCGTAATGGTAGGTTGGTATTGTTTCAAAGTTATATTGTAAATGTTCAAATATACTCTTGTAGCGGACATTTAATTGCTCACAATGAGTCTCTAGGTGTTGGTTGAAGTAGTATGTTATTATGTTCCTTTCGGTAGCTGTCTTGTAACTTAAAGCACCGTTTCCTTGCACACCGTTATCTAAACCAGAAGCTACAACACCCCAGACTCCTACATCATATCCTTGCTGCTTATAGTGTTTTAGTAATTGAGAGTATCTACTGATACACTCTGAAACAACTTCGTTGTATTCAATGTTACGAATATCCGCTTGAAAACCTAAATGACAACGGCAATCTATTTCGCCAAAACAGAAGAATAGGTAATCAGTATCTTTATTAAAGAGTGTTAAGTGATTATCTATTTCGGAAATTTTTGAAAATGCATTGTAGGCTGTGTACGGATTCATATGTATGGTCTTAAAGCTGTCCTTAAACTGACCCAGACCATCAGCTGAATCGCCATATAGTAATCCGTTTATATGAACATTACCGCTGAATAAGTTCACATGACTATCGCCTATTACCCAAATCATAATGTGTATATGTTTTTTAGATTATCCGAAAATATACAAGCTAATATGGAGATGGATGATATGTGAGCTCTCAACATACAATCGCACTTTGCTAATGTTAATATTTCTTGCAAACACTCTAAACCCATATTATACCTATGATTGTTACGATAACTTTTGAATCTATCGTAAGGCTCATTGTGGGGATTAATATCATCAGCTCTAAACATGTCTGTGTAATATACAATTGGTACGCTAAAATGCTCTTGAAAAATTGCTATAACCCTACTATCATCGGTAGCTAAGAAAATCTGCTCAATACTTGAATCCTCTTCTAACAAACTATCCACTCTACGCAGGTAGACATCCACATCTGATACTTTATGGTAATACTTCATGTCCGTTAATCGGACTTGTACGCCTAAGGTGTGCTTACCTTTTATGTTTTGATTATAAAAAGAGTCAACTGATTGCTTAACGTTGTCTTTTAGACTGAAGTTAGAGAAGAATCTATGCTTAAGGTCTGAGTATATTTTTGGATTAGTGAAGGAGTCTCCGTATTGTATTTTTGCTGAAAGTAGGCTGTTAAGGGTGTTATATGGTTGATTTATTGGTAGATTCGCTTGATTAAAGTAGTACTCCCAACAGTTATCCGTATTGAAGAGTTTAGTCTTTTCTGTACACGCACACTCTTCTTTGGTCATATCAACTCGCAGAGTATCATCATTACCTAGATGCAAAATTGCATTTAGAGTAATGAATATATTGCCAGCAAAACCTACTCCTGCCAGTTCAAATTCTGGACCAATCTTTATAAATTCTAAGTTATACAACATATCCTAATTGTTTAGCTAGTTTTAATGTTTGAGTTGGGTCTATTGTTTTAACAAGAACTGCTGGATTACCTTTGTAGACTCCCCACTCTTGAGTATCACCCATTATCAAGCTACCAGCTGCCACTAACACTCCTTTACGTAGTCTTGTGCCAGGTAATACAATTGCGTTAGTTCCTATATTTGCAAACTCCTCTACAATCACTGGCTCTATAATCTGCTTACCCTTTAGTTCTGATGGAATCATAGCTCCAAAGAGACCGCTACCGTCAAATTTATCAGAACCGCATATAATTCTAGCTCCAGCCATTATATTGTTAAATCCTTTGAGCGTAAGCTTAGCGTTCATACCTCCTATACAAGTGACGTAGGGACCTATGTGAACATAGTTACCAATCTCAAGTTGTGTGGTACAATAAAAACCTTTATCAATAGCAGTATGGTCTCCTATAATAGGCTTTGTTTTCATTTCTACATCTTTGTGATAGTAGTTATTCATTAATCTTACTAATAAAATTTTGTACAGAGATTAAGTTTAAAAGATGAGTTCTCTCATCGACCAAATAATCCCATTCCAACTCCCTTGTTAGTGTAATAGTTTCTTGATATCCTTTACGGATTACACCACATCCATAATCGGTATCAACGACATACATCTCTAAATCCGATCTCTCACTTCGAAGCCTTACCCATGCTTTCCAGCAATCTCCAGTCCAATCACCTGGTGCTTGCTGTGGATACCTTTGTATGAGTTCGGAATATGGGTTGATATCGTGGCAGACAATAAATCCACCATCTTCTAATACATTTAGAGAATTAGTAATATCACGATAAACCTGCTCATCAAAATGTAGACCATCTATAAAGATTACACCATAGGTATCTTGATTTTGTGCAAAGAAATCATCTGAAGTCATTACATGCGTAACGGGGGTTGTTGGGGTGGGGTCTACGCACACTTTATGTTCACATTGGATTGTGTGATAGTTTATTCCCGGACCCATTCCTATTTCTAAATACTTTTTTGTTCCAGTTTTGTTTATAAAAAGCTGGATAATGTCTGTTCTTATCATAATTTTATTCTCCTTTTGTTTTTTGGTTTAGTTTGTTCATTATTTTATAAAGTAATTAATTCTTTTATATTTTCATTCCATAGTATTGCGCCTGCAAGTATTCCACACTTCCTACCGAAAAGAATGTTACATTTTGATAAAAGTTTTGTTTGTATAATTGTTTCTTCTCCTAGCAATTCGCATTGATTTAATCGCTTGGTAGATACATTTGGCCAACAGTGTACTGTATTAATGTATTCCATTGTTTCGTCTGTACGTCTAAATACATTTGGCATAAAGTAGGAATTTGGAAAGGCTTTTGATAAGGCTTCAACATACTCCATATCTTCACTAGCAATAAATAATTTTGTAATTTGCGGATTCTGCTTTAGGATATTGCTAATCTCCACAATATAATCCTCTACCCCAAAAACACCATACATCGGATGGTGGAAGTTATACTCGGTGCCTCGTGCCATAACTCCTAAAACAGTGTGGCCTTCAAATTCTCTATTCCAAATAGAATCTATCTCATCGAGAATTGGTTGCTTTATTCTCATATACTGCTTATCCGCTGCTTGCTGCCTACGTAACTGAATTGGCTCATCAAAATAATCCTTCCCATGGTGTAAGATATCGGGATTAGATGGAATAGTGCATTCTATTATCTCATCATTTGGTTGTGGTATTTGTTGATCGAACCACTGATCAAATGGGTTGTAGTTGTTAGAGATGTGGATTGATTCAAATGGATTAAATCCTTCAACAAATGTAGTACCAGACCAATCAACATAAGGGATGGTATTTGCGCCACTTTCTCGGTGAATCATAAGCTGTTCTAGACATATTCTGTAATTTGAGAAGAATCCGTAGCCATATCCCCACCCATGACGAGTTGGCGTTATTCTGTAAAATTTATTCATCTATAAAGGTTTTATCTAGTTGTTGCCCTTCATATGGGCCTGTTTTGTATTCAAATACTATTGTATCTTTATCTAATATTAGATAGTTATGACCTCCTTCGAGAGTGAAGCTCGCTTCGCCTGGTTTGAGAATCGGCTCTGCGATTATGGTGTTGTCCAAATCATAGAGGGTACATTTAACGCTTCCTTGTATCACTATCCATGATTCCTGCGCAATTACTTGTTGAGTTCTTTCTTTCCAAATATGCTTATGCGGTCTAAAAGTCTTACCACTCTCCATATGCAACAAAGAGCACTGTATGAAATTACTTTCCGGTACGATATCCTGCCGGCCTGGTTTTTGATCGCTTGTACGTACAATGATGTGCAAAAGCTTTTTTGGGTTAATTTTTGAGTAAATTTTTTCCATTTATGTTTATAGTTTAATCCAATATGGTGGACATATGTCCGATGTATCTAAGTTGCTGTATGCGGGTCCGAACCAATTGCTGGGAGCGATTACTGTTTTATTTGGGTTAGTGTTAAGGTAGGCTCCCCACCAACCAAAGCTACTATTACATATGATATTATTTCCGCACAAACTCATAATGTACATATCAAACCAATCTACATTTGTATCAATATACAACTTATTTGGTATAAAGTCAAGTAAATCAACACATCCATTTAAGTCATCACTAAAAATTAAGTAAGTTTCCTCTAGACCTATTTCACGAACTGCCTGCTTGTAATAATCCACAGATTGTTGGGGATGGTGGTCTGGATATCTAAGGTAGTCTCCTCTTCTTACATGAATGGAATTGCAATTGGCTATGTTTGGTAGCTGTTGTAGTATGGATTGCTTTATTTCGTCTGTTGGTTTGTATAGATCTACGATTCTTGTTCTGTTATTTTCAAAGTAACGGTAGCTTTGATAGTACCCATCGAGAAGTAAGTTTGTTCCTAACTCATAGGGGATGTTCGTGAAATTGAATGAAGGCTCGACCCACGTTATATACTCTGCTGGTAAAGCATCCTCAAAACTAAAAAATCTCAAGACATTAGTAGAGTAACTGATGTAGTTAGGGTCTATACCAGGTCTTACAAACTGGTTAGAAAATTTGTAAGCAATGTTGTTGTCTATAGCCAAGCTCACTGCGGCTGCAAGCTTGAACATCGCATTGCCTAGTCCTCCTCGATGATTGGTAGTTATGTAATTCATAACCTACTACACGGTTTTAGCTGCCTAATTACTTGTTCTTTGTACTTTTGCTCGCCTAATCGTCTTTGAGACTCGTTATCTGCATCTTCTGATACGTTGTACACATAGATTGGATTTTCGACTCTATAAATACGCTCCTTACCGGCCATTTCTACCATTGGCATGCATAATGCAAAATCGGCTGTTATGTTAAAGTATCTGCCTGTTTCTGGATCAGTCACACTCTCCGTAGGCACCTTATTAAGTAAATGCACTTTGTAGGTTTTGAGATGGCTATATGGGAATGGTGCTTCTCGGTACGCATTACGTCTATCAATCTCATCATCAATGTGCATATAGAAATGGCTGCCTAATTGACCACTTGGGTATGTGATATATTGGCCGTATGTCATCCATATGTGATTGTTTTGGTATATATCGTTTAGGTGCTGCAATACGAAGGGGTGTAGCAACCAATCATCAGCATCTAACTCAACTATAACATCCTCATCGTTTACTCTACCGCTTTGCTTTAGGTAATCTAAGCAATTGAAGTAGTTTGTAAGCTGGCTCTCTTGTGTAGGGTTATCAAATAGAATAAACCTATCATCATTGATTATGTTAGTACAAATCACCTCTCTCGTATTATCTTTTGAATTATCGTATCCGTATATAGCAGTAAAGTTACCATACGATTGTTGCTTAAGACTGTTAATGTTGTAGCCTATCCACTTCTCTTTGTTGTAGGAAGTTACAATAACTATAAATTTTGTACTCTTCATTTGCTTAATATGCTGTAAATTTTTGTAGTAAACAACTCTTTGGTGTAAAACTTTCTATAATTTTCTTTTGCTTCATTTATACACAATATACGAAATTCTTCATCATTTACCAAATTTTTTGCTAACTTTCTCGCCCGTTCAACATCATGCACATCTACTGATAATTGGGGGTGGCATAATCTTTGGGTATCTACATTGATGTTTCCAATACAAGGGATACCAAAGTATGCGCAATTTAAGGAAAATGTCCCCGCTGCCACAGTAGGCATTAGGTGTACTGCGTATTTAAAGGAACTTAACTGCTTCATCCAATCAGTCCAAAATACGCGTGGTAGATGATTAATTATTTGCTCCTCCCCCTCCCGCTTTGCGTGTGAGGTTTGACCCCAAATTGGTAATCTAAATTCCGAAGCCACTATGTAACTTTCAAATCCACCATACCACCTTGCAAAATTACCACCAATGATAACTTTATCTTCGATTATTGGGGTAATATCCTTAATACTATCCTCTATCATCAAAGTTGGTATTGTATCTACTTTTAAGTTGGGAAATAAGCCTTTATAATACTTAACATCTTCAACATTATGTGCAAATATACCGTCGGTTGAAGCCAACATATTATAAAAATTAATTTGGTCATTTAATTCATAATCATTCCACAACCAATGCGGTCCTTCTTGTATATAATAAACCTTTTTGTTAGTTTGTTTTAGTTTTTCTACAATATTAAGTTCTAAAAGGTCTGATACTGGGTTTTTTTCATTTGACAGTTTACCACCAACCGCATTTAAAAATACCATTCCCTTTGGAAATATTACAAAAACAACATCATAACCCTCAATCGGTGAATGAATATTATAATGGTCTGCATCTAAAGCGTGCATCCATGCAAATTCTGTCCGCATGTTAGGGTGTTCTTTGGGAATTTTACCCGTAAACCCCATTTCGGTTAGGAAAGCTATTTTCATTTACTAAAAAATTCTTTAATTTTATCACAAACATAATCCACATCTTCAATTGTCATTCCGTGGTGTGCCCCTAATAGGAAACCATTCTTCATAAT
>OGWL01000117.1_pt1 | contig 12021 bp, 7 predicted proteins | sample 1576031 | NCBI WGS metagenome assembly OGWL01 (sample SAMN07581535, study PRJEB24739) | freshwater metagenome | place: Singapore | collected 2015-01
GGGAAATTTCATGGATCCGCATCATCCGGAGCGGGCGTGCAATGTGCTCGCCCGGAAGAGGATTCCTTCGGCGGAGGAGGAGAAGGTCTTGGAGTCGCTGCGGGCCAAGTTGGCGGTCGGGCGGTCCAAGCGGATCCGGCCGGGCAAGGACGACAAGGTGCTGTGCTCCTGGAATGCGCTGGCGATTTCCGGGTATGCGCGGGCTGCGCGCTGGGGCGGGTCAGCGTCGTATGGCCAGAAGGCGGCGGAGATTTGCGGCTTTGTGGAAAAAGAGATGACGAGGGCGGACGGAAGCCTGATCCATCGGTGGAGGCTGGGAAAAAAAGACGAGGTGCAGCTGCTGGAGGATTATGCGGCGATGGTGCAGGCGCTGGTGGATCTGCATCAGGCCACGCTGGAGATCCGGCCGTTGCGGCGGGCGCGGGAGCTGGCGGAAGTGATGGTGGCAAAATTTGCCGATCACGAGGCCGGAGGCATGTGGTCGACCGCCGACCGAACGCTGCTGGCGAGGATGAAGGATGATTACGACGGGGCGGAGCCGAGCGGAAACGCGACGGCGGCTTTGGCGTTGGCGGAATTGGGGAGGTTGACGGATGAAAAGCGGTGGACCGAGGCTGCCCAGAGGATTTTAGATTGGCTGGGAGAGCGGATGCGGCGGCTGCCCCAGGCGGTGCCGCATGCGTTGCTGGCCCTGCAAAGGTTGCAGGAACCGCCGGCACGTTTGGTTTTGGCGGGGCCTTGGCCGGGCTCGGAACTGGAAGCATTTCGTTTGGCCAGCGGAAGCGTGTATCGGCCCGATTTGCTGGTCACGCGGGCCGATCCCGAACACCCGAGCGAGTTTGTCCGGTCGTTGGCGGGGCAGGCGAAGGCGGCGACGGCCTTTCTTTGTGAGGGGAATGCGTGCAGGGTGCCGCTGGCAAAGCCTGAGGAATTGATTATTGAGCTGAGAAGGGGCGGTTAAGTTTACGTTTAGGTTTAGGTTGAGGCTGGGGAAAGTGAGGCAGCACTTTCTTGGCCATCTCAGATATCTGACGCATATTCAGAAACGCTAGCAAGCTATCTGCATTGTTTGTGGTTGCATCATTAACGTAGGTGCCAAGCTTCTCTTTAACCGATTGGAACGATGGCGTCTCCTTGATCATGGAGTCCATGGCTTCCATGCCCTTCTTAGGGGTGGTATCTAATTGATCCACATCCTGAAGAAGCTTCTCACGATCCTCGGGATTCATGTCCTTACCGGCGTCGATAAAGTCATCAGCCGCCCGGCGCATGTAACTGATCTCTGTATCGCTCGGATCAAATGTTCCTACGTTATAGACAGATTTGATCTGGGTTGGTTCAAAGGCGATATATACGCGATGCCTTGCACCATCCTTCGTTACGCGACCGCCGCCAATATGCGTGATCCCGTCATACCCCATTTCGATAAGCGTATTTTGTATTTCGTATGCGGCCTCTTCCTTGCTGTAATCATTTTCTTTGTAATAATTTTCCAAGGCACGATACCAACTTTCGTTGGTTTTTCCTCCGTCGTGGTAGTCCTTGAGCTTTGACATCTTCATAACGGGGTCGATGTCTATACTATTCCATTTACCTTCGTCCGCTATGGCATCCATATCCAATGGATTTTTTATGGACAAATAAACAGGATAAATAGTCGGCGTATCTCCGCGACCCTTTCTTGTATATTCATCCGCCATGTTTGGATCGTCAGTAAAATACCCACCGTATCCAAACAATCCGTAGTTGGCATTATTAAGATCAAAATAAGTAAATGCTTGGCCGTCAATAGATCGGCTTGTCCCATGATACATAATCAAAGGCTTGCCATCAGGGCCAACAACCTTACTATCACCAAACCAGCGCTTGAATTCAGGTGTGTCAAATTGACTTGTGGCAGCCCTCATAAAGAGCGCCATCTGATCTAGTTTTCCAAGAGGTTTAGCTGCTACCCTAACAGGCCCAACGTAATCAATATTGGCCGTGACCTTATCCATGTACTGCTTGAAGGTTTCGTTCGGCAAATACTTTTGATTGCGTAACTTGGCATAGAACGACCGCATCGCATCTGCAAGACGCTTGAAGAATCGCTCCACGACATTCAGCGGTTTCTCAGATGTCGTAGCCCAACGGCTTACTTGGTCGGCATACCACTCTTTAAATGAACTCCAGTAAGGTGAGAGATCTTCTGCCTTATGCTTCTCGCTAATCTTCTCAAGCTTTCCAATACCACGCGCCCGCATGGATTCAATATGCTCCCTAGCACTCTTACCCTTGTTTGACTTGAGCCACTTGTCAAATTCATCTCGGATGGCTTTTTGCGTTGCAACATCTGCGTTATCAAACGTCTCACGCATATGCATGTGGCCAAGTTCATGGGCCAATGTCTCAAGCATCCTGGACATCGACATGCCATCAGTGAAGGCTATGTAATACTCACCATCCGCCATCTTGCGGACGCTGCCATATTCATTACCTAATGCAGCAGAACCAATGACCCTGTGCGGCCCGGTGAACTTATCAAGGTTAGCTTCAATATCAGAAATGGTTGTGACGTAGATATTGGGCGTGATCTTGAGAAGCTTCTTCCATCCAGCCAAAACACCTTTCAACTGTGGCGATACGCTTTGTGATACAGCCACGCCCTGAGAATCAAATGTGATGAATGGCGACTTAGCGTGTTTGTCAGCCTCTTTAACTTCAATGGCATTCTTGGCGGCAACTAACTTAGCTTTCTCTTTAGCGTTTACCAAGTTTCCTGTATAAGCCTCAATGTCTGTTTTTGCACGGTAATCACCCTTGGCCGCAATGTATACCGGCTGGCCTGTAAGTCTTGAATGCCCGCGTATGAGCGATAGATCACCATCTAAATAAACAACCAATCCACCTAAGTCGTCTGCGTGCTCTTGTGCGTTCTTCTTTTGTGCCGCCGATCCGCGCATCATGGGTTCCGCACGACGCTCTTCCAGGTCATTTAGAGCCTGTTCAATCGCATCACGATTAGCTTCAAAGTAAGCATTTGCTTCATCAGTATCAGGTAACGTCCCTGACATCAATTGTTCTGCGTAAGAACTTGGCGTGTAGGTTACTTCACTAGGGGGAGCTTCAGGTCTGGCGCCTTCGCTAGGCTTAGGAGTTCGCTCTTCGCCCTCGGTGATAGGCGGCTCCACTTGCTCATAAATTGCTCTTTGCTCATCGGCAACTTGGGCCGCTTCAAGATTGGCTGAGAGTTCATTGTAATACTCCTTAATCATTTGTAAGGTGTCGTTGAGAGACATATTAAGTTCTTGCAGCTCTAACTTTGTTGCCTCAGTTACATAGTCGAAAGTAAGGATTCGATCCTTTAAATACTCAACGGCTTCGTTTTGTTTGAACTGCGTATCAGCTCGTGTCGGTAAATCAATAGCTGTTGATACCAGATCAGGTTTGAGCCATGGGTCTAATAAGCCACTTACAGCGGCCCTATCAAGATTTTTATCTGACTGTGTTTGACGGATGTTTTGAATATCAGCTTGGCTTACACCGGCAGCTTTAAGAGCATTCAGGAATGTCTTTCCAAGCGCCCTTTGTTTACGCTCTTGCTTTTCAACCCTCTCCATGTCCGTGCGTATACGATCAGCTTCGCTTTCTAAATCTATAATTTCTTGGGGCTTTGGCGGAGGGCCTTCTTGTATGGGCGGCTCAACAAACTCTGGAGGGCCCTCTTCTACCGGAGTTTCTGCAAGCTGAATGGTTTCTGGCGGCGGGACGGAAACGCTCATTCCCGATTTTTGTATTCCTAAAATGGTGTCAACATCAATTCCTTGGGGCACCATCTTTTTAATTTCATCTGGAGTTTTGCCAGCTTTGGCCAGTCTTCTTACCCTATCCTCTTGTGCAAGTTGTTGTACACGATCACCAACACCCGGTTCCTGAACAAAAGCTTTAATATCATCCGGACTTTGAAATGCCCGACCCTGTTCTTTGGCTACTTCAAGAATGTATTCCTTATTGCCAGCGATTTGTGTTGTACCTCGCTGATATGCTTTAAATATCTGGTCGTACATTGCATCAACTAAACCGCCGCCCATGGTAGCTAAATTCTCTAAGCCACCAGAAGTTGTCACGGTCGGTGTTGCGCTAGGCGGCTCAATCAATGCAATTGCGCCACGTGGCGTAATTGGACCCTCAGGAGGGGTCGGGGAAGTTAATTCTGGGGGGGCGACTTCTTTGGGAGGGGCAGCTTGTGCTTTCTCAATTTGCCTTTTGGCGCTTAAAGCCTCTGGAACTTTTGATATTAAGCCAGCTCCCCCGCCACCCATAGCCCCTGAGAAGTATTGCTCAAGGTAGTCCCTGATTCGCTTATCAGAGAACAAATCAATGTTGTTGTCTACATATTTTGCAGCGGCGTTAGAAATTACCCCTTGGGCAGCCTCTGTTAGACCCTCTAATTGACTAACGATTGCGGCTTCTTTAGCAAGTATCTTAGCGGCTTCCATGCGACCAGAAAGTTTTGCTGCGTTTTCCGCAATCTTTACTTTGCCAAAATTACCTAACGTATCTTTAATGCGATCAGGAACAATGCGCTCAATGAGCATACCTATTCCACCGTACAGCGAGGAAATTCCTGGCTCTAACTTTCCGGTTTCTTCATAAACATTGCGGAATGTTTCTGGAGCAATCTGGGTAAATGCCAAACCTGAGGTAGCCGCTTGAGACCCTGCTTGTCCGGCGGCGGCAATATTGGCGAGCCGACCTGCAATAGCGGCGTCAGCAGTTTCTTTACTTAGTAAACCAGGGGCCACACCTTTTGACAAAAGCTCCTCAGAAAAATCTTTTGAAGCTTTACGCGCAAGCATACGGGCGCCTGCGCCACCAATCCCGGCGCCTGTCAAGTACGTTCCGAGTTGAGGAATGAACTCACCAAACCTCTCCAGCCCATAACCAACCGCATCAATTGGCCCTTTGACATCTTCAAATGTTTCGTAACTTCTTGGTCGCTCTCTAGCTATGCGTGCGTATTCTTCCGATCCCCTTTGTAACAATTCTCGCGCCGGATACTCTAATTGTTCTAGTGCAGGGACGCCGGTTTTTGCCAAATAAGAAAGCCCAAGCGCAGGCAAGTCATATCTGTATCCTGCTAAGAGATTTTGTGTCCCACGGACAATCGGAGAAAGAGCCGCAGCAACTCCTGAGTATTCTGGTTTGTACTCTTTTTCCGCCTGCATACTTTGAAGAACACGTTCGTATTCTTCTTTCGTATAACCATCAGGAAGTTGGACCGAGCCGCGACCCGGCACATTGAATATAGGCATCTAGCGCCCCAATCGCTGATTCATCTCTTGTTTGCTAACCGTCTCCGGTGGCAATAATTGCGGCGCATTTTCCAAATAAGTCTGTCGAATAATAGCTTGCCGCTGTGCCTGATACTCTGGACTTTGCTCCCAGTTACTTGGCTTGAAAATCTTGCTATTCCATTCGCTCTTTAATTGATTGAGCTTTGGCTCAGCAAGTGCCTGCACCTTCATTTGTAGTTCAATTCTTGACTTTTGATCCAGTGGCTTTTCGCCAGCGGGTTTTCCTTGTGCGCGCGCCGCCATGACCCCTAATTCAAGTGGCATCATGGCTTGCTGTTGTCTCAATTGTTGGACCTGCAAACTATAGGCTCGTTCTTCACGTGCGGCTTTATCGGCAGCATCGTAATCACCACGCCTGATGGCGTCTTGGTATTTTGCGTTGGCTAACTGCGCCTGCAATGAAGCTTGTTGCATCGCACGATTTTCTGCTGCCATGGACTTTTTGACATCCTCGCCAGACTGCAATCCGCCTGCCAATCCAGCGAGAAAATTACGCTCTTTGCTCCCCATCATTGATAAAGCAATCTGTCTATTAGCGGCCTTTTCAATGTCTGCTTGAGTGGGTTGCTTGTCGTAAAACTCTTTTAATTTCTGCATGATCGGCGAGATCTCGTCAGGAAATCTGCCTTGGCGTTCTTTATAAAGTTGATCCGCACGTCCCATTGTTTCATAACCCTCAGGAAATTGTATGGTCTGAACACCTAGCTGACGCATAGCATCTTGACCCGCTTTGATAATTTGAGCAAGACCCATAGGAGCGGCTCCTTGTGAGGGCTGCATTACAGGAATAGCGGGTTTGTTAGCCTGCTGTTCTTGCCGTGGCGGCAAAGGTGATCCAGTTTTTACGGCTACTTTAGTTGCAATCTCTTGGGGCGTTAAACGACCCTCTTGAATATCCCTAACCTCATTAATACCAACCCTTCCAATTAGTTGCTCTGGAAAGTTTTCTTTTCTTGCGCTTCTGCGAATGGCCTCAAGATCTTCTTCAGTAAGTACATTACCTTCGCCGCCAAATTCTTCACTAACACCGGGCACCTGAAGCCCACTATTAAATCGCAATACGCCGCCATCTTTGAAAGCCACCGGCCCGCCGCCGGAGAAGTTTTGCTGCGGCATAAGGCTTGCAATACCGGGCTCTTGCGGTTGCATTTGCGGTTGCATCTGAGGCTGCATTTGCGGTTGCATTTGCGGTTGTGGCATACCCGGAGGCATACTCGGCGCCATGGATTCAGCAAGTTGTTCGACTATTGGTTTATTGGGCTTCTGCGCTCTTTGTTGATAACGCTTTCTCATGTCATCACGACGCGCCATTTCAGCGGCCGCAAAAATTGCTAGCTTTGGATCTTGTGCATACTTAGGTAGTACCTGATCGGGCACACCTTTGAACATCTCCATAGCCTCAAGGATGTTGACATCCTGACCAAGACCTGTGGCTGCTTGCATCATCACCCTCCGTAAAGCAATCGTGCCAATCCTAATCCTTGCGTAAATGGATTGCCAGATGATTCGTACTTTGATTGCGATTGATATCCTGGCAGACCGAAAATAATGTCGCGATATTGCGCCATTTGTCTTGCAGGGTAATCTCTTTGTTGCTGAAACTCCTGATACATGGCATCCAAATCACGCTGTCTACGAGCCTCATCCGCCAATCCAAGTTGTTGTAATGTTTGAGCTTTTTGCATTTGATTTTGTAGGTCCTGTTGATATAACTGACCTGCTTTGTCAAAAGCCTGAGCTGATCCTTGCATTTGAATATTAGAAAGATTTGTTCCCAAATTTTTCATCAACTCCGATTCCATGATGGCTTGTCTTGACCCACCAAATGCACCTCGGGAAGCCGCTTGGCTCTTTAGGTTTTGAAGACCCGTACCATATTCTCTGACGGCTGCTTGTTTTGCTACGTCCGTAACGGCTTGTTGATAAGGACTCATATAGGCTTGCATGACGCCCATATTCTGTCCGCCGACATTAATTTGCCCAAGCATTCCCGGTGATGCGGCGGCTTGTTGAGCCGCTTCCACACCTTGTTGATACAAGGGAGCCGTCTCAGCATAACGCTGTTGGGAATACGGCGTATAAGGTGTATAGGCTACCTGCTGCCCCATTCGATACAGATCCGAGATATACGGGATCTGAAACTCCGGGGGCATCGAAGTCGTAGTTTGTGATGGGCCGCCCATGCTCATTTGGACACCTCTTCCATTAAAAATACAGATTTTAATCGTTGCGGAAATATTTTCTGCCAACCAGGGCGCCCTTGCAACATGATAGCGTCACAGTTGTTAAGCTTCGCAAATGAACGTATATACATTGATATTTGCTTTATTTCTTCCAAGTCACCGCCCGCAAGCCATACATTACACAAAGTCTTTCTTGGGTACTTGCGGATTTCGGTAACCATGGCGCAGTTTTTACCGGGCCAAAACTGAGCCTCGCCTTTTTGTATAGCCTCTAACACATCTTCTAGGGAAAACAGATTGCCGCCATGATCCAAGGCTGCTTGAATCCATAAGCTGCAACGCTCCCATTCAATCATTTGGGCATAACCCTTTCAGCTTTAACTTGCGGAGGCTGCTTATGAGTTCCGTGCCTTTCCTTGCGGATTTTATTCATCATTTGATACAACTTCTTAGCACCAGCATTAGAAGACCCATTACCAAGATCTGAAACAACATCCGCAGGAACGATGAACTCTCCGTCTGCTAATCGTGCCGGTTGTTTATTATTAATGGTTGCAGGGATGCTATCTGACATACCATCACCATCGCCCTGTAAAAAATTTCCTTTTGCAAATTCATATACATCGCCACCGGACGAATAATTAGAAAACTGGGACGCATATTGAGGATGTGTTACCTGAGGAGCCGCCCCATAATTTGATTGATACCAATTTTCATATGCTTGGTCTATACCCGATGAAAGACCAGATGCGTCGCCAAAATATTTGCTAGGCGTAACTACACCAGCTAAAGATACATACTCAGACCCCGGTCCTTGCAAAAATTGCTGCTGAGGTGTTAAGGTATCAAATCCAGATGATGCGCGTTCTTTATCAATCACACCTTGATTTGCAGGAGCTGGATTTGCAGGAGCCTGATTTGCAGGAGCCTGATTTTGTCCAGTAGCAGCACCATCAGTAAACGGTGTAATTGATAGAGGTTTATATAAAGATGCAATACCGGCTTCGTATCCCTCTTGTCCTTTTGCAATTTGCTCTGGCGTTGGGCCATATCGTTTCGCTGCTTCTGTTGGATCAAACTGAAATGGATTTGGATTAAAAAATAACGGCATCCCTTTTAAGGGCGTATAGATATTCTGTCCCGATGCGGACTTTTGGGGTGTTGGCTGTGGCGGGAATATTGGAGCGGTTAAGGCGCGGTTGTATATAGGAGCTGCTTTGTATTCAGGAGCTTTAATTGTCGGGGCCTGTTGTCTTGATAAAGCAGCCGCTAAAGCACCTAATCCAAGAGCAAGTCCCGCCCCCATGCCGCCACCAGAACCACCCAAGATGGCATTGGCAGCTTGTCCCCATGGAAAGCTGCTTACATTTGGCAAACCACCAACAGCTTGTTGCGTGTCCCACCACTGGGATACGGTTGTTGGGTTATAGTCCCTCGAATCAACGGAACCCGGATTAGGATTAACCGCCGTATTGGGATCGACGTTTGTTTGCGAAACATCTACAGTTTGTGAACTCCCTCCATCTGACATAATCTACTCCGGTATAGAGGATACAAAAGCCATGGTCGCTATGACTGATGGGGTTGCGGGTCTGGTTGGTGAAGATCCAGAAGAAGAATATTCAACCGTAACCCCAATATCTGATGTTCTCCAATACAACTCAACATAGTCACCGGCTTGCATGGTAAGGAATAAATTCAATGCTGCAATTAAATTTCCGTTTACACCACCATGTTTATTAGGAACGGAAAACTTTGAGTTTGTGTTAGCTACATTTACACCATTAATTGCAGCCCAAACATCAACATCATGTATTTGCGTATCTGAATTTTCAAGCTGAATGCTGAATTGTAAATTATAAATGCCGGGATAGGTTGTGTTAAGCCTTGAGCTATTAGATAAAAATACACTATCACTGATGTCTGTATTACTATAGGTAATTGCATAAGCAACAGTTGTGCTTGCAGCGCTCTGGTCAATTTCGCTTGAAAAAGCACCGAATGGGTTACTTAAAAACCTTCCTCCATCCCTACCCAATAAGTTTCTGGTGATGTTTTCAAGCCGGTTGAAATACAGTCTCAGTGTATTGGTCAAAGACTCTATATACAAACGATCATAGAGTTCTGGTGATAACGGAAGATTCGGAGGTGCTGGGTTATCAAGTCTCATGCGCCAAGTCCTGTTGCCTTTCCGTCCGGTCTAATATCAATTCTTGGTGCGCCCAATTGCCAAGCCACACCTAAACCATCGCTTTCTATCTTGAATATCATCTGGCGCCCACGTACCCGTACATAAATTTGACCTGTGAACTGCTCAATTGTGGCTGTCGAAGTTCTCGTTACGGTCGCTGATGATGAACCTGCTAATGACTGAGGATTGTTATATCCAGATCCCGAGTTCATCATGGGTATCAATGTCATGGTGACTTGCGGGTTTTGTGTATTTGACCCTGAAAAAGTAATGTCAGGAATAATTCGATATACAAATCCCAGATTATGTCCATCCTGAATATCAAACTCTGCGGATTCAATATAGGCATTAATGGGAAGTGTTGTTGCAGTTTCACCATCATCATTACCTAACTCGTGAGACACGATGTTTTGACTGTACGTAGTTGCCTGAGGGAAATCGCGCAATCCAACATCTATCCATGCAGTTCTTCCGAGCGTCCCATAATGCCATATACGCTCTAAATAATTGTAGACCACATATCTGTTAATTGCTGTTGAATCAGAAGAACAATAAAACCACCATATTTCATTAAAGCTTTCATTGGTTCCAGCAAAAACTTGTTCATTTTGAAGCATATTAATATCATTAAAAATGTATTTTCTTAAATCACAATTTAATGTTTCTATGCGACCTGAATATGTATAAAACTTATCCTTCCCCATCCAAAATACAATACCTGATGCTGTAGCTACAGCGTTCGGGCCTATGATTGAAATATTATCTCCAAGAAGCTGGGCGCCCCATACAAGAGGCGCTCCGATATATTGAAGCGAATACAATGAAGAATTTGTAAATACAACGATTTCCTGTCGTGTTTGATTCGCGGTGATAATTTCAGATCCATGAGACAAACGAATGGATCCTGCCTGATTTACAGCCGTTGGTAACCAATCTGTTACCGACTCCTGATCTGACCAGCGAATCAACATGGGATCTTGAATTGCAGAACCCGTGTCATTGCATCCAAAACACAATACAAACCGATAAATATCGGAAACAAAAATGAAGTTTTGTACGATTGGTGTATCGATTGCACCAGGAAGTGTTTGGATTGCGACGCCCCGAGTTGTCACTGTTGTTGAGGCATCCCAGTAATAAATGCCGCCTTTTCTTGGGCCAAATACAAGATCTTCGCCCCAATTATTGGCAGACCATATTCTTAGAGAGTCATTGACCGAAACGCCCTGGCCCCAATTCCCAAGGCCCCATCCTCCCGATCCCCATCCCACTAAAGGATTTTGTATGGCCGGTCCCGTGTTAATTTGATAGGAAGCCAATACACTTGATCCACCATAAGATCCCGCTGCTAATGCTGAAGATGTCGTGATACTGAATGTATTAATCGTTAAATAGGTTATTTGAAATTCGCCTGTTAACTGCGAGGCATAGGTTCCCGTGGCTCCGCTAAAGGTCACAAAATCACCATTCAAAGCGCCATGGGAATTCGCTGTTACAACAACGGTTGTTGTGCCATTTGCCGTAAATGGGTCTGAGCCTAGAGCAAATGTATTGATGTAATACTGAGCTGTCACGCTACCGCCGCCACCGGTTACTGTGGATGTCGCTGCGGTTGTTACTACGATGGTATAAGCATTTGCGCTTACTAACGTAGCAATGACATGTCTAGTGTTTAACTCCGCCGCCGGGACACCTCCGACTGCTGAAGCGCCGGAAAAATAAACCAAATCACCTACCTGAGCGCCATGGGCTGTGTCATTAACCGTAACCGTAGTTGATAGATTAACTGTATCAAATGGGTTTGTTAATGCGGCTGAATAATTTCTCGTTCTGATAGGCGTAATATCATTATATTGACCGCCCTGTTCAATATAATATTTTAGGTTTGTGCCAACACCCATGAGGTTTTGGCTACCAAGGGTCACCCAATTCCATAATGCTCGACATATACCCAAAAAGGTATAAGCAGAGATCCTGGCCCAACCACCGATCTTCTCTGGTGTTCCTTGACGAAATCTGACTTTCTCCGAGACATACCAGCCACCTTCGTTGGTATATCGCGTGTTTTCACGATTCACTCCTGGCTTATATAAGATCTTGGATAAAGGCACGGTTTACCTCATCAATGCAGCTTCTGCCGCACGGCGGCGGGTAAGTCCGGGGAGGATGCGACCTGCGGCTTTGTTCCATTTAACGCATTCGGTAGCTGCACCATCCCAATCCCCTGAGTCAACGCGTCGTTTAAACGTGGAAATCCTGTAGTTTCCTAGTCCGCAATTGTACGCCCAGCTTACTGTTGCAGCAATGCGTC
>OGWL01000118.1_pt1 | contig 12003 bp, 11 predicted proteins | sample 1576031 | NCBI WGS metagenome assembly OGWL01 (sample SAMN07581535, study PRJEB24739) | freshwater metagenome | place: Singapore | collected 2015-01
GTTTCCCAGTCACGATACTTCAATGTTGGTCAATTCGCTGATGTATTGTTTAAATCGCATTAGTAAACGTTGCCGCCATCACCATACATCGAGCCCATAGCAACTAAAGTTTCGGTTTGGACACGATTTGCGCGGCCGCCCATGGTCACAGTAAATACTGCATTTCCTGTGTTGGGTGTTGCAACTGGTGTGTTTGCATACAACCCGCCTGAGGTGAGAGTTATACTTGTGATATATCCTGCGGTGTTTACGCTGATTGAAGCTACTGCGGGTGTGTTTCCAGATGTAGCTCCAATGCCATTGCCGGCAGAAAATATGATAGAGCTATTGACGCCTGTAGCACCAGCGTTTGCTGTGATAGCAGTAATGGGACCCATACCAACTTTACGAATCACCCAGCCAGCATGCTGAGGAACACCCTGAGCGCTCGTTGCAGCTGATTGTTCTGTCGTATCGACACCAAAAATACCCAACGCAGCATTTTGAACTGTTGCATTTATCTGTGTGTTTGCGTAATAAGTTTGTCCGTTCGAACTAACGGATCCGGTTGTGCCGCCATAACCGGTTGTATCGGTTTGTTTCGGTGCATTGTTGGCGGCGTCTAAATTTCCCCAAAGTGACATTTAAATCTCCTATTTGTTGTTATTATAGTAATATATTTATGCCCAAGCACACTAAACACCCTTAGTTAGAGTGTTTCCCAACTCAGGATCTTTTTGAAACTTATCTTCATCGGACATTTTCTTTGAAGCGTCTTTAACAATTTGAGCTTTTTTACTCATCTGTTTTTCTTCCTTGACTGGCTTTTTTATTTGTTTTTGCACAGCCATTCTTGCAAGCTGGCGCACTTTTGCCATGCCCTCACCTCTTTTACCAACAACAACATCTTTCTTTGGTTTTGTTGGTGTGAATGGTGGTTCGACTTCTTCTTTTTGAATATTATGATGTGCGGGAACAAGTTTACTTTCATATTCGCCAATATCAACAACATATGCTGGTGAATATCCTCCTTTACCAGAATCATAACGAACTATTTTTCCTGACACCATCTTGCCTTTGTGTGGCACTCTTACTTTTGTTCCTGGTTTATGAATTTCAACTGATTCGCCAACATGTTGAGTTGAGTGTATCTTATCTGCACGATAAACATCAATACCAGCAGTATTCTTCATCTTCCAATGCTTAGCTGCGTTCTGTGCCGCTTCGTATGAAGTTTTACCATGAGTTTCGTGCTTGCCTTTCTTTGCGTGAACTGCGACATATGGCATTGCTTCTTCATTCATTTCAGCGGTCATGTAATTTGCAACTGTTGAAACATAGTCTTCAGCAAGTGTGATTTTGTTCTGACACCATTCTGGCAGATTCTCTTCATCGCTGAGCATATTAATAAGACGATTTGCATTTGCAATGATTGAGCGCAGGTCTGACTTGACCATTTCACCTTCGTAGTCATATTCGCGTTCATCTATTTCTTCGTTGACTGACTTCCAACCACCACCTTTTGACTTGTACCATTTTGCAGCCCAGCCATTTGCGTAAGCTGAGTTACCAGTAATCGTAATTAATCCATTTTGTATCATTACCCACGTTTCGTTTTCTGTGGTTGGACACCAAACATCTTCAAAACCAGCATCTTTCTTGTATAGATTTTGAGTGTTGTGAAATCTTTTATTTCTAATATAACTAGCTGAAGTCATATCTTCCGTTTTTTCTCTGCTATTCACATAATATCCGTTTAAGTAAGCAGCAAGTAATGATGCCCAAAGATGGTCATATTCCTTTTGAACGAAACCAAATGTATGTCGTTCTTTTATTTTTGTTGAAAGTCCTTTATCCCAACCATCGTACACAACGGAACTCGCTAAAAATATTTCTCTTTCTCTTTCATTCATCGACAAAACTTTTTCGATCCAACTATCTTTTTTAGTCCAATTCTCAATTAAAAGAGAGGATTCATTTTTCAGAGTTGAACACATGAGAAGTTTCATGTGTGTATTTAAATCTTTTGTTTCGACAAGTTCTTTCTCATTTGCTCTCGAAATCACCCATTTGTGATTTGGAGTACATCTTAGTGAAAATCCAGTTGGTTTTCCTATTTCCAACAAAGGAGCATTTTCATAATAGTGTTTATGTAAAACTGGTTTCCATTCTAATTTATCTTCTTTCATATTGTATGTGAGTATTTCGTTACCCACCTCCAACTCATCGTGTGATATTGGTCCACTTTTAGAAATAGCTAAACTATCTAAGGGTACGCATGGATAAACATCAAACTTCGACTTCGCCATTGCCTTTGCGCGGGCCCACAGTTCTGGATTTGTTGGCTTGTTTTCTTCGTCAAGTTCAACTTCTTCTTTGTTGAGTTTTTTGAGTGCAGTCTTGATACCAGCTTCGCGAGTGTCATTCTTTTTTCTTGCCATTCCAATTCTGGGATTCATTTCAGCAGGATCCTTCGCCCAAGATGCTCCAATACGCTCTGAACGACGAACTGCATCTGTGTGTGCCTTACCAACATAAGATGCCAGGGTTGACTTCTTGAGTTCATCAAGTTGTTCTGTTTCTTCTTTGATACCATGCATCTTATTGTGTCTATGAACTGCCATTTGCATACTGTCTGTTGGTTTGAAACCGAGTTTGTCCCAATGATGCGGGTGAATATGGTCAAGAACCTTATCTCTTGGATCGGTGTCCATCTTGCGAATCTTGTTCTTGAGTGCTTCGTGATTGTTGCTCTTCATGTGTTCAGCGGCAGTCAGCATATCTTCTTTATCGATGCCACCTCTTTCGTGTGCATACTTTTCCAGTTTGCTTGCATGAGCGCTGAGTGGATGAGTCTCTTCATTCATTTCGTATTCCTCTTTGCGTAACTGTTGACCACCTTTTGAACGATAGTGCAGAACAGTTGATGCATCGTTGTGTTGGTCAAGATACTTGCCTTCAGCCTTAGGATTGTGACCCTTCATTGCTTGTGCAGCCTCATGTGCATCTTTTTGGATATACTTGAGTTCTGCGTCTGACTTATAATGATAGTCATGACCCTTGAGTGGCATTGCAAGTCTTGCCTCTCTGATATCTTTCTTCATTTCTGTTTCCTCGGTAACTTTTGATTTTCTGAGAATGCCCAACACCAGAGGTGCCTTGAGTTTTCTGTGTCTTGGTACAGGAATATGCTCTTTTGACTTTGGATGTGTGAAAACATCGTGTGAACCTGAAGTTCTTGTGAGTTGCCATCCTTGTTTCTTCAGGTGACTGTGAACTGCTCTGGTGTCCATATTGGCACCAGGCATCTCATCAAGTTGTTCGGTTTCTTCGCAGGTACACTTTTTCTTCTTAGTCAAAGTACCTACGGCAGGCTTTGTCTCTGGTACATTGTACGGTACCGTCGGATGAAACCGTGCCTTTTCGCGATGTTGCTCGGAGAAAAGATTGCGGAACTTCTTCATATTAGTCGCCTTTTGCTCTAGCTGTTGCTGTTGCGTACATTACTTCTTTTGCGCGTTCACCATAACGCTGCTTGAATCCTTCAAGACCCTTCTTCATGCCCTTAACGATTCTTTCTTTCTCTTTCATTTCTGGTTCTGTGAGTTCGCGTTCGTCAAGCTCAACTTCTTCTTCCATCTTACGGGTTGCGCGACGAATTCCACTAAGGCGCTTTCTAGCATTTGCAAGTTCAACATCTGATGTGTTTGTGTATTCGTCTTGTTTTTGGCCAGCGTGATGTGCAGAATTCATGCCAGATTTTGCAGCCTTTCTGATATATGAACCCAGAGTACCCTTACTGAGTTCATCAATCTGTTCAAATTCTTCTGTCTGCATGAATTCTTCAATTTCTTCTGGTGTGAAGTCATCAAGTGTCAGTTCATCTTCAGTCTCATATTCTTCTGGCATTGCCTTGACGCCCTGAGTTGCTGGTGCTGAAACTGATGCGGCTTTTTTCTTGCCCGAATCTTTTGCTTCTTGGTCTTTCAGTTCAGATGTGAATTGTTCGTTATCGGGTTCTTCTTTGATGATACCACTTAGAGCCTTCAGACCTCTTTCTGCATATGACTCAAGCATCTGCGTGAATGGCATGAATTCCTCATTGGTTTCATCTTTCTGTTTTGAACCGCCATATCTGTGACCAGCAACCTTCTGTGTTGTTGGCTTCTTCTTTTCTGGTTCCGGCATATTTTCTCTTTCCATTCTTTCTCTACGACGGTCTTCCATTTCATCTTTCTTACGCTGAACTTTCTGCCATGCGGCGAGCTCTTCTTCGAGTTCGAACTCTTCTTTTTGAGTTGTTTTTTTGGCTAAATCCATTGCAGCAGTGTATCCAGGAATTTTAGAAAGTCTAGCTAATCGTACTGGATCTTTTGCTGTCTGAGCACTTGCCGCTGCTAGGCGTTCTTGGCGAGCCTTAAAATCATTTTTAGTTTCTTTATTAGCTTCATCTAGTTCAACTTCTTCTTTATTCAGAACACCTCGGCCGACCAGCACATCCTTATGTGTAATCTTGTCTTTTGGATGTGCAAGAGCCGCGAGACTCTTTTCCTTCTCGGTCTTTGGTTCTGTACCCTCTTTAGCTTCATTTGCCATAATTTGAGCAGCGACTTCAGCTACTTTTCTTGTTGTTTTGTTGTCGAACTGCATTTTAAATCCTCCGATTAATTAATATGTTCTTGCCACGACAATGCAACAATGGCATCATCGTTATTGGTTGTAGGTTCAATCGCAATGGTAAATATATCACCATTTGCAGCATTTATTTTTCTTGTTAACTGTATAATTCTGTTTAATTCATCTCGTAAACTAACTTCTTTTGCAACTTCTAAACCTTTGAAAATGCCTTCTCTGAGTAGTGTTCCGCCAGTCATTGCGGTTGCAGAAATATCATACTCAACTGCGCTCGATGCATCTGTTGTGGTCCATGATGCACCTGTTAAACTTGTAACATTTTCATATATTCTGTATTTGTATGCGGTTGCTTGTAAACCATACATATCTAATGTAACAGGAACTGCAACCGCATTTAATCTATTTGTTTTCAAACGAAGGCTAACCATTGGATTGTTAATTCCATTTGTTAAGTTTTTACCTGTTAATGGATTAGATGCTGACCTTGTTTGATTAATCTGTGTGTAACCACCTTCAGAAATTACAGTAGAACAAATCTGGCGCATCACAGTATTCGATGCAGTCACACCTTTATTAAATATTTCATATCGTAGTGGTAGAATCGCACTACGCATATATGTTGTAGGATTTCTATTGTCGTTATGAAATACATGTGCTGTTTTTAATAATCCATCAACTAAGAATCCACATCTTACATCACCAACGCCAAGCCATTCAATATCCATCCAAAACAAATTTGATTTGGTTACATCTAAACCACTTGTATGTTCTGGTCCTGTGCCTTGACTTGAATATCCCGTACCATCAAACTTATCAACATTCCAATCTGTCTGTGCAACTTTTGTTTCAACGACATTTCCTGTAACGGAACTTCTTAATACGACATAGTTATTACCAGAATCATTTTCAAAATAAATGCCATTGTTTGCAGAATAATAACCAAGGCGTTGAACAACATTTGCTTTTGGTGTTCCCATCGCAAAAGTATTCATAATCAACAAAGATTTACCTGGTTGATATGGCATCGTGCGTAATGTTTCACGAATAATGCCATCATTATTTGCAGTAGCGATTTCTAATTTAATTGTAGATTCATTTGGTAAATGTGTTTTTGTACCAGAACCTGTAATTAAAGTATCCCATTTATCGTTTTCAACATCTTGGTGTTGCGAATCAAAAAGTGTATGTGGATTCGCAACTCGTAACCGACCAAATGCATCTGTGGCCGTGCCAGTAGGCGTCAACCTATCAGATAACATCATTATTTCGTATCGGGTGAATACTTGACCCGAATCAATTATATTTTTGTCGGTTCTAAACTGGGCCATTATTCTTCGATTCTCAAAATTAAATCTTTTTTACCTTTAAAAATTCTATGAAAAGTTCCTTTAGGAATAAAATAGTCGCAACCCGGTATCAAGTCGATGGGGTTATTGTCGTTCAATTGTAATTTCCATTCATCACCACTAATGACATGTACTTTTCTGTCCTCGTCGTCTTGGCTCCAAATAAGAGCGCTCTCACTAATACATTCATCGAATAAACGATAAAATGTTTTTTCGCGAACCTCTGTGTCTTTGTAAGCTTTCATTCGTTAACAATTCCAGCGTCTAAGAGCTTTATTGATATTCGAATCTGGATCGCGAGCCGTTTCAGCTGATGTGAGTTTGTTTTTCATTCCTTTCATTCTTCTACAAAACGACAATCTTCGCTTTGCTCTTTTACCTTTTGGATTTTTTTCGGTCACCGCGGTTTGTAATTTTGAGCCTGGATTCTCTCTACGATACGCATCGACAGCCGCTTGACTTAGCCCCGCGGTTTTATCTTTACGGTTGACTTCTTGCCAATCTTCGTTTATAAAAGTTAAGAAAGATTTCATCCTATGGGCCTCTTTGCTTTAAACGATGATAGCGAAATGCCTCTCTTCTTCAATTCATCTTCTTTTTGGTCGGACATAGAAGTTGTCATTTCACCGCCTGCACCTATGGTTTCTTCGAACGGTTTTTTGATTTGCTTATTTTTTATATTTGACGGCCTTGACAAATTCTCACCAGAAGATGCCATAGACAAACCCGGCTCAATTCCTTTGTCTATGGATTCTTCGACCTTTTTTTTCTGTTTCTTGTATATTTCCGAGAGTGTGATTTTGCCGTGTTTCCTGTGTTGGAAGTCGCAGTCTCTTTCGTCAATTGAATTTCTTGGAGCATTGGTTTTGGTTCTGGCGTGTTCGCCGGTAAAGTCTCGGATTTCTTCGAGAATAATTTTTTCAGAAATTTGAACATCTTCGTTCTCCTCATTTAACTTAATGACATAGCCATTCTTATATGGCAAAACTGTGCCATTTTTTTGATGTGCTTCTTTAGCAGCTGCTCGGCGCAACATAAAAACTCTGATTTTTCCATCTGCACCTTTTAGTAGATTTGGTTTTTTATTTTCACTCAAATCTTCAAAATCGACTTCATTGATTTTTGTTCCCATCAATAACAAGTTCAGAGCCGACGAATCTGACAAATCGTATTGTTCTGATAATTTTCCTTTGCCGTAATTCGACACGTTAATCGGCGAACCTTTTCTTTCTGGATTTGGATCATGTCGTCTTTTTGCGCGAGTTGCCGCTGCTCTTTCGTTTTTACTTAAACTCGCTATCTTTTCGTTTGACATGCATTTCGGTTTGGCTTCTCCGGGCTCTCTCGCACAAGGCCCAACAACTTCTCCTTTGGTGTTGATTCTTTTCCAACCGCCTTTGGGGTGTTTTGGGTCGAACCATTGTCTTAGATCCTCTGAGAAATATTCATCAAATTCTTCATTAACACTTCTCTTTCTCATCGAAGAACCTGGAACAGGAAGGTTTGGTGTTTCTGCTTGATTTTTTTCCACTTTAACAAGCTTATCATTTACGGACCGATATGTGACTTTACCGTTCTTGCCGTAGCGGCCGAAACCGTAATATTGTAATCCAAGCTTTTTAGCTTCGTCAGCTGCCATCGAATCAGGATGCGGAGTTTTTTCAACACCATTCTTACCGATAGGCAAAACATCCTTTTTCTGCATTTCGCTAGCAATCCATTCCTGTGCTTTAGGATTGTTTGGTGGTTCCGAGACAAAAGCACGAATGTTTTTAAATAGACTTAACATTTCGTCTTTTTTGGATTTAACAACTTCAGGAGTTGCTGTTCTCAAATCTTCCGAGTTGTCGAATTCTGAATAATTATTTCCAAACATTTTAGCTAATTCGGGTCTGGCTGCTTGAACCGAGTCCCATTTTTCTTTGCGAATCTTTTCGGGAACAGTTCGGCCGCCGCGTTGGCCGCGTTCGATGTTTCTTGCTTGTGAAACTTCGTCAGCCGTGTTGACCATGACCATAGAAGTGTCATATCCAATTTCTTCAAGTCTATCTTTTATTCTTTTGATTTTTTCCGGATCATCACCCGTGCCGTTAATGATTAGGCCGTTTCGTCCAAAAAGTGCCAATCTTTGGCGTAGTTCTGTAATGTTTTTCGCTCGGCCTCTCACCAGGTCTCTTTTCTCTTGTTCCGATTCGGGCATTTTTTTATCGAGACCCTCTTTGTCCATCAAAAATTCTAGAGCTTTGTCAGAATTAATTTCTGTTAGGCCATGACCAGCAAGTGTATTATCTAAAACATAATCTTTGCCCGAACCTGGACCACCAGCCAAAAACACAGCTTTAAAAATCGATTTATCATGAACACCTTCGGTCAAAAATTCTTCAAATTCTTCATTAATGTTTTCGTGTGGATTCATACCGCGTCGAACGTCATTGTACATATGACGTACATGTTCATGCGACATTGTAGATGGCGCGCCTTTTTTGAATTCTTCAAAATTTCCCTTTGAAGCGTGTTCGCGCATTTTACTGGCTGAGATGCCAGTTACTCCCTCGGCGTCTGGGTCTCTTTCACCAGCTGAATGTACAGTTATTTTTTTAAAATTGAAAAGAGCTTCCTCATGAGTGCCGTTATATTTTTCTAGGGTTTTTTTAAATTCATCAACCCTATCTGAGCCTCCAACAACATGAAGGTGTGTTATGCCGGTTTTGTGAAGGTCACCAGCTTGTGTTAGAAAATTTGGCGAATTGGGTGTAGAGTGTGAGAAATTTGTTCCAGGAAAAGCCCTCTTAGCATGTCGAACTTTTTGTTCAGCTGAAAGTGGATTTTTCTTTGGATCTTGAGAATGTGAAAGGATTATGTGGTGAGAACCGCCAACTTTTTTGGCAATTTCTTTTACTTTGTTGACAAGCTTTTGGTGACCCGAGGTGATGGGATTCATACGACCAAAAGCCATAACGGCGTGTTTGTCTTTCTGTTCTATCAGAAAATCTAAAAATTTCATATTTCTCCGCCTCTGCAGCAGGGTTTTATTTTGTATTTATGTATTTAGTCCGTTCTAATGATAAGAATATCATTTCCTCCGGTTTCCATGGGTTTCTTTTCAATGGGCATTTGTTTTTGAAAAATAATTACACTGTCATAAAAAGTTATGCTTTGTGTGGTTTTGGTGAATTCGTCAATCTCAACTTGGCCTTTTGTGTGTTCAGCGTTTAGCCTATCAATCAGATTTTTAGAAACGTTTATGATAGATTCGGGCACTGTTAACCCGCCGCCGTGAGTATCTGGCCAATACGCAGCGTGTGTGTCTTCGATAAAATACATTCCGTTTTTTGAAATTTTTGGATATAAAAATTGGAACGTTTTATTGACATGTGAAACTTGGTGACTACCATCGTCGATGACCAAATCAAATTCACCAAATTCATCTATCAGTTCTTGTAAAAATTGCGGATCTGATTGGTCGCCAATTCGCACATGAACACCATTTTCTTCGTGTTGTTTACAGTTTGGGTTGATATCAATACCAACAATAGTGGAATCAGGATGAAAATATTTTTTCCACATTTGCAGGGAACCGCCATTAAGAATTCCTATTTCCAATATTTTAATTGGATTCTCGCGAAGCGGACCAAAGTGTTTTTCATATACCGGAAAATAATGTGTCCATTTCGTAATTTTTTTGTCGGTATTGTTCTGAAAATAATCCCATAAATTCATATATCGCCTCAATAGTTTTCAATGTTTCCTGTTCCAGCAACAATACCAGAACAATTTAATTTTTCAAATTCAACAACAAAACTTTTATCAACACACAAATAATGAGCGTGTTCAGTATCTATATTGTGCTGGACCACATTTTTTAAAATGTTAAACAGTGTGTTCATATAATTGTCAATTAGAGACGGACAGAAGGAATAAAATCTTGTGATATACAAATGGTCTGTTACCGTTTTCTTTTTGTTTTCTGGAAGCCAAGATGGAATAGCTTTCTTAAAAACATATTTTCCAAATAAGTTTTCATATTTTGAGATATCAAAATTGTCATCTAATAGACTTCTCGCTGAATATTTGTAAATGCGCCTAACGGAATTCATCATCTTCATCAAATCAGGATTTTGTTTTAATGTTGATAGTGTTTTAAACAACATTATAATTTCAGATTCGCTTTTTCTACCAGCCATAGCTACTTCACGAATATCGCTGTCATTAGTCCACAAAATGATAATATCAACATGTTTACTGATTTCTTGGAGCTTCTCTTTTTCTGGTTCTATTGGTGATCCGTCAGCGAAAAGTATAATGCTATTCGGGCACTTCAATCTCAAATCTTTTAGTGTGTTTATCGTTTGACCGAATCTATCATTTGAATTGACCACGCCAATGTTTGCATGTAAAGCTGAGGTCACTATAAACAAATCTTTATCTGGAATAACGCTCATAATTTTCTTCCATGGTTTTAATCATCAACTCGCGAATGTTTTTATTGGGCTTCCAATTTAAAACACTTTCAGCTTTTTCGGTTGAACCCAACGCGAATTTATTAACTTCATCGGACACCACTTGTTCATTTAATTTATGTGTGCCCATTCTTAATTTTTCAAACGAAGACCAATAGTTTTTTGGCTCATTGAAAGTGTATTCTAATTTTTGACCCACATATTCTTCAGCATACGAAATGATATCTTTCACCGATGTTAATGTTCCTGTGCAAACATTGAATGTTTCATTTTTCGCTTCATTTTTTTCTAGAGACATTTGAATCATAGAAACAACGTCATCGACATGCACATAATCTCGAACCTGTTCACCGTTAGAATAAAAAGTCATTTTATTTTTATTTTTAATACTTTTAACGATATAGTTGACTAAGGGTGGTGTTTCGCGATGAATATCCTGTCTGGGTCCAAATACATTAAAAAATCTTAGTGTTACAATGTCCATATTGTAATTTCGAATGTATGACTGTACAACCTCTTCCATTAATTTCTTAGATAGCGGATAAAATAATCTCGGACGTATCTCCAAATTTTCTTTGAACGGCGCATCACATTTATCATTTTTTTCATAGACAGCTGACGTACTAGCAACAACCGTTCGCTTAATTCCCGTCATACGAGCTGCTGTTAAAACGGACGCTGTACCCGAAACGTTTGTGTCTAAACACAAAACAGGATTTTCTTCGCATGATGGGAGAGATGTTAATGCTGCTAGATGCACGATATATTCAATTTTGTGTTGTCTTAAAATTGAAATGAGTGATTCCGTGTCTCTTATATCAGAACAAACAAAATTGCAAAACTGCCTGTCATTTTCAAATAAATTATCGAAATATCCGTTGTGTAGATTGTCTAGAGCCGTAACGTTATGGCCCAATTCGGACAGATGTAATGATAATGTTGATCCTATGCCGCCTGCACCGCCAGTAACTAAAATGTTCAAAGCAATTCTCCTAAATTATCCGAATCTCGTTTTAAATTTATTGCAATAGCGGACGGATAAGGATTGGTGGTAGCATAATCGTTAATCAAAACTCTCTTGGAATGATGCACCTCCATAATCAGAGTATAATTTTTAAATCCCATTTCATTTAAAATATTTCGCGTCAAAGTTTCGTATTTTTGAGGACGGGCTGTACAAAAAATAAATTTACATCCATTTTTTTGTTTTTCCAAAAGCGCACGAACATTATTTACCAAAGGTTCATATTGTTCATAGTGAAAGTGTTTAGTTTTAACAATAGTGCCGTCAATGTCACAAAAATAAGTGGGTTTATTATTATATTTAAACCAATCATCTGATGTGCCAACATCTACAAAATTTTCGACTTCCGATTCAATAAAAACGTTGCCATTTGAAATTAAATAATCAATCACATTTGAAACAAACAATTCAGTATTCGATGTTAACTTTAATTTAGCACAAGCTTCAAAAAACAAATTAACTGTTTCAAATTGATACCCACCAACACAAAAACTGTCGCTTACAATTTGTTTTTCGATAACAGTAGTAATAATATTTTGTTCTTATCGTGACTGGGAAC
>OGWL01000120.1_pt1 | contig 11927 bp, 11 predicted proteins | sample 1576031 | NCBI WGS metagenome assembly OGWL01 (sample SAMN07581535, study PRJEB24739) | freshwater metagenome | place: Singapore | collected 2015-01
TTTGGCAAAAGACGCGATTTGTTTTTTCGGAAAAGAATTTCTTTTCAAAATCCTTTTGGAAAAATGTTTCTTCGCTTTCTGTGCCGTCTTCATCTTCCACCATAACCGCATAGCCCTTTTCCGAAAGTAATTCGGTGGTGATGTCGGTTCGCGCGTCCGAAACAATAGGATTGATCAAAAATCCTTCTTTTACGCCGTCAAGCAAGCTAAGTCGGAAAGTCGGCTCACCATTTTTACAGCCGAAAGTCGTGTAAGTGTCCAAGAGTTGCCGTCTTTCCCAAGCTCTTGGGTCTTTTTGTGAAAGTTTTTGAGGATCAACATTTTTCAAATAGTCTTTCGGCGTTGCGGTTAAGCCCAATTTGTAGCCGATAAAATATTCAAAAACCGCTCGCGAGTTTCCGCCGATTGCGCGGTGTGATTCATCGGCGATAATTAAATCAAAATCAGTCGGCGAAAAAAGTTTTTTGTATTTGTCTTGCGCCGAAAGACTTTGAACTGTTGAAATAACAACTTCCGCTTTTTTCCAGTCGTCTCGATTTTGCTTGTAAATAACAGAAGAAAAATCATTGCTCAAATAGCGGACAAAGTTTTTGTGCGCTTGATCTTCCAATTCTAAGCGATCCACTAAAAACAAAATTCTTTTGGCGTTGCCTGTTCGCAAAAATAGTTTGATAACGGCTGCGGAAATAAGCGTTTTTCCTGTTCCTGTTGCCATCACAAGCAGAATTCTGTTCTGTCCGTTGGCAATGGTTTCAACGGTTCTGTTTACGGCAATTTGTTGGTAGTATCTAGGTTTACGGTTAGTTCCGTCAAAATAGTAGTCTTGCGAAACGATTCTTTCCGCTTCGGGAGTTTCAGTGCCTTTATACTTTTTGTATTTCTGCCACAGTTGTTCAGGAGTAGGGAAGTCGTCTAAACTGATTTCTGTTTCGATGTTTCCGTCCTTCGCTGTGCGGTCGTGAAATAAAAATCCGTCACCGTTGCTACTGAACACACAAGGAATGTCAAGTATTTGAGCATAGTCCAAACCTTGTTGTATTCCTTCTCTAACCGAGTGATTATTGTCCTTTGCTTCAATGATGGCAATAGGAATATTCGGTTTGTAATACAGAATATAGTCGGCTCGTTTTCTTGTTCCTCTTGCTGTGATTTTTCCTCTTACGTAAATCTTACCATCAGTAAAAGAAACTTCCTCCAATATCTGCAATTGCTTGTCCCAACCTGCATTTTCCAAAGCAGGAGTGATAAACTTGGTGCAAATATCTCTTTCTGAAAGTGTCTTTTTATTCATCGGTTAATTGTCAAAATATAGTTTACCAAAATACATATTTCTGTCGGTGCGTAGGCAAAAAAGTGGCTCTTTTGGTTTTGCTGAAGGGTCGGCTTTGTGTGGCGGGGCAAAACCAAATGTGCCACTTGCGGGCTGGCAGAAAATTGTTTTTAAAAAATTCGGGTGGGAAAAAATAAAAAACAAAGGGTCGGCAATGAGTGTCGGCTTACTCGTTGTCTGTTGTCAATATAGTCTGTATGTCGTTGTCCACCTGTCAAAATTTGTTTCACTTTTTCTGTTTTCACTCGGTCAATGTCTGCTGTGTCGTGTCGTTTTACGCTTGCTGCCAACGGTTCGCGGCTTGGCGAAGTGCGGGACTTAGAAGCACTACACTTTCACTAAGCACAAATGTAAATAAAAAGCACTAACGTTCAATTTACCACTTCACCCCGCATTTCGCCAAACCGCTGTTGGCTGCTGCCGTTCTTGTCGTCCGTTAAGTTTTTCGCTGTTGTTTGTCGTGTCGGCTGTGGGTTGGCGGTTTTAAAAATTTTTGAAGGGAAGGAAATTTTAAAAAATAATTTTGTCTGGGTGGAAAGGGCAAGCTCTTTTGCAAACTTTGGTCTTTGTTTCGGTTGTGTGGTTTGCAAATGTGCTTGTCCGTGTGTCGGCTATTTTACAATCATTACCAAAGTCCCCGCAATTATTAAACCTGCACCGACTGCGGTTTTCAAGGTCAATGTTTCGCCTAAAAAAGTAATTGCTAAAGTGATTGTGAGGGCTACGCTTAGTTTGTCAATGGTTGCTACTTGCGATACGCTTCCTAATTGCAATGCTTTGAAATAAAACAGCCACGATAAACCTGTTGCAATTCCTGAAATAACAAGAAAGGCAATATTCTGTTTTGATAAAGAACTAATTCCTTTTGCTTCGCCTCTTGCAAGTATGATGCACCAAAGCATTATCAACACAACAACTGTCCGTATGCCTGTTGCCAAATTTGAATTGATGTTTGCAACACCAACTTTTGCAAAAATGGCTGTCAGTGAAGCAAACAAAGCTGATAATATTGCGTAAATCCACCACATAGTTTTAAAATTTATAACTGTAACCTAAACGAATGACTTGTGTTTCGTAATAATCCGAACTTGTGTATCTGAAACCGTTACCTTGAATATCTTTTTTGATAACCATTGTATTTAACAGGTCGTTGGCATTAAAAAACAATTCGCCTTTTCCTTTTTGAATGGATTTTTTAAGTCCTAAATCCAATGAAAAACGCTGTCCGATTTTTCCTTGTGGAATGATGTCGGGTGCTAAATAGACTGCTGTTACCTGAAAATCAAAGTTTTTAGGCAAATGAAAAATGTTGTTCAGTTTTACGTTACCCGAAAAAATCGTTTGCTTGTCTGCCGAAAAAATATGCGGAACAGGATAAAGATTTTCAACCGTGAAAGCATCAATCTGATTGTTGTAAGCATTTGCGTTAATGTTGAACGAATACCATTTTGCGACTTCTTGGTTCAACACAACTTCTAAACCTGTGTTATTGCTTTTTCCTGTATTTTGAAATATGGCGTAAATCAAATTGCTGTTTGGAACAATGGTTGAAATGCGTGTAATGGTGGCGTTTGCAAAGCGATAATAATATGCCGAATAAAAGTAACCGCTTTTCCAACTTGTTTTGTAGCCCAATTCAAATGAGTTAGTGAATTGCGGACGTAGTGCAGGATTTCCGACTTTAATTATTTCTGCATCATCGTATTTCGGAAAAATACGAATGTCCACTTCGTTTGGTCTGTCCACTCTGCGGTTGTAAAAAAGCGAAAGTTTATTTCTGTCATTGATTTTGTAAGCCAAACGAAAATATGGAAATGGCTGTGTGTAATCATATCCGTCACTTTTGTAAGTGTTGTGATTTGGATTTACTTCGTAATCTATTTTTACATATTCAATCCGCAAACCTAATTCAGCTTCCCACTTTGCATTTTCAAAAACATAGTTTCCGTATAAAGCGGGAATAATTTCTTTGTATGTAGCCCAACCGCCTGCATTGGTGTCTAACACCGAATTTGTGCCTGCTTTGAAATCCATAATTGTAGGTATGTTTCTATACCGAAATTTCACGCCTGTTTCAATTCGTCCGTATTTTAAAGGTTTGATGTAATCGGCATTAAAATCATAAACCTGCTCGTCCGACAACAATTTAAAAGCGTCTGTTCCTGTTGAAGTCTGCAAATAATTATCGTAAAAATATTGCTCATCTTCTCTGTGAAAAGTGTAATTAAAACCAACATTCAACAAATGTCCTGCCTGTTTGAATTTGTGCTGATAATTAGCGGAAGCCATTGCCGTTGTTTTCAATTCATCTTCTAAAAATTGCCAAAGGCGTAAACGTTCTGATAAATCTGAATTGAAAAAAGGTTGGTCGCCTCTGTCAATTATTTTTTCACTTCCGAATAAACCCGAAATGGTTAATGTATTTTTGTCGTTTATATACCAATCAATTCCCGCCTTTGAAGTAAAATAATTGGTGTTTCGGTTTCGCTTTAGTTGTTGTCTGATAATTGTTCCGTCATCGTAAGTTCGGGTTACAAATTCGTTTTTGTCAAGTGTGTGTTTGTATAAATTATCGGCTTGAAAAAACGCATTTACTTTCCCTTTTCTGTAATTGAGAGAAACGGACGGATTTACTTTTGGCGTAAATTGATATTGCGGTCTTATGGTTGGCAAATTTTCTTTGCGAACCCACAAAGCCCCTAAACCTGTTATAAAACCAACCTTTCCGTTAAAACCCTCTTGCTTGTTTTTCTTCATCACAATATTGATAATTCCTGCGTTGCCGTTGGCATCGTATTTTGACGAAGGATTGTTTATGATTTCAATTCTTTCAATGGACGAAGCGGGAATATTGTCCAAACCTGTTTGATTGCCGAAACCCGTTACTGCTGTTTGTTTTCCGTCAATCAGAATGGTTACTTTATCGTTGCCACGAAGTTGCACTTTACTATCTTGCACTGTAACACCGGGCAAGTTTTGCATTGTCTGCAAAACAGAGCCACCGCTTTGACTTACGTTATCACTTACGGAATAAGTTTTCTTATCCATTTTACCGCTTACATCATCTGCTTTTCCTGTAACTACAACTTCATTCAGCGTTTTGGTTTCTTCTTCCAATTCAATAACAGACACATTCAGAAACTCGGAAAGCGTTCCCACAAAAAGCGATTGCTTTTTTGTAGTGTAACCGAGATACGAAACTTCTAAAATGTAGTTGTTCGGCTTAATGCCCGTAAGCGTAAATCTTCCCTCATCGTCAGTAACCGTGCCTGTTACAAATACACTGTCTATTTCAGTTTTCAAAACAATGTTTACAAACGGCAAAGCCGATTTGTCGTTTTTGTCTTTTACAATTCCCGAAAGTGTAACTGATGATGTTTGAGCAAAAGAAACGCTGATTGAAAATAAGAGCAACACTTTTATTGTAAGCGTTGCTCTAAATAGCGTTTTAGTCATTGTCTTTCTCTTGCTCTGTTTTTCCTTTAATAAAATTTCCGTTGCTGTCAAAAATCAGGTCTTTGCCTTTTATTTCAGCTTCGTAGGTAACAACTCCTTTGTTGTCGGTAATCTTCGTGGCTTCTTTGATTTTTTGTCCTGCATAATTTTTAGAAATGTATGCTTTCGCATTTGCAGGAAGTGCATCAACTTTGATTTCAATTTCTGTTTCCAAAATTTTGCCCGAAACGTCAATCAAAAGCGAATAATCCGTTTCCTCAACTTCAAATTCTGCTTCGTAATTGCCGTTTTCTTTTTCCCACTTAATTTCCTTTGCATTGGGATATTTTTTTTGCAAAGTGGTTTTTACTGCTGTCGGAACGTCTTTGTCCGAAACTTTTTGTGCGTTGGCGAATGTTACTGCGAACATTGCTGCCAACAGGATTGCTGATTTCTTCATTGCCTTGTATTTTTAAAATTTACATGGCAAAGGTGAAACCCAATTTAGAATAAATTTAGAATTTCAGAACTGCACCGAAAAAAAATGAAGATTATTTTGAAAGGTATAGTTTATCTGCCATTGGTAGCGGTTACAGATTTCTTTTACAATGGCAAGCCCAAGCCCGCTATTGGCAGTTTCGGAAGATGAAACGATAAAGCGTTCAAAAATTTTCTTGTTGTCTAATTCTATTTTTCCTGTGTTGGAAACCGTTAGTGTTCTGCCCGAAAAATCAATGTTGATTTTTCCGTTTTCAGCGTTGTGAACAATAGAATTGATAAGCAAATTGCTGATTAGAATTTCAAGCAAGGTTTTGTTGCAAGTAAGGGCTAATTTTTCGGGAAGATTTTTATCAACCGTAATTTGTTTTGCTGTGGTGTAATCAATCAATAATTCAAGCGTTTCGTTTATCACTTCGGTCAGTTCAATGTTTTCAACTACTGAAAATTGTTTGTTTTCAATCTTTGCCAAAAGCAACAAGTTTTTGTTTATTCTCGATACCCTTGAAAGTGGTAATTCAATAGCATTTATGATTTCGGATTGCTCGTTTGTAAGGTCTTTGTTTTGTAAAAGCAAATCCAATTTGGATTTCAAAACCGCCAAAGGCGTTTGCAATTCGTGAGAGGCATTTTCAATAAATGTTTTTTGCTGATTGTAAACGGAAATGTTTTTGTCAATCAATTTTTGCAATGACTGATTAAGTTCTTCAAATTCCTCAATGTCTGTTTTGTCGAAAGAAACGGTTTGTTGTGTAGTTAAGTCAAATGACTTTAGTTTTTCAAGCGTATTGCGGAATGGTCGCCAAATCTGTTTGGCAATTCGCCTGTTCAGAAGTATAAAACCGATAACCAACAATGCAAAAAATAAAAGTGTTACAACCGCAATTGCCAACATTGTTTCATCAGCTTCTTCTATGTTAGTTTCAATTTGTAAGTGATACAGTTTTCCGTTAATGTTGATGTAAGCCGACAGCACTCTAAAACGGTCAATTTCGTTATGTTCAACATATCTGTTTTGTTTTGTAATGGTATAAGTGCTGTCAGGTTTTAGAACAGATAAATAGCTTGGCGTTAATGTTGTATTGGGTTGCAATCTATCCCAATTTTTTAGCAAACTATTCAATTCGCTTTCTTCTATTTGAGCATTATTAAAGCTGTTTTCAATTCGTTCTTTAATAATTTGATTGTGTTCGTCCAATTCATCAAGCCAAATAAAATCTACTACCAAATAATAAACAGGTATGCTACACGCCAAAATAATTAAGGCATAAATGGTAAATGCTTTGAATGGTTTATTTAATAGTTTGCTCATACTTCCCACTTGTAACCTGTTCCGTAAATTGTTTTGATATAATTGTCGTAACCCGCCTCTGTCAGTTTCTTTTTCAGATTTTTAACGTGAGCATAAACGAAATCGTGATTATCAAACATATCGGCAATATCGCCCGACAAATGCTCTGTCAATGCACTTTTTGATATTACACGGTTTTTATTGCCGATAAAAAACAGCAATAAATCCAATTCTTTTTTTGTCAATGAAACTTCACTATCGTTCACTTTTACCGTCTTGCCTAACAAGTCAATCGTTATTTCGTTTTGTTGGATAATGTTTGAACTGTTAAACTGTTTCCTGCGAATAAGAGAGTGTATTCGTGCTGAAAGTTCCGAATGATGAAAAGGTTTTGCCAAATAATCGTCAGCCCCGATTTCTAAACCTTTTACTTTGTCCTCAATGGAATTTTTGGCTGAAATAATAATTACACCGTCCTGTTTGTTTTCCCGCTTCAACATTTCCAACAAAGCAAGTCCGCTTCCGTCAGGAAGCATTAAATCCAACAAAATACAGTCGTATTGATAAACAGCAATTTTGTCGGTTGCTTGATTGTAGGTTTCTGCTACTTCGCACACATAGTTTTGTCCAGACAAGTATTTTACAATGTCTTGTGCCAATTCTTTTTCATCTTCTACAATCAAAATTTTCATTGCCCAAATTTACGATTTGAATTTTGAAGAAATTTAGAATACCGCTAAAGGTTGCGTTGGAATTGGCTCTTTTTGTTTTGCCGAAGGGTCGGCTTGTGTGTTGGGGCAAAACAAAATGTGCCAATGGCGTGGGGAAAATTATTTTTTAAATGTGCGGTGGGAAAAATTTTTAAAACCTTTTGTGTCGGCTTGTGTGTTGGTCGAGTCAAGGTCGGTTTGTGTCGGTTTACAGCGAAAATGTCTGCCCGTTTTTGTCGGGTCTGTTTATGTTAGCACGGTCGTCCTATGGTTGCAGCCAACGGTTGTGGGTTTGTGAAGTTGGGGATTTCGGAGCACAAAACTGTCGACTTGCACTGAACTTGATGCGAAGCACAAATGTTCAATTAACCACTGAACCCCCAATTTCACAAACCCGCTGTTATCGGTAGCTCTTCTTCCTTCGTTCATTGGTCAGTCGTTACAAGTTGTCCGCTACAAACTTTTGCGAATAGTTTCTAATCATTTGTCGAACTTGTCGAAACTGCTCTAAAATTTCTTCTTCTGTCCCAGTTGATTTTGCAGGGTCGGGAAAGTTTTGATGAAACTTTTTGGCGTTGGTCGGAAAGAATGGACAGCGTTCTTTGGCGTTGTCGCAAACCGTAATTACAAAATCAAAGTCAATGTCGAAGTATTCGTCTATGTTGTTTGAAGTGTGTTTTGAAATGTCAATGCCGTCCTCTTTCATTGTGGCAATTGCTCTCGGATTTACTCCGTGAGTTTCAACACCTGCACTATAAACTTCTGCTTTGTCACCTACGAAATGTCGCAAGTAACCTTCGGCAATTTGGCTTCGGCAACTGTTGCCTGTGCATAGAACTAACACCTTTTTCATCTGTCTATTTTTACAATACTGATTAAAATCCAAAGCAAGTTGATAATGGTAAACCTTGCGTCAAAACCATAAACAAAGTTTAGGCAAACAATTCCTGCAAGAATTATTAGGAAACGTTTGTGTCTGCCGATATATTCAATTATGTGCATCATACTTTTAACAACAGCCACCGCCTGGTTTACAAGAATTTTGAGTTGATACTTCTGCTAAATTTACTTTCAATTTGTCTTTTGGAATACTACAACTGTCAGAAGCCAAACAAGCAGTTTGTTTTGAAACAAGAACAAAGTTTTTTCCATTGAAATCTAAATCATACTTGCCAATTGTTTCAGCTTGATATTCAACTTCAATTTCCAAATCTTCCATTCCTAATTTTTCTTCCGATAGTTTAATGATGTTAAGCAACTTTGTTGGTTTTAAACGGTGTTCAAAATCGTTTGCGTCCCATAATTGAAAATTTGCCACTTTCTCATTTCTGATTGTCCCGCCACAGTCTATGAAATGTTTAGTTACTACGCCAACTTCGGTAACGTGGAAATGTTCGGGAACAGTAGTTCCGTTTTGAAGTTCAAAATTCACTGCTTCAGCAGTGCTTAAATGTTTCTTTATTTCTGATAATTTCATTTTGTTTGATTTTATTTTGTTAGCAACAATTACTTTTTTTCTTTTCTAACTTGTCCGAGATGTTTGCGAAATAGCCTTGAAGTTTACTTAATGCTTTTTCGTCAATGCAGTAACAAATGGCGTTTCCCTCAATGCTACCTTTAATAAGTCCAGCGTTTTTAAGTTCCTTTAAGTGTTGCGAAACTGTTGGCTGTGCCAAAGGCAACTCATTAACGATGTCGCCACAAATGCAAGTGTCCACTTTCATTAAATACTCCATAATGGCAACCCTTGCAGGATGTCCCAACGCCTTTGCAAGTGTCGCAATGGCGTTTTGTTTGTCTGTAAAGTGTTCTGTTTTTGTCGCTCCCATTTCAAATAATTATATTGCAATATTACGATAAAGATTTGGAGTAACAAGTCGTCCTGTGAAATAATTTGCCAACTGTCAATTTATGAGTTGTTTGGTCATGGCGGTTGTCCGTTTATAGCACGAACTTTCAGGTTTGCACTGTCATCACAGAGTTACCGATAACGGTCGCGGGTTTGCGTTCGGGCGGGAAGTCGGAGTACAAATGCTGGTTTTATTACTAATGTTAAATTCAATAACGAAATTTGAATATATGCACTCAACCCGCATGATGCAAAACCGCTGTTGGCGGTAGTGCTAGATTTTTAAAGTTATATACTGTCAATAATAACGTCATTTTTGAGAAATAAACTAACTATTCCTTGGGCGTAATCTATCGAGTACTTTTTACTAATTAATGTATCACAGTCACCATGAATACCATATTCCTTTTTATTTATAGTAAATGAGGTTATTTTGTAAATGTCTGAAGTATCATAATAGGTCAATATACAAATTTCCTGCATGTCAATATTCATTTGAGAACTTTTGAATGCAAAGGTCAAATATGACTTGTTTCCTCTTTTATTTGTCGAAGACCCAATAAATTTGTCTACCTTTCCTAGGGGAATGACTGTTATACTATCAGTTTGTGGTTTATAACAAAGAATGGATAACTCCGTTTCATAATAGTTTACTAGAAGATAATTATTTTTTAGCTTGATAATCTTATAAGGTAAAATACGAGTCGCGTAAACCGAATCAGAACTTATAATTTCCAAGTTCTTCTCGACAAACTTCTCGGAAATTAAATAAAACTCATTTTTTTTTGGATGGCTAAGAAGCCCAAATTTTTCTTGTTGCTTTTTATTTTTTATTGCAATTTCCAGACTCAATTCTCTATATCTCGTATCGTTTAAAATTGTATCAGGTAGAAGATTAAATTCCTTAAGAATACTAGAATCGTTAGGAAGAAAAATGGGATTACAGTTTTTGCTGATTGTTGTCTTTTTCTGTTTACCGGAGTAACAAGAAACCAAGAACAAAACAAGAATTATAACTATGCTATTCAGGAATTTGTCTAGCTGCATCAGTGACTTTTTTATTGCCTTTTATCTTTGTGAGTGATTGATCTTTGTGGATTAAATCCTCATATCTGCTTTTACCATCAAAGTACGTTGAAAGAAGAGGATCTGAAACATAGTGAGTTACTCCAAAGTATATTTTTGGACTCATTTCTTTATAAACTTGATAAGAAACCTCTATTGCTTTAGTAAACTTTGGATTGCCGAATTTTTCCATAAACTCATACGATGTTTCAACAAGTTTATTATAATGCCCCATAATATCTGCATAAATAATTATCGATGTAGCTTTATCTTTTCTTGAAATTGCCACATACTGACCTGGCATTTCTATTAGTTGGCGCAGATTTGTTACAATTGTTTTTCTTCCAATTTTAAAATCAGATTCTGTTTCTCGCCTTTCCCAACGATTCATAACGCTTTCTGCTACAATCCTCATATCGATATCATTACCAGTTCCCATTTCTGCATAAACAATGCTAGTTAATGCACCCAAGTTATTATCTTTAAAATCAAATTCTTTAGAGGCACTATTTAGTGTAGAAATAATTCGAAGATTATCTGAAACATTATTTCCAGTTAATTCTTCCATTATAGATTCTCCTATTTTATCATAATAATCTTTTTCTATTAGATAAACGCCACTTTGATATGATTTCAAAGTGCTTAAGTGCATTCCTGTTATTGAATCAAAATAATGAGAAAAATGTAGAAGTTTATCTTTTGCATTTTCTTCAATAAAGAATGTGCTGTATGAAGACAATGGTAACATAATAGGATCAGGTTTAATTTATAAGATTTTATTGCTTTTATAAAAGTTTTTTAATGCCGCATCATCTTTTGCTAGCAAATAGGGTGCACAAAGATTTTTATCTGGTTCAATCATATAAATGATGCTCGCTTTTTGATCATTCCCATGTTCATCTTTTATAATGACTGCATTTCTTGATGCCTCTTCTTTGTGTTCAATAGGCATCCAAGAATATTTTAATCCTATGAGTTTGCCACCTATACCAATTTGAAAAACAACTTCACCGTTCAAAACTGGAACTTTTTCTTCATTATTCGACGGGTTTACAAATGGTAGGTATTTTATATCCCATCTTTCAACTTTTTTATTGTCAATATCCAGTATAGGTATTGTTGATTGATATTGAAGGTTTGAAAAAAGGTTAGGAAACTTGATATTTTTCAGATAATGATTTCCTGTTCGCATTTTATTAAAGGATTCAAGAAAAGCCTCAATAGCTTTTCTAGCTTCGTGCTCTGTTTGAGGAGCAGAAAATCTTTTTTTGAATTCAGGATAAATATTTGTTGTATTGTCAGAGTATACAAAATGTCCTGTTTGTTTGTTAACCAAAACTGATGTGTTATTGTGGTTTTGTTGATTTGCACCCAATACAAGTTTAACTATCATCGGGTCTTTAACAATGAATGAAGGGTCGACGAACCTGAAAATATTTATTGTTTCCATTTGATTTTTATTTTTTGTCAAGGGTAGAAAGTATAATATTTGTTGTTTTGTCTAAGCATTACCGCTAACGGTTGGCGGGTTTGCGTCCGTGTGGGATTTCAGAGAACAAAGTTGTTAAATCAAATTTAAAGTTAAATTGGAAATCTTAATTAAATTCTTACAATACAGCCCACATGACGCAAAACCGCTGTTAGCGGTAGTGCTATAGTCGGTAAGATTTCGAATGTAAATATTCTTGCAATATTTTATTCATTTCGTTTTATTAACCATTTAAAAATTTTTATAAAAAAGAATATTGA
>OGWL01000122.1_pt1 | contig 11858 bp, 4 predicted proteins | sample 1576031 | NCBI WGS metagenome assembly OGWL01 (sample SAMN07581535, study PRJEB24739) | freshwater metagenome | place: Singapore | collected 2015-01
GTTTCCCAGTCACGATAGCCTCAAGTTTTTTACCAAGAGGTGTGAGAGTCTTAAAAGGCCGTGTGGACTGCATCTGATACGCTTGAGCAAACTGCTCTGTAATGTCCACAGAGGTTCTGCCGCCAGCAAATTCTGACATCAAATCATCCTGTACAGAAGCCACAAACTCTTGGTAGTGTTTGGCACTATCCTGCAGTGTTTCAATATCCTGGTCTGTCAACTCCATTCTTTCTGCGCCGGTTGTTTTGACACTAAGGCGCTTTAACTCTGCAAGGTGCCCTGGGTTGTTGAAATCAACCCGCTCAGTGGTGTTGTCAGAAGATACAAATGTAAGATTATCATTGCTGTACAGGTAAAACTTCTTGTCTGTGCCGATAATATTTCCTACAAGCACAAAGCTTTGCTCTGATGCTTTTGGGCGTGACAAGGTCACTACTTTACCAGTGCTTTCAGAAAGTAGATATTCTGTTTGCGCTTTGTTTTCAAAAGTTTCATGCTGTCTGTTGGCGAGCTTTGCCATTGCTGGATCAGACTGCGCCAAATTCTGGATACGCTCCACACGCTGGTCACCTACGCTGCTGACTTTGACAGCATGAATACGCACCATTGTAAGAGGCTGTGGATGATTGAGTGCTTTAAATATTTCTGCTGTATCCTCAGGATTAACAGGCTTTACACGCAGACTGCTTAAAATGGTGTCCTCATAAAAAATATGCTCACTGGAGTTTCCCTGGAAAGTGTCTGTGGGGCGCGACTGCTTGACGCTTACAATCTGGTCTTCAGAAAGAGCTTCAAGTGAACCGTCGTTACTGATCATATAGAGCACCTCGTTTTCTGAGATAGCTTCTACCATTTCTCCATTGGCAAGAGTTACCAGCATGTTTCTGAGCTGTGCTTCTTGCGCAATTTCAGTAATAGGAATAAAGTCTGAACGCTTGTCCAGACTGGCAAACATGTCACCTATCAAAGACTCAAGGCCATCTTTGTTGTCCTGAGGCATCTGACTGTCCAGGATCTGCTGACGCAGTGCCGCTGAAAGTTGCTCCAGCAACTGGGTTCTTTCTTCCAGATTGGCAAAGCTGTGGGTAGCAAAGTAGTTTTTGATCAGGGTTACTATGCCATTGGTGCCTACCAAGTCTGCGCGGTTGATAACTGTTTTACCACCAAGTGCCTCAATTTTTTTAGTGATGCTGTCCAGCTTGAGTTCTGCAGGCTTGGATATACCATAAAGTTCTGAAAGTATCTCTATATATCCCTCAGGGTTTTCTGTAGAAGCGATCATGCTGCTGACCTGATCAGCCTTGCCTTTCTCATAGTAGGAAGAGTCCAAGTCAGCAAGACCTGCGTAGATGTGCGCCAGGTTATGTACAGAGAGCATCTTTTGCTCTGGAGTCAGCCCGCTTCTCAGAATAAAAGAAGCAGCATTGTCAAAGTTGTTGTATACAGTAGGCTCCAGTCTTATCAGATCCAGAACAACGCCAGTGTACTTGTCAGTTTGTATTTGACACGCCATTATAGTTGGGTTAAAGAAGAAATGTGCTTATGAAAAGCAACGAGTAATGTCTTGAAGCTTGTTAAGAATAGAAGCTTCTGTGATGGGAGCAGATGGAACATTTCCTGTCTCTACAAATTTACTAAATTTAGTTGGATCTTGTAGAGCTTGCTCTCTAAATTCTTTGACTTTAGCGTGAAGACTTTCTAAACTTGAAAGAGTTAAACTTGCAACGTTTCCAGTGGCTGGTGAGTCAAACAAGGTGATCTGATTTGTGACAGGGTTAACCGCTGCAGCCACAGACTTTTGCTTGTAGTTTACAGGCTTACCTGTAATCAATGCTTCTTTGTTTGCTTCTATAAGACGCTTGCCATCAGGAGTTTTGTAATACTCTTCCAGTGTGGCAAAACTGGTTTTCTTGCGCTTGTTGTACTGCTCCATGGACTTTTGAAATATCTCAAGCGCTTTGGTAACCATGGTTGCATCTGTAGTGCCCATAAGCTTCTGCACAAAGTCAAGGTCAGCCCTGGTAGTATTCATGCTTTCTGCAAGCTCCACAGCTTGTTCAGCGCTGGGGATTTTCTCAGGATTAACTGCATTGTTGTTGCGGTCTACTACGTCGTATCCTTGCTCTTCTGTGCCAGTGGCAGCAAAAGGTGTTTCTTGCTCTAAAGCTGTCTCTTGTTCTGTGACAGCAGTCTGTGTACTTATTCCAAAGAACGCAAGATTTGCGTCGTCTATTGAGTCTGTAAAAGTTTCAGTAGTTGGTGCGGGTTTAGATCTTTCTAAAGCAGCTAGTTCTGCATCGTATTTTTTACCATTAAAATCCTTAAATACTACATTAGGATATTTGTTAGCTAATTCTTGAGCAAATGGACTTAACCCTGCATTAAGTATGACTTCTATTTCATTTAAGTTTAACTTATTATTTGTAGTAGGATTAATGTTGTTTGATACGATTATAAATTTACCAGACTCCCAAGTTGAATATTCTCCATTACCAATTAGACCAAACATTCCTGAAAAATCAGAACCATCTAATAAACTTTCTAAAACTTTTAAAGAATTTAATCCAATAGTTCTATTATGACCATGCCCATATTTTTTATCTGTTAATGTAGATAAACCATTTGCTCCTATTCCCTTGTCTTCTTCATATACAGGGTCTCCTTGATTGTCTAAAACTTGACCAGCAACAAGAGCATTCTGTTGAGTATTATATTTTTCCTGTCTTATCCTTTCTTCATCAGCTTTCTTATCAGAAACAGCAGTTGCAGGAGTCTCTTCAATAACCTCCTCACCATCAGGTCCTACTATAATTATAGGTGGTAACTCTACTGCAGGTGTTTGTTCTGCAGGATCTACACTGGTACCAGACGTAACAGGTGTTTTAGAAGATGATGTCTCTTTGTCTATTGCGTCTTTGTGACGTTTGTAAACCTTTTCTTCACGCTCAGACAACGCAATGCCTTGTGAAAGTTTATCTGCGATTAGATACTTGATAACAGGATCCAGCTCACCGGTGGCCATGATTTCATCAAAGTCTTCCTGTGAGATGTCATCTGTGTATTCTTTGGGTGCGTACCTGACTCTGATCTCTGCTTCTTTTTTAAGCAGGTCCTGAACAATACCTTCATACAATTTGAACGCATAGTCTTCCTGCTCAATGCTCATGTCAGGGTTGGCAATAACTACCAACAAATTCTTATAGTTCTCAGAGTCAACAAGTGCACTTCTCAAGTCTTTAATGATGTTTACTACGTCCTGTTCATCAGGTGTCAGATCATTAAGAATGTTTAAAGTTCTGTTATACAGATCATCGTCTAGTTTGTCAACATAGAGAATTAGGTTGAACTTAAACTTACCATCTACCATACGCTCCTGCATTTGGCGGAAGTTATCAGGGTTCATGAGCACATCAACACTGCGCATGTAGTCTTTGGTATCGCGGTCCAAGCGGATGTAGTCATAAATCTTCTGAAAGCTGTCACGCATGACTTCTTCAGAAATTTCAGTGCTGTTTCCTGCCTGTTTGTTTTTGATGTTCATCAACTGGCGAAACGTTTCTACAACCTCTCGGTCAGTAGGATCAAATGTCCTGTCTACTGTTTTAACCTCATTGCCATTTTCATCTGTAACAGTTTGTGTCTTATCAATAGATTTTCCTATAAAGACATCTGCAATCTGCTTGCTTTTAACAGGTTGGTTGTCTTTGTCGTATCCTATGATGCTGTCTCTAACCTCCCAGTAACTAGCCCACTTTGATAGCAACTCTTCTTCTTTGATCTTGCTGTTAAGTTGCTCTTTGATGCTGTTTTTTGTTTCAGCATCAAGACCTTCAGCTTTAAGCTGCTCTTGTAATATCCTGATTTCTGCGTACAAAGATTTAAGTTCACCTTGCAGTGATGTAGCACTAGTGAGTGCTCGCAATGCGTAATCTGCACTGGTTCCAATCCCAGGTGAAGACATCAGTTCTTCAGCAATCTGTTTGGCTCTGTTAGCTGACATGTCACCCTTAATAGCATTGAGCGCAAGAACCTGTATGGCTTCTTCCTGCGCCCCGCGCATCAGTGTTGCAACGTACTGGCCTCTACTGCCTTTGTCATACTGTGCAGGATTGGCCATGGTGCTTTTGAACTTAGTGCGAAGGCCCTCAATAACGTCTGAGTATTTCTTAACATCCCTAGCAACAGCTTCTGAGAACTCGCTTGCAGATTTGTATTTAGTGTCTTCTAACTTGACACCAAAAGACTTTTCAAATTCTTCTGCGCTCATGTCCTTGCCCATGTCTTTGATAGCACGTTGCAACATGCCTACCGAGTTGGTTCTTTGAGCAGACGCTACTGCTGCAAGCAGTGCGTTGTCACGACCGTTCTCAAACTCATAGCGCAATCCTTTGGCGGCAGCTTCTGCCTGCTGTTGGGCAGCATCAGTCTGCGCCACAAAGTTCACGATCTTTTCTTTAAAGCTGCCTTCTTTGGCCTGCTTGAAAAGTGCGTTCTGTATCTCAAGGTCTTTTTTGAATTGTTCTTCTGCGCGTTTGTAGGGATTGAGTTCAGGAGTCTTTGCATACTCGCGGTTGATAAGTGCACGATTAGCAGCCTCAAATGAACTGGATGCGAGCGCTGTAGGCACGCGGATCAGCGACCCTGTAAAAGCACCCATCAGAAACGTCTTCAAACCCTGCTTGGTAAACTGCTCGCTGGCACCCTGACCAAAAGCATCAGAGAGTGAGGTTTCTAAACCATTGAACTGACCGGCGTAATAGTCACGCCACGCCGCTGCAGATGTTTCCTGAAGATTCTCCTGCAGACCTTCTGAGACTTCAAACTTAAAAAAGTCCTTGGCAAAAGCTTTGGAAAACTGCCAGGCAGCTTCTTTTTTGCCAAACTCTTTGGCAACTTTACCTAGTACACCATAGCTGCCAAAAAACCCTGACTTGTTAATCAGAGCTTTGCCAGCTTTAGAGTTGATAACCATTACGTTTTCTGCAGCCTCTGTCATAAACTTGTTGGCAGGAATGAACCTGTTGAATAAGTTTCCAAACTGAAGCTTGTTTGTAGCAAGAAGCAGTCCCAGGTTGGTGTTATAGTTGGCGGTACTTGCCTGCATGGCAAGACTTCTCATCTCTTCAAACTCTTTGGCTGTAGGTACAGCCCCATCGTTATCCACCTGATACTGCTTGACCATTTTGTCTAGCGTATCACCATAAGAGGTCACTGCTTCAAAGCTTGCCTCTGTACTGGACATGTTGAGTTCTTGGGCAACACGACGCAGTCCCTGCAGTCCTATGCCTATCATTTGACCTGTAGATGCACCTGCTTTTGATGCTGCTGCAAGTTTTTCACCATAGCGTATGCCAGTGCCTACCAGCGGTGTTCCTTTAAGCAGATTAGCACTAGCTTCTGCCAGATTTTTTGACTTGGCAATGTTGAAGAAATTATTAGAGAACACTGTAAAGGTCTCAGACATTGCATCACGCGCTGTACTACGACCCATGCTCGCAAGAGTAGCTGTTTCATCAATCTTTTCTGCCACTTTTGCAGCTGCAGATATTTCATCTACACTTTTGTTGCCATAAGAAAATCCTTTGGCTACATCTGCCAGTGCATCTGCAAACCTAAATCCTGATTTTGCTGTCTGTGCGGCAGCTTGTTTTGCGCCCAGCCGTGCAGCTGTTGCGCCAAAACTTACAGCACCTGCGCCACCGGTTGCAGCTGTAATGGCAATGTCTGCTGCGATTTCTATACCAAGACCTGCAAAGGTTCCCAAAGCAAAACCAGCATTTCCTATAAACTCACTCATGGTGCGCTTAGAGAAAATGCTGTCTTCGTTTTCAGGTTGCTCAAACACAAAGTTGCGCTTCATGTCAAGCTGATCCTTATAGTACTGCGTAGCAAGCGTTTCTTCATCAGGCTTTAAGCGGTCCCAGTCCATGTGAACCAGCGCATCTGCCATGCGCCCATAACCTTTCCAGTAGTCTACAAAGGTGTTTCCAAACTTGTAAGCAAAACTGTCAAGGCCTTTACTCAGGGCTGAACCAAACGTTTCGCGGTCAGCAAACTTTTGGTAGTTGGTGCTGTCCAGGGGGTTAAAGAACTCTCCCTGGAAACCTTTCTGGTAGCGATAAGGATCTACTGTCTGTTCTGGTGTGTACGTAAAAGTAGAAGGACCTACAGGCGCATTAAAACGCTCTGTCAAAGACTGCGGGCGTAAAGCCTGCGCCCTTTCAAAGTCACTTTGCTGGTTAAGTTTCTGAAACGCTACAGAAAACTCATCAGTCTGAGGTGCCTTACCTGTAAGTTCATTTGCTTCTGTGCCAAGCATGCTATCATCCAGAAAGTTAAAAACGTTGTCAGCCATTATTCCTTAGCGTTGTTGGTTAATGTATCCCTCATAAGCAGCTCTGTTCATGAAGTAATTAGCATCTCTTTTAGCAATAAGATTCAGCACAGCGTCAATAGACTCTACGTTGCCAGGTTGATAAGGCATACGCTCTGTCATTTGGTCTATCATGTTGGTCTTTGGGTTCTTATACTTAAAGTTGACCATGATTTCAGGCTGTCCATTTTTACCAATGACACCTTGCGCAGTCCAGTCAAAACCTCTTTCGCTGGAAGAAGCAGGCGCCAGTACTGTAGCAGAAGAATTAGTAAGAAACGGTGTCAGCTCACCCAACGATGTAGTATTGATTGTATTGGTCTTGATATGCTTTTCAAAACGACCATACGCACCTCTAGAAGACTGAATTGTCTCATAAGGAATTACCACAGTCAAGCTTTGAGTGCCTTTGCTTACCCCCAGTCTTTTGGCAAGTTCACCCTGCTGGCTGACATTAAGCTTTACTTTTACCTGGCGGTTAACAGCATCAAACATCACATCTGCTTGGTCACCAAAAAGTTTTGCTAGATCTGCAGTGTTCATATTTTTAAACAAGTCAGGATTAATAGTGTTGCCGTCAGAAGCCATCACACTGGAAGCACCGTAAGGATTTCTCAAAAGCAAATCTACTTCTGCAGCAGAGAGTTTGGTGTAGCTGTAACGATTCATGACAGGGTCCTCACGGTCTTTAAAACCAGAGATGATCTTTGTGAGATTGGCCTTACCTACTTCACTTACAGCACTCAGGTCAATGTCTTTGATCTGACCACCCGCACCACTGCGTATCACAGCACCTTTGTAGATGCTTTTAATAGTACCATCAGGATTAAGAATCTCTTTGGCCACGCGGCTAATATCCTGTTCAAGCTTCTTACTTTTCATGTCAATAGCTTGAAAAGCACGCATGCTGTTGCGAAAAGACTCAATGTAAGGGTTAAGCTTAGAGGTCTTGTGCGCACGATCGTACTTGCCTAGTTCTTTTGTAGCTGCGTTGTAAGTAAGACCCGCCAGGCTTTCAAGCAGTGCATTAGCTGTGCGCGCACTGTTGGGAACACCAATCCTTACACCTACCATCTTGCCATACTCTTGCAGGTTGGCCACATCCTGTTGTGTAAGTCTTACATTTTGTCCAGCGCCCATGTTTTTAATCTTGGCGATACTGGAATAAAGCCTGCTGTACTCACTGGGGTCATCTACTACAAGTCTCATCAGACCATTTTCTGAGTTAAACGCTGCAAGATATGCCTGCTCGCGATTTTGTGCAGTAGACTGGCTCAGTTGATCAGACGCAAAGAGCGGCCTGTCAGCCACAGCGCTTCCCACAAATGTTTCACCAGGAAGTTTGCCATCCGCTTTAAGCTCAAGCATTTTTAACTCATTGGCCATATTTGTTTTTTCCATATCCCACCGCAGTTTTTGTCTCTGCATCTCAAGATTACTTGCAGCAACACGCTCACGTGAGGCAATATTTGCCTTGGTGGCCCATGTAGTGTCAGGACGCATTTCAACCGACTGCTTGGCAGTAGCATAGCTTTGTGCAAAAGAAAGCGCAGTCTGCTCTTTGGCAGCTCTGGAAAAAAGGCTGTACAGATTAGAGGCTACATACTGAGCACCCTCTATTTGAAGTTTGCCTACTTCACTGCGTGAGTTTTCAAGTTCAGCATTGTACTGGTCACGTGCTTCTACAAGTTTTTGATACTCTTCTGCGATCTCAGGTTTTGCAGGAGGAAAACCGTTGGGGTACTCTTTTTCAAAAAACTTGATTTCTTTTTCCAGAGTTGCAAGCTCTTTGTCTGCAGCAATACCTCTTATAGATTCTTGTATATTGATTTCTGGTACCAGTTTGTTGGAGATAGTTCTGATAGCTTCGTCCCTGGACACACCCATGGTCTGCATTGTATTGCGTATGGCACTCTCTGCGTTTACTCTTCCCATAACTCCAAACTGCCTGTCAAAGCGCTGGCCCATTACAGATGCTGCCCAGCTGTTAAAAATAGGAACAGCACCTATACCATTTGTACGTTTAAGTATGTATCCTCTTCCATCAGGACCGCTTTGTGTAATCTCTAATCCTTGCTTTTTGGCTTCTGTTCTTAAGTACTCTTGCACATCCTCAAAAGGTGTGAACTCTCTTGGTTGTACCTGGCGAATGCTTCCATCACCGCGTTTGGCGTTGGCGAGATCTTCTTCTGCAAACTGAATGTCCATGCGTGAAATATCACTGTACATAGCCCGCATCTTGGGGTCAGTAGAGTTGCGATAGGTTTCCATCAGCTGCTTTTGCTTTTGATGAAACCTTGTAACGCTCATGTCATATGCAAGTTCTTCATCCTTACTGATAGGATCTATCAGTGTTTGTGCACGCATCACGTTGGCAGGATTAGAAAGATCCACGTTGGACATGCTCTTCAGAGAACCTTGCAGTTTCTTAAATGCCTCTTGTCTGAATTTTTCGTTTTCTTGGTTGGTGACACTGTTGTTCAATACAGAGTTGTACAGTGACTTAACCATGTTAAACCCACGATCATACTGCGCCTGCCTGGTACCATAGACCTGAGTCAAAAACTGATAATCAGGCCTGTACAGCTGCAGCGGACCAAATTGATCTGTTACGCCTTTTATAAAAGTTGCCATGTAAAATCTGTGCTTTAAGTTTTAGTCAAGTTCTACCCAGGGCAGATACATCTCACCACCATATTCGCGTAATGGAACAGGCAATGTCAGTCCTTGTGCAGACATTTGATTGTATTGTTGACGAGGAGTCATTCCCATGACTTGTCTTTGTTGAGCTGCCGTCATTTGATTGACAGCATTGGTAGCATAGCGCCTGGCTTCTTGATCTCCCATGGTTCCTCTAGCTTCCTGAAAAATTTGGTTCCACTGATCAACGTTTGCTATTGGATTCATGGCTACCTGACGTGACATGTCTGCATACGCTGGTGCGTATGTGTCAGGACCAAAAAGGTCACGACCCTGGCCAGAAAACTGTGCGTCACCCATGATAGGATCAATGTACACTTGTGGAAATAGCACCTGCTCCATTTGTTTCTTGCGGAACCAGTTGGTAGTGCCATTGTTGAAGGCTGCAATCTGGCGCCACTTCTTTTGCTGTTCTGCGTTGTCCATCTGCTGGTTCAGCGTGGCCATGTCTTCCACATACTTCTGACGACCAGTTTCATTGGCAACAGCTTCCTGGTTGTTGATCTGGGCGTTGGTCATGTAGGCCTGGTTGACAATGCCTACATTGCGGTTTTCTGTATCTGCAAGCACATTGGCTGCATTAGCAAAACCCTGACCTGATGCGCCCAAAATTCAAAGCCATTGAAACCGAAAAAGATGAGAAAAAGCTGAACGCTGCCGAAAATAAACAAGCCCTGTTACATCCCGATCGTATTCGTGAGATTTCTCAATATATCTTGAAGAACTTCCGCCAAAAGACTCACCGCTTGCAAGGGGGCAACCAAGGCTTTAATGCCCTATTTGCTGTGAGTAGTGTGGACGCGGCTAAACTGTATTACGAAACCTTTAAGCAGTTGCAAAAAGACCACGATAAACCCTTAAAAATTGCCACTATCTTCTCCTTTGCCGCCAATGAAGAACAGGATGCAAAAGGTAATATTGCAGATGAAAGTTTTGATATATCCGCCATGAACAGCAGCGCCAAAGAATTTTTAAGCATGGCGATCGTTGACTATAACGCCCTTTTTACGACCAACTTCAGCGTAGATAACAATGGTTTTCAAAACTACTACCGCGATCTGGCCAAACAAGTCAAAGCGAAAGAAATTGATCTGCTAATCGTGGTGGGGATGTTCCTGACAGGATTTGATGCACCGACCCTCAACACCCTATTTGTAGACAAAAACCTGCGCTATCACGGGTTACTACAAGCCTATTCCCGAACCAACCGCATTTATGATGCCACCAAAACCTTTGGTAATATTGTCACCTTCCGCGATTTAGAACAAGCTACGATCGATGCCATTACCCTGTTTGGCGATCGAAACACCAAAAATGTGGTGCTAGAAAAAAGCTACAGGGAATACATGGAAGGCTTTACCGATGTGGTGACGGGTGAAGCGCGGCGCGGCTTTGTGGAGATAGTAACAGAATTAGAACAGCGTTTCCCTAATTCCGATGAGATTGTTTTAGAAAAAGACAAAAAAGACTTTGCCAAGCTGTTTGGGGAATATCTGCGCGTGGAAAATATTCTGCAAAACTATGATGAATTTGCCAGCCTGAAAGCTTTGCAACAGGTCGATAGGAATGACCCGGCGGCGGTTGCAGCCTTCCAAACAGAGCGCTATTTAAGTGATGAAGACCTAGCGGCACTGCAAGCCATCAAGATTCCTAGCGATCGTACCCTTCAAGACTATCGCTCCACCTACAACGACATCCGCGACTGGTTGCGCCGGGAAAAAGCAGGCAGTGAAACAGAAGAATCAGCGATCGATTGGGGTGATGTGGTGTTTGAAGTGGATTTGCTCAAATCCCAAGAAATCAATCTAGATTATATTCTTGAGCTAATTTTTGAGCAGAATAAAAAGAATAAAAATAAGGGTGAATTGATCGAAGAAGTGCGCCGCTTAATTCGGGCTAGTCTGGGCAACCGGGCCAAAGAAAGCCTGATTGTGGATTTTATTAATCAAACTAATCTCGATGAAATGGCAGATAAAGCCAGCATCATTGATGCATTTTTTAAATTTGCTCAAGCGGAGCAAGCCCGCGAAGCAGATGAATTGATTCGTTCCGAAGGCTTAAATGAGGAAGCAGCCAAACGCTATATCAGTGCCTCGCTGAAACGCGAGTTCGCCAGCGAGAATGGAACTGATTTAAACGCAACACTGCCTAAAATGAGTCCGCTTAATCCACAGTATAAAGCCAAGAAGCAGAGCGTTTTCCAAAAAATTGCGGCGTTTGTTGAGAAGTTTAAAGGCGTAGGTGGACAGTTTTGAATACTCTGCGCTGCCATGGCTAAATCTATCAGTTCATGCCGTTTAACAAGGAAATTGCGCGTGAATAATCCCCACGTTTTTAGCCCTTTAATCCCTGGTTCGCCCTTAAGACCCAAACTCCTTGGCAAACTCCTGGTTAATCCAGTCTAAGGACTTGCCGTAGCGCTGGGCGATGTGTCCCAGGTAGTGGTAATAGGATCCGCGCTCCCGATCGTTCGCCGCTGTGCCAAAAATAGCGTGACGGTAACAAGGCTCTGGGGGCCAGCACTGGAAACAGTCGAAATATTCCGGTTTGGCTAAATCGGGGGCATAGCCCCGTCGGTAACAGCGTTGGCGCAGGGCTTGAAAAATCCGATAGCGGGTGGGTTCATCTTGAATTTGGCGCAACTGCTCTCGGCTCATCAGTTCAATTAGATCATGGGTGTACACCGGACGCTCTGCGGCCCAGTCGTAGCCACAGCCGGGACACTGCATCTGGACGGTGGCCACCGTGCGTTGACACTGGGGGCATTGTTTCCCTGAGGTTTTGG
>OGWL01000123.1_pt1 | contig 11821 bp, 21 predicted proteins | sample 1576031 | NCBI WGS metagenome assembly OGWL01 (sample SAMN07581535, study PRJEB24739) | freshwater metagenome | place: Singapore | collected 2015-01
AGAAGACGGCATACGAGATGCGCATTAGTGACTGGAGTTCAGACGTTGCTCTTCCGATCTGTTTCCCAGTCACGATAGGCTTCCGTTGTTTGTTGCTTTGTACTCAACCTTGTTACCTACCACATTTCCTTTTTTACCTTTGATTTTTTTTACTTTGGTAACAACTCCTTTGCTTTTATAGTGTTTGCAATCTGGATTGGTGTTCTTGATTTTGTCACCTTTACGCACCTCATTTGGAGCCAGTTTGCAAAGACCTTTCTTCATAGAGATATTTAATTATTTTGACAATTTTTGCTGTGATCTTAATATTTGGTCATATTTGTGTTGACCCAATGATTTTTGTATATTGTCCCAATTAGCTTTCCATTTTGACAATATTTCCGGATTTACTTCTTTCCAATTTTTCCAAGCATCACCATTTTCCGGAGTAACCACAGATACCAGATCAGGAGTCCATTTTGCTCCTTCGGATTGTCTGCCTTCAGGTGTGTGTACCAGTTTAAATGATTTACCGTAGTTTTGATTCCAATCTATATATTGTCTGTTACTTTCTGATATAAATTGTTTAAAAGTCTTCATGCCATTTTAAACTCCCCCTTGTTTGATCTGTCTTTGATTTCAACGATAACATGGCTATTGTAAATACTTATAAATATAAGAGTATTCTTTTCACCTCGTTTATGATAACTTACAGTTCCTTTTCCATTTATAATAAACCAAGTAGTTGTAGCCACAAGTAGTAATAGACTTAACCAAAACACTCTCACCAAAATATTTATTTGAACTTTAAAATAATTAGGAACTGTATAGGAACGGCAACTACATTAAGCCTTGGCCTTGGAGAATCTCCATCACGTTAGCTGCTAAGAAGTCTACATCTTTTGGACTCTTACCAACCATTGGGAGATACTTTTGTACATACTGCTTAAGTGTAGCTACAGAAAGGTTTGGAGTACCTTTAAGTTTATCAGCTATCATCTTAGCAGCTTGATCATCATTCAAAGGAGCTTTAGCTGCCCCGATATTTGGATAAGCTTGTTGTGGGTTAGGATGCATGCGAGGAGGCATTGCAGGTAGCTCATTCTCATTCATGAGTTGATTAAAGAGTGAATCAAACTTTGACATATCTTTTATTTATTCATTCTAGAACGAATAATCTGATCGTACTTGTGCTGACCTAGAGACTGTTGTATCTGAGGCCAATTCTTTTGCCAATTAAGAAGAGTCTCTTTATCTACTTCCGGCCAATCTGTCCAAGCTTCTCCATTCTCAGGTGTTACAACAGATACTAGATCAGGCGTCCATGGAGTGCCTTCTGATTGTCTGCCTTCTGGAGTACGAACTAATTTAAAGGTCTTTCCATAGTTTGCATTCCAATCTATGTGATTCCTAGATTCCGTTAAGAATCTTTTAAAGGTTTTTATTTAACTATTTGGCAGGTGCGCCTTTTTTCCAACTGATTCTTTTACTGCTTTTCTTGTGACGTTTTCTGCTGCTACACATGCTTTTGGTTGGACGACAGGCGGGGTATCCTTTACGCTTTTCTCCTTTTTGGCGGCCACATGCTTTACCTGTGCGACAATCAACCCATCCCTTACCTTTATTACGCATGAACCAACCACGAAGACCGTACTTTTTCTCTAAAGAGAACTTGGCTTCGTTGATCAATGAATCAACCAAGTTGTCAAAATTTTGTGTCATTTCTTTTTGCTTTTATTGCCCCAATTGGCGGCACCGCGTTTCCTGCAGGCGGATATGGCCCCAGAAGCATATGCGCTTGGAAAAACCTTGTATCGGCGCTTTACTTTATAATAACAAGCATCGTGTTTGGCTTTTTTCTTGGTGGCTTCTTCAAGAAGATGGGATACTAAATCATTGAAGTTCATGTTAATTTACTTTTTTTACTTTATAGTTTTTATGATGTTTGTATTTGTTATTTGCACATTTATTTAAATTACCAGCACATAAATTATTTTCTTTAGCATATTTTGTTAAATTATTTATTATAATTTCCTTTCCATCTGGAGTTATTATTAAAAATTTACCCATATGACGAGATATTTTATTTTTTATTTGTAAATTATATTTCTGTTTAACGAGTATGTATTTTTCTGGTTTGTTTATAATGCAACTGACATTATTCGGTATACAATTGATTATTTTTGCAATTTCTTGCACGTTTGTATCTTTATTATATAAATCAAACATTAAAATTACCTCTTTATCAGTAAACTTTCTTTGTGCTTCAAATTGATTTTTAAGAGCTTTTTTTGAAGGTTTTCGCCCAAGAGAACTTCCAGCTATTTTACACAAATTATATTTTGGTTTTAAAGTGTCAATATAATACTGTTCTTTTTTTATGCAGTTTTTGTTTTCACAAACTTCTAATATTTCAAAAGTAAAATTTACGTTTTTATTTTTATTGTATATTCTTTGAAGATATTTACATGGATTTTTATTTAAATCTAACAATCTTCTATGTTGCAAAAATCTTTTTCTAAAATTATTTGAAGCACTTCCTATATAAAATTGGCTATTAACTGGATTAGTAATTTTGTAAATTCCAGTTTTTTCCATGTTATTTTTGTTCAAACATATCAACATATCATTTGTTTATGTCCAATCACGACAAGCCATTGCTCTGGGAGTTCCGGGTTTTGCAGATCCACATTTATGTCTTTTTTTAAACGATTTTTTTCGTTTAGTATTTCCGGATTTGCCAGTAACACGCACACCTGCTTGACCCCAGTGAATACGTTTTAGTTTTCCGCCCTGACGAACACATTTCATCCATTTTTTTCCAGAACGAGTAGAATGGGCTTTTTGTGTTACTTTGGTGCAACGTGAATTTTTCTTTTCTTCAACAACACTTTCCTCCATTTCTTCCGGGTTTACTGCAACAATTTGTTTTTCATCTGAATGATATTCCGCATAGTGTTGTTTCAGATAATCGGATACCGCCAGAATATAATCATCTGCCAATGTGATTTTGCTTTGAACCCAACCTTCAAACTGATCATTGGGTTGAATCATTTCCAAAAGTTCATTGATTCTGGCTTGCATGTTTTTAAGCTGATATTGAATCATGCGACCTTCATCATCACCTTCTGGGACATGGGCTTCGTTTAATTGATCCATAATTTTGTCATAAGCATTTGCAAAATTTCCTTCTTCTTTCATGCTTTCCGGATCACTTTCAATATCATGAGGTTCATCTTCAAATTCATCTTTCTTTTTTTCACTTTCTTCACCTTCGTTTGGAGCGTGTTCATAAGCTTCTGGTATATTGTCCAAAACTTTTTTGATGGTGCTGGGTTTGAAAACAGACAACAACTGTTTATAATTTTCAAAAATATATTGTAGGGAAGGTTTCTTATTATTGTCTTGGGCTATTTCCCGAAGTATGATGTCTAGGTCATTTTCATCCATATCATATTGTACATTAATGTTTTTCATATATTAAAAAATTTATATATTATTATTTATCGTTTTAGGGATTCAATTAACCTTTCAAATTTGCTTATTTTTTCCTGAACTTCGTCATCAAAATTACCAGAAAGTTCTTTGGCTTTTGTTTTGATTCCATCAATAATCATCTTGGAAGCTTTTTGAATATCATCTCTTCTTTTTTTAATGTCTTCACCCTTGGCCCGCCACAAAGCCAGATAATTTGGGGCATCTTTTGTTTCAAAACCAAAATAATTTAAAACCACAAATGCTGTTGATTCTGCATCTATTTCTTTTTGCTGACGGGAAAGGGGTGGCATGTCCCCTTCTTTTTTCCGTTTTTTCTCTAACCAATGTAACAATTCATGCGCAGTTTCATGAACCAGCACACTTAACAGGTTAATTCCTTTAAATGTGTTGTTGATGGCTATTTTTCCACCTGAAGAATACCCACCCATTTCATCTGACATTTCTTCATAGTCCACATTTATTTTTTCACTCTTTATCCATTCAACAAGATTATTGATCATGTTTTCCAGTTCGTCCCGGGTTTCATTGCTGTCTTTGGACCAGTCTTTTCTTGTCATTGGAGTATAAGGAGACGGATGACCTGGAATCGGGGCAGTATCATTCACATCATAGGCTTTATAGAAAACAAACCTTGTGATAGTTTTTTCACTTGTTTGATCTTGTTTTTCATCTGATGAATCGTTTTCTGAAGGTTTTTTTAAATTATATTTTACCGGTCGCAACATGTAAATCGGTTTATCGAATTTTACAACTACCCGGCCATATTCTTTCCATCGTTCAGGGGCATAAACTTCGCTTGCTTTGCCCCGTGTTTGAATCCATATCAACATCTGATTGTTGAAGCTATAGGTGTATAATTTTGATTGAAACTTCAGGAAATTAACAATCATTTCTTGAGTAGCGGCTTCATCAGTGGAAGCTGCAAGTTTATCGATTATGCTATCAATTTGTTCTAGAAATTTTTTAGTATTTTTATCATCTGCAAATTTTTTAAGCATTTCCACCGTATCCTGCATTTGATCAACAACCTTTTCTGTTTTCGATTGCATGTCGGATTCTGGTTGTTTTTGATCAGGTTTTTGAATAATTTGAAGATCTGACAAATCCACACCATAAGACTCAAGTTCTTTCTTTACATTGTCATTAAATTTAAAATCAGGAATGCTATATGTTTTATTTGCTGCAAAAAATTTAAAACCCATAGCTTGTAGTTTGTCTTTTATGGGGAAGGTGTTACCTAAAAGATTTATGAAATATTGTCCCGGTCTTTTGGGATTTTCTACTTTAAATGCATAAACACCTTTAGCTTCATTTTGCTCTTTAAAAAATTTAAAAGGTGTCATGATTTAATAAATATTTACATGAGTTTAAGTGACGATCTTAAGAAAATGGGTGACCTTTATTGTGAAAATCTAGGATTGGGACCCCAAGCAAGCCCTTCTCTTAATCCTGCTGTGGAAATGCCTGCAGTGGTTCGTCAGGATCCCAAAGAAACATTGAATCAGTTCAAGGAATATTTTCGCGGAATACAATGCCCTAAAATGCGCAAACAGATAGCTTTGGAAATACTACAAGAACTTATACCTTAAGTCGGTAAAATTTTATAGAAGTTATTCGGCTACTTTGGTCAACAATACCGCCCCGAAAAATTTCTAGTTTTTTGTTTTTCATTAAAAGTGAAATAGCTTTTCGACCCAAAGTTTCGCTTAATTTCAATTCTCGGCAAAGTTGAGTGAATGTTTTCCATCCATTACCTTTGGGAAGCTTTTCTTTGCTTTTGGCATATTCACAATAAAGACGATGCCAATCTTTATGAGCCGGTTTATAAAATACTTTGCTGGTCAAAACTTTGGTGGTAGTCAGAGAAGTTCCCATGAGTGTTTTAACTTTATTATGTTTTATACCCCAATTTAAAAATTTTCGGCAATTATCGCTACTGCATCTTATAATCCCTACGACTTCCAGTTGGGTTTTCCATTTACCACCCGGTCGGCGCTCTTCTTTCCGAATAACTGATTCAAGTTGTTCTATCCATTTAGACATAATTTGTACCAAATTTTTCTTTCCAGATAGTTTTTTTGTGAATTAAATTTGTATCCGTCAAAAATTTTGACACGATTACTTACTTTATGTTCTTTGATCAATCTTAAAATTTTACTGCGGCCCAATCCTGTTTTTTCTGAAAGTTCATTTACTGTAAACCAATCTTTGCCAGTCGGAAGTCTTTGTTTTTCTTTTTTATATATGTCCTTGTTAAAAAATGTTTCCCAATCATGTTTTTTATGACGATACCATACGGCTTTTATAATTGTTCCTTTATTGGAGCGAATGTTACCTGAATACTGTTCACAATCCTTTTTTTGCACCAATTCACTTAAAACAATTCGAAGTGTGTGATAGCTTAGTTTTTTCTCGCATATTTTTGATATCTCTTTTACTGTCATCCAATTTTCACCGTCTGGTCGTCTTTCATCTTTACGCAACTCATTAAAAAGAAAACGGGCCCAATTGTCCTTTTCAACATTTTTAATGGTAAACTTTTTACTCATGGACCGATGTTATCGGAACTTAAGATAATGTCAACTATAAACCTTGATATTGGTGGGAATTATATATTTTTTATTGCGTTCTTTGGCTTGATACACTTCGTGGGTTCCGTCCATATGAATCAGACCAAAAGCCCAGCCATGTTGCCAACGAAGACGGCGCATCTGATTTCGATTATAGGAAGGTGCCAGATTGCTTAGACATCCAATGTTCCAACCTTCACGAACATCCGTGCTGACTGATCGGAAATAATCTATGGCATGGGTATGTCCGAACAAAACGTTCCCATACACATCAGAATGTTGTTTTGCACCGTGAATATTGTGTCCATATCCATGAACAAACGAAAGGGAACCACATTTGTAAACACCTTCTTTGGAATCATACGGAAGCATTTTGACTCTTTGTTTATCGCACATCTGTTCAATTGAATCTATTCCTTGACGGGCATAATCTCTTTTCAACCCACTGCTGGCATTTAAACGCAAATCATAAATTCTTTCATCATGATTTCCCCGAAGAAAAACTTTATCACCGCCAAATGAAAAAAACTTTTTGAAGAAATCCTTTCCGGCTTCCCAGTCTTCAATCATGCTTTGGCTTTGTTCGGTATCCACATCACAATTTTTACGAATTGCCCGAAAATCCCAAACGTCACCAATACAAACCGTGAGATCTGGTTTGTAATCCCGCATGAAACTGAACAAACATTTTAATGCTTGTTGATCCGATTCGTCACCATGAACATCCCCGGCAGCAACGAACTTTATTGGTTTGGCCATAACTTTATTTTACGGATGAAAGCGTAATTTCAAGAGGTAGTCTCTGGAATATATTTATTAAGAATTGGTATGATTTTATTTTCCAAATTATCAAAAGCATTGCTGGCATCAATTTTTAAATTAATAAGGTCTGCTTTTTCTTTGTCATCCAGCTTGTCGATAAGAAGGGCTTTACGGATCAGATCAACAAGATACTGAACACCTTGTGTATCCAGCTTGGGTGTTTCTTCTGCAGGTTGTTCGGTTGCTGGCTGTTCAGCAGCTGGAGCTTCGGCAGTATTTTCAGGAGCATCCAAAGTTGCTGGAGGTTGTTCGTTTAACAAACCATATTTATTTTTTAAAATATCATCAAATTTCATTTAATTGTTCCTAATTTTTTAGTAAGATTTTTTGCAAAATTTGAAAATGAATTAACAACACCGGCAGTTACTGTGTCCATAATTCTTTTTTGTTGAGGATTCATTAATGTTTTCAGAATTCCCAAATCAGATTGGCTCATGGCTTTTGGATCCAAACCAGCAGTTGCTGATTCTTGATCTTCCTGATTTCCTTCTTCATCTTCAGAATCTGAATAGGGTTTCACATTTCCTTTCGGATCAATCTTGAATTTTCCTTTTTGCCCGTCCACATCGTAACTAACAACAGCATTCATTTTTTTAATACCTTCGTATTTGGCTTTTCCTGACGAAACCATTTTATCCACGACATTTTGCTGAACTTCAGACAATGTTGGGGGCTTAATGTCCAATTTAAGATATTCTTGTTCCAGTAACTTATGAAATCTTGCCATGTAAGTATTTACTCTAATTTCATTGAATAATTCTTTTTAAGAACAGAATTGGACAGGTTATATTCTTTTAAAACCTTTTGTATGTCCTTCATGCTGAAATTTTTACTACTTTGAATCAGAATGGAATTTATAATTTTACTGGCTATGGTTTTATAAAATGTTTTATCCGTGGTTACAAGTTTACTGAATTCAACAAAAGATCCTTCATATTCAATAACGGTAAAGCTGAGATATTTTTCAAATTTTTTGATTATTTTGATGCAAATGTCAAAAAGTTCCTGGGGATCAAAATATTCACAAATCTCAAGATCTTTCAAACCTTTTTCAGAAACAACAAAAACAATGTCTTCTGGTTGACGTTTGATCACAAAATTAGACAACAAAAGATTCGCCAATTGATATACCAGTATGTTTTTGGCATCCCGATTCTTTTTTAACGGTTTTTCAAGAAGATTAAACTTGTGACAGGAATCCAGAATCTTGGTTTCCAGTTTGTTTGAAAACGCATCCCAAAAATCCACAAATACAATGTTATCCTTTTTCTGCATTTTTAAACCAGAACTCCTTTGGCTTTCCGAGGCGACAATTAATAATTCCATTGTAATACTCCGGGTTTTTTATCACTTCGTTCTGAATTTGCAACTTTATCTCCTCATATCCCAGTTCCCATTTGCTTTTGCAAAATTTGAGTATTTCAAACCGAAAATTTTCTTTGCCATATTTTAAAATATCTTCATTCAGTTCCCGACAGGAACCTGTGTAATCTTTCCAATCACTTTCAGAATATGAAATTTTACTGTTTTTACGGCTTTTCAATTTTCTTTTTTTACGAAATTGCAGTTGTTTTTTTCCAATATACTTTCGATTGTTTTTCATATTTGTTATCAAATAAATGAAACCAAAACTTTCATTTTCAAATTTTTCACAAATCCAGTGACCGGTATCACTCATGGATCACATTCCCCGGCGTTGAATCAGTATTTTCTTTTTTTTCTTTTTCTTTTTACCTTTTTTAACAATTTCAGCGGCACCAAAAGCAAAAGGAATTCGAGCGTCGCCGGGAGCATAATTGTCACCACTACTGATTTGATCAGGCGGGTTGTATATGCCTCCTATGCTGGGTCCATCTCCAAAAACACCCCCAGAACCTGCCAGGTTGTCTTCGTTAAGGATTTTACTAAAAATGTTTGAAAAAAGACCCATATCAAGTATTTATATATTAATGGAACCGGAAAAACTTCTTGAAGAAATAAAACAGTTTCTTCAGTTTGATGAACTTAATTTGAAAGAAAAGCAATTGATGCTTCCCAGCATCAAACACAGATATGCAACCATTTACATACAAACAAAAAGGGAAATGGGCAATTTGCACGCAGAACGCAAACGCGCCTTGCGTAGTGTGGTGGATGAAATCAACAAAGAATCGCCTGTAAAACTCAGCATCATTGCCGCAGAAAAACTTGCGGCTGACCATGAAACTGTGATACAAATAGATGAAAAAATAAAAAACAATGAATTGATTTTGGAAATATGTGAGAAAAGTGAAAAAATATTAAGTTCGGCCAGCTTCGATATTAAAAACTTGGTCGAACTGATTAAACTGGAATCAAATTGAACCGCATTTTTTTGGACAAATCCCAACGATTTGGAATGGTGGAGTCTCCCCACATACGGTTGATTCGTAATCATTTTTCTTGTGAAAACAAAAATGCCAAACACATGCGTCGAAAAGGTTATTACGTGGCGGATCGCTTATACGCCATAACACCTTCCGGTCGATTTGATCTGGGTCTGTTCTATTCCATTTACAAATACATGCTGGAAACCATTCAGGTGGAACAAATAGAGGTGGAACCTGAAGTTTTAAAGAAAGCAAATCCAATACAAAACAAAATTCAAGTGGAATATCTGCAGTTTGAACCTCGGGATTATCAAAAAGAAATGTGCGAGAAAGCTTTTAAATTTGGTCGGGGAGTTTTTGAAGTTGCCACCGGGGGAGGAAAAACATATGTGATGGCCGTGCTGTGTCATAATATTCTAAAAAACAACATGGCCAAAAAGATTTTGGTGTTGGAACCGGATTTGGGATTGGTGGAACAGGTTTACGATGAATTTTTGAAATACGGAATAAAAAATATTGTTAAGAAGTACACAGGAGAAAATGATTTTGATGGAGATGCCGAAATAGTGATTGCCAACATAGGTGTTTTGAATGCCCGAGGAGAAGAAAAAATACAGGATTGTGACGCAATTATTATTGACGAAGCCCACAAATATAAGAGGGGAAACAAGATTAACAAGATTTTGGACAAAATGGATGCTGATATTCGGTTTGGTTTTACAGGAACGTTGCCGGATGAAAAAGAAGATGTGCTTTGCATAGAGGGAAAAATTGGTCCCGTAATTTATAAAAAAACATCAGTGGATCTGAAAGAGTATCTTTCCCAGGCAATTTGTAATGTGATTGAATTATTGTATGAAAATCAACCGGACTGGTTTGCTCCGGACGATATGAAACGATACCGCCAAGAATATGAATTTATAATAGATAACAGTTCCAGAAACAAAATCATAAGCAAACTTGCCTGTAATCTGCAAAATAACACGCTTGTTCTTATTGACAGAATTCAACATGGATTGGATTTGCAAAAATCATTGGAAAAAAGTTGTGAAAATAAAAAGGTTTTTTTCATCCGAGGAGAAGTGGAAGTTGAATCTCGTAACGAAATAAGAAAAATAATGGAACAATCCAGCAATGTGGTTTGCATAGCCATCAGCAGTATTTTTGCCACTGGCATAGATATCAAGAATCTTCACAATATTATTTTAGCAAATGCAGGAAAAGCGAAAATACGTCTATTGCAAAGCATAGGACGTGGGTTAAGATTACATCCCTCAAAAGAAAAACTTATGCTTATAGACCTTGCCGATCAATTGTATTATGGAAAAAAACATTTTGAAAAACGTTTGGAAATATATTCCAAAGAACAAATAGAAACCAAAACCACAACCTATAAAATACTATGAAGAAAAAAAGAGGACGTAAACCCAAAAATCAAAAGCACTCTGATGCTTCATTGGATGAATCCAATGAACAGACTGCAATTAAAAAGATTGCAGAAAAGGTAAAGAAAGAAAAAATTCATTATGTGAATTCCGGTGAATTTGAAGCTGCCATAAGAGGATTTTATATTTCAGGAAAACTTACCGCATACTTGGGAGAAAGCGTCAGCAAGATAGCAAATGGTCTTAGTTATGCACCAAACTTTATCAATTACAGTTATCGAGATGAAATGATTGGGGATGCAATTGTTAAAATGATGACAGCTTTAAAACACAAAAAATTTAATTTAGATTCAGGATACAGTCCGTTCAGTTATTTTACCACAATTGCGTTTCATGCATTTATCAACCGAATCAAAAAAGAAAAAAAGCATCATGAAACTCTTGAGCAATACAAAGAAAAAATTTATACAGATAAAATGAATGAGGGCATGATAAACACCGGAACCCGTGTTTATATTGATCCGGATGGTCAGCACGATAACGATTGAAAACACTCCCTAAAAAATGTTTGTTATTTGCAGATTTGCATCTTGGAGTTCACCAGAACAGCCCAAGATGGCATCAGTTAGCAATTGATTGGTCGGTTTGGGCCAAAAAAATTGCCGAACAGGAAGGTGCAGAGGCTGTAATATGTTTGGGGGATTATTTTCATGATCGGGATCAGATCGATGTTTCCACTCTGGATGTTGCCAGAAAAATATTAAATTCTTTTTCTGATTTTAAAGTTTATCTTATAACTGGAAACCATGACATTTATTATAAGGAAAAAAATGATGTAACATCCTTGCATGTTTTTCAGGATTATCCTTATGTGAATGTCATAAACGAATCCTCCAGTTTTAAATATCAAGACAAGCAAATCAACATGGTTCCTTGGACAGATTTTAAAAATCAAAAAAACTTTGAATCGGATGTGGTATTAACACATGCCGAATTTAAACATTTCAAAATGAATAACAGTAAATTTTGTGAAGAAGGTGTTGAACTGGAAAAATACCAAGAAAAAGAACGTTTTATTTTAGCCGGTCATTTTCATATAAGTGATGTTAGAAAGATGAGCAATCTGAATGCCGGTATCGTGACTGGGAAAAGATCGGAAGAGCACACGTCTGAACTCCAGTCACTAATGCGCATCTCGTATGCCGTCTTCTGCTTGAAA
>OGWL01000125.1_pt1 | contig 11750 bp, 10 predicted proteins | sample 1576031 | NCBI WGS metagenome assembly OGWL01 (sample SAMN07581535, study PRJEB24739) | freshwater metagenome | place: Singapore | collected 2015-01
ATTGAAGAAAATCCACCAATAATTAAAACTGGCAAAGCTTTTAATGCTAGTTCAATTAAAGCAAATTGGACTCCTGCTCTTGCCCCCCACATCATTCCAGCAACTAAAGCAACCACTCCAGCTGTAGACCAGACAAGTAACATAATATGTTTTAAAGGAATACCAATTGAGCTTGCAGCTCCCGGATCATCTGCAACAGCTCTTAATCCAAGTCCAATTTTTGTATATTTGAATAAGAGTGTAAGTAGAACAATCATACCCAAAGCAACAAATCCTGCTGTCAAATCAAGTGCACTAATAAATAATTTTAAATTATCAGCTATCCACGGAATAGGAAAATCACCAATACCTAAGCTTAACTTTCTTACTTCGACTCCCCATTTTGCCTGTGCAAGTCCTTCTAGAACAAATCCGAGACCAATAGTTGCCATTAAAACCGTATCTTCGCTTTGATTCATTAAAGGACGAAGAACTAATCTTTCTGTTAAAAGACCAACTATTATCATTAAAAAAACAACGGCAATAAAAGCAACTGCAAAGGGCATTCCATACTCCATGAAGCCACAAAATGAGAGCACAGCAAAAAACACCATAGCACCTTGAGCAAAATTAAAAGTTGATGATGCTTTGTAAATAAGCACAAAACCTAAGGCTACTAATGAATACATAGTTCCTGATAACAGACCCCCAACAAGAACTTCAAAGAAGAATAAAATTGAATCAACCATGCGCTACTCCTAAATATGCATCAATTACTTTTTGGTCAGCCCTAACAACATCAGGAATATCGTCACCAATAATTTTTCCATAATCTAAAACTACAACTCGATCAGAGATATCCATAACGACTCCCATATCATGTTCAATTAAAACTATTGTTGTTCCAAGTTCATCATTTACTTTTAAAATAAATCTACACATATCTCTCTTTTCTTCAACATTCATTCCAGCCATTGGTTCATCTAGAAGTAATATTGGAGCTTCTGTAGCAAGTGCTCGTCCTAATTCTACCTTTTTTTGGAGACCATAAGGAAGTTTTCCAACTTCTGTATTTTTAATATTTTCAATTTCTAAAAACTTAATAATTTCTTCACATTTTTCTCTGTTAAATTTCTCTTCTTTTAATGCTCTTGGAAACTGGAAAGCAACTTCAAAAAAATTAGACTTGGTATGAAGTTTTCTTCCAACTAAAATATTATCTAAAACTGACATTCTTTTAAATAAAGCTAAATTCTGAAATGTTCTTGAGATTCCTTTTTGCGACATAATGTTTGGAGTAATTGGTTTAATTTCTTCTCCATTTAAAATTACTTTTCCTTCTTGAGGCTTATAAATTCCGTTAATACAGTTAAGCATTGAACTTTTGCCAGCTCCATTTGGTCCGATTATGGCTCTTATTTCATGCTTTAAAACATTAAAAGAAATATTGGTAATAGCTTTAACACCACCAAAACTTAAAGATATATTTTTTACTTCTAAGATTGGTTTGCCTATTTTAAATTTTCTATTATCTACCATAGATTTTTTCTTCTTAGCTTTAATGGACTTTTTTTTTAATGGCATCTTTTTTTCTTTCACTGTCTCTTATTGCATCTTTAAAGTTTAATCTTTTGCCTTTAGAAATACCTAAATATAATTCTTTGACTTTTTCGTTATTTAATAGACTTTTAGCTGACCCCTCTAACATCACATTCCCTGTTTCAATAATATATCCATAATCAGCGTTTCTAAGGGCAATATTAGTATTTTGCTCTGCTAATAAAATACTGACCCCCTCTTTTTCATTTAATTCTTTAACAATATTAAATATCTCAGCAACTAACTGAGGCGCTAAACCCATCGATGGTTCATCTAATAAAAGCATTTTAGGTTTAGCCATCATCGCTCTAGCTACAGCAACCATTTGTTGTTCTCCACCCGATGTAAAACCGGCTTGACTTTTTCTTCTCTCTTTTAATCTTTTAAAATATCCATAAATTTTATCAATTTCGGCATTTAAATCTCCTCTTGATAATTTCCTAGAATACGCACCAGAAATAATATTTTCTTCTACTGTTAAATGTCCAAAACATCTTCTTCCCTCTAAAACCTGAACCATTCCAAGCGCTACCATCTCTGAAGGATTTTGATTTTTTACTTCAATACCATCATAATTAATTGAACCTTTAGTAACCTCGCCTCTTTCAGAGGCAAGCATGGTAGATATTGATTTTAGTGTTGTGCTTTTACCAGCACCATTTGCTCCTAATAAAGCAACTATTTTTCCTTTAGGTACATTTAATGTTACATCATGGAGTGCTAATATAACTTTGTTATAAGTGACTTCTATATTTTTAATTTCTAAAATATTCTTAGAAATAGACCCCATTAAATCCCCTTTAAATTTTGTGCAATTTAATTAATAAAAAGGGGAGTGTAAATAATTATTTACACTCCCCAAATTAAATAAGTTAATCTAAAAACTAACTACATTTTTTAGGAGTAATTTTGTTTTCTTCAGCATACTTTGCAGCTGATTCAACAATTTGAGCTCTTATAGCAGCAGGATCATTAGGTCCTGTCCAGTCCTTAACTTTTTTAAAGGCCTGAGCTTTTCCATCCCATTGCATTAAAGCGAATTTACCAGCGCCTTCATGCTGTGAACAAGAAAGAGCAAATGGAGCTAACATTCCCTCAATTCCAAGCTCTTTCATTCTAGCTTCAGTCATATTTATTGCTTCATATCCAGCTCTAAATTCTTCGCCAGTAACAGCTTTTCCAACTTTATTGTGCATTTTCTGAGCATTTCTTAATGCTTCAACCCACAAAATAGAAGCGCCTAAACCTCTGTTGTAATAAGCGGTTCCAACTCGATTTGGATCAGCCATATTTCCTTTTCCAGCTTTATAGACTTTCTCCTGAATATTCTTAATTAAAGGATAGTTTTTTCCAGGTAAAGCATTTGAAACAACGTAAGTTCCGTTTGCAGAGTCGCCTGCAGGTATCATATCTTCCTCAGCTCCACCGAAAGTAACGTACATCATTTTTGTTCTTGGAAAATTAATTCTAGCAGCATTTGTCATTGCTGTTGAATTCATTCCTGAACCCGCACCCCAGAAAGTAACCCAATCAGGTTTTTCTTGTCTGATTTGTAACCACTGAGATTGCTGTTCTAATCCTGGAGGAGCAATAGCAATTTCTACTAATGTAAATCCCCATTCTTTAGCAAGTCTTCTCATTGTTGGAAGTGGTTCACGACCATAGGCAGTATCAATATGAAGGTGAACGATTTTTTTACCTTTTAATTTTTCTGGTCCACCACCATCAAGCTCAGCCATCCATCTTAGTTTAACTGCAATTTGTGACCAATAACTACTTGCAGCATTAAAAACCCAAGGCCAAACTGTTCCATCAGCAGCATCAGTTCTTCCGTATCCGTATTGAGCAAGAACAACTTTGTCTTCTGCCATACGATTAATAACTGCATAAGCACCAGGCGTTCCTAATGTATCAAATACTACCATCTTCTGACCATCTTTTGTCATAAGTCTTTGATAACATTCTACAGTTTTAGCTGCGTTATATTCTGTTTCGCACTCTTGCCATGTCAGCATAACTCCATTAACACCACCAGTGGCATTAACATAGTTCATGTAGTCTATTTGTGCACCGTAATATCCTGTACCCATTGCTGAGTATGGGCCTACACGACTACTTGGTATTGGAAAATATTGCGTCTCTTTTGTTTGTGCAAATAAATTTCCTGGCAATACTATCGTTGACAAAAAAACAACAGCACTAAGAGCTGAAGTTATTTTTTTTAAGTATTTTTTTTCCATTAATTATCCCCTATTTTTTTTAATTATTAATAAATTATAAACATAAAAAATATAAGTCACAAACAATTAATAATTATTAATATTAAAATGAATTATAATTAACTCTTACAACTTAATGTTGTAACTAATGGATGATATTATTAAAATATTACTTAACTTGAACTCGATTTTCAGTTTCTTTAGGTTCAAATCTGTTAGAAATTTTTCTTACCTCAACCGCTGAAACTTTATATTCAGCACACATGGTCTCTTCGTCTTTTCCATGTCCTGTCACCATATTGACCATATGTTCTGGAAAATGAAAAGTAGTAAAAACAATTCCTTCCTTAACTTTGTCAGTAACTTCTACCCTTAGATCAACTTTTCCTCTGCCTGAGTATAATCTACCAAAATCACCGGTAACTAAATCTCTTGCAGCAGCATCTTTTGGATGCACTAAAAGTATATCTTCATCCATAATATCAATATTATTCGTTCTTCTAGTCATTGTACCACAATTATAATGTTGTAATGCTCGACTAGTCGTAAGTATTAATGGATATTCATTTTTATTTTTGGCTAACTCATCAGATTCTTTCCAGTCAAAGTGTTTAAATTGACCTTTGCCAATTTTAAATGTTTGTGTGTGTAAAATTTTTGTATCTGTACCATCTTCTTTTACTGGCCACTGTAGTCCAAACTTTCCAAGTCTTTCCCTAGTTACCCCTTTAAAAAATGGAACAACATCTGCAATCTCTGCTAAAACTTTATCTGCATCATAGTCAGGTTGATTAAATCCAAAGCGCTGCATCATTTCAGTCACAATAACTGCATCAGGTTTAGTTCCTGGTAAAGGTGGTGCTGCCATGTTAACTCTTTGAATTCTTCTTTCAGTATTTGTAAAAGTTCCATCTTTTTCTAAAAAAGTGGTTCCAGGAAGAACAACTGTTGCAAGCTTTGCAGTTTCACTCATAAAAATTTCTTGAACAACTAAAAATTCTAAAGACTCCATAGCTTCTATGACATGAGCACTATTAGGATCTGTTTGAACTATATCTTCTCCAATTATCCAAACAGCTTTTAAATCCTTATTTATTGCAGCTTCAAACATTTGTGGAATTTTTAATCCTGGTTTTGTTGGATGAGTTACTCCATATTTTTCACTGTAATATTTTTGATTTTTTTCATCGGCAACGCTAAAGTAACCTGCTCCTTGATGAGGTTGACAACCCATATCAGCTGCACCTTGAACATTATTCTGTCCTCTTAAAGGATTTACCCCCACACCTTTTCTACCTATGTTTCCAGTAATCATGGCAAGATCTGCAATCAACATTACTGTTTTTGATCCTTGTTCGTGTTCAGTTACTCCAAGACCATGGAACTCCATAGAATTTCCCGATGTAGCATAAGCAATAGCGGCATCTTTAACTATTTGTTTATCAACTCCAGCAACTTTAGCTAGTTGATCAATATCTTGTCTTTCAATCTCCTTTATAAAATTATCAAAACCCTCTGTACGATCTCTAATAAAATCAGATTTGTATAATTTATTTTTGACAATGAAATAAAGCATCATATTTAATACAGCAACATTGGTGCCTGGTCTTAATTTGATATGATAATCTGCAAGTTTTGCTAATTCAGTAGTAACTGGATCTAAAACAATTAGTTTTTTTCCTTTCATTACTTGTTGTTTAATTTTAGCTCCGGTAACAGGATGGGCTGTAGTTGGATTAGCACCAATAATTAAAAATAAATCTGCATGATAAATATCATCTGTGGAATTTGTTGCCGCACCCGTTCCAAAAGTCTGTTGCATTCCCCAAGCGGTTGGTGAATGACATATTCTTGCACAACAATCTATGCTATTTGTACCAACAACAGCTCTTATTAATTTTTGAAATAAATAATTTTCTTCATTTGTGCATCTTGCTGAAGAAATTCCTGCAATTGCATCTGGGCCATGTTTTTTTATAATTCGATTAAATTCACTTTTTATCAAATCGTATGCTTCATCCCAAGTTGCTTTCTCAAACTTTCCATTTCTCTTGATAAGTGGAGTTCTTAATCTATCCGGATGATCATAAAACCCAAAGGCATATCGACCTTTTACACAAGTATGTCCAGCATTAACCTCTGTCTTTTTTGGAGTGTCAATTGCAACTACTTTATTATTTTTAATTGATGCTTCAAGATTACATCCAACTCCGCAATATGAACATGTAGTTCTAACTTTTTTATCTACTGCGGCAGACTTCGATTGGAAAATATCAGAGATAGCATCGGTTGGACAAGTATGTGCGCATGCTCCACATGAAACACAAGATGAATCTCCAAACAACATATTATTGTCAGTTGTAATTCTTGATTCAAAACCACGCCCGCTCATTGTTAAAACAAATGAACCTTGAATTTCATCGCAAGCTCTGACGCATCTTCCACAATTAATACAATGGTCAAGATTCATTCTCATATAAGGATGAGAATTATCAACTGGTATTCCTTTATGTTGTTTTGGATTATTATATCTGTGATCTGAGATTCCTAAATTGTTAGCAACTTTTTGAAGTTCACAATTATTATTCACTTCACAAGTTCCACATTCCATCGGATGGTCTGTTAAAACAAGTTCTACAATATTTTTTCTAAGAGTTTTTAAATTATCATTATTTGTAAAAATATGTTGATTTTCAACTACTGGAGTATGACAAGAAGCAACAACTCGGGTAGGTCCGTCTTTTACTAAGGCAACTTCAACAGAGCAAACTCTACATGCTCCATAAGGAGCTAAATTTGGATCATCACAAAGCGTTGGGACTTTATCTTCGCCTAAATAACCTTTAACAAATTTTAAAATAGATGTGTGATGAGAACCTATTTCATAAGGTTTTCCATCAATATATGCTATTTTTCGTTTTTCTGAACTCATTGGTTAGGCAGAAATATCATTTTTCATTTCATTAGAGAAGTACTTTAGAATATTCATAATTGGAGTAGGGATCGCTCCGCAAAGAGCACACAAGCATCCTTTTTGCATAGTTTTTAAGAGATCGTTTAATAGTTGCATAGGAATTTTAGCTGTTTTTTTCATGACTTGATCAAACATCTCTTTTCCTCTGTAAGATCCGAGTCTTCCAGGAAAACATTTTCCACATGACTCTTCTGCTGAAAATTCAAATAGGTGATGAATGTATTCAACCATTGGAAAATCTTTAGGAATACTTACGACACTCGCATGACCTAACATAAAACCTTTAGCGCTAAATTCTTGAAAGTCTAAATTTAAATTATCTATTTCACTTAAGGGAACAACTCCACCTAAGGGACCTCCGATTTGAAAAGCCTTAACGGGTTCTTTATATCCGCCACCAATTTCATTAAATATTTTTTTCATTGGTGTACCCATATCTATTTCATAAACTCCAGGATTTTTAAAAAAACTATCAAGACATACTAATTTTGTACCAGCAGACTTTTTATTTCCAATTGCTGCAAATTTATCAGCACCATTAATTAATATTCCAGTAACTGCAGCTAAAGTTTCAACATTATTCACCACCGTTGGTTTTTTATACAACCCTTCCGTAACTGGGAATGGGGGTCTAACATCAACTTCAGCTCGTCTACCTTCAATTGATGCAATTAATGCAGTTTCTTCACCACAGATATATGCACCTTGTCCAATACAAATATAAATATCAAAAGAAAAACCTGTTCCTAAAATATTTTCTCCAAGCAATCCTGCTTTTTTTAATTCATTAATACTTCCATTAATTGCTTCAATTGATTTTGGATATTCACCTCTAATATATAAAACTCCTTCATCGCTTCCAATAACGTAGCCACAAATTATCATTGCAAATAAAACTTTGAGTGGTTGATCCTCTAATAAATACCTATCAGAGAATGCTCCCGAGTCACCTTCATCGGCATTGCAAATAACGTATTTTTTCTTGACTTTTTCTCTACTGCAAAAATCCCATTTCATTCCAGTTGGAAAACCTGCTCCTCCTCTACCTGTAAGATTAGAGTCCAATATAGATTTAATAATTTCTTTTTTGTCTATTTTAAGAAATTTAGTTAATTGATCTTTAACTTGATTAATAGAAGATAGTTTATCATCCATTAAAAAACTTGTGCTAGCATAACTTTTTGAAAAAAATTTATCTTGTTTAATTTTCTCACCTTTTAAAATTTGATCTATTTTTTCTATATCTTTTCCTGCATAATTATCGCCGTTGTAATGAAATGCATTATTTTCGTAACAATGACCCAAACAAAACATTACCCCAACTTTATCTTCACCTAATTTTTCTTTTAGTGTCTGTTTCAATTTATCTTGAGTTCCAGCGCACATACAGGCGCTACCATTGCAAACAAAGGCTTTCTTTTTTCGATGTGCAGGTCTTAAAAATTCGTAGAAACTTTCTGCTCCATAAACAGTTGAAACTCCTAGATTATATTCATTTGCTATCTCTTTATTATCTTTTGGATGGTTCTTTAGGACATTGTCTGAAATTTTTTGAAATAAATTATACTTTAAACCAACTTTGCCAGATAAATTACTAATGTTTTTTGACATGAATTATTTAAAATAATTATGCTTTTATAATTACTTTTTGATTGTTGGTATAGATATTAAAACTGTCTTTTTTTACAAAACCTATCAAAGTCATATTAAATTTACTTGCTAAATCAATAGCGAGGCTTGTTGGCGCGCCTACACCAATCATAATTCCAATGTTCGTCATTAAAACTTTTTGCACTAGCTCAAAGTTCAAGCGTCCAGAACAAGTAATAAATTGTTCTTTAGAATTAAGAAGCTTGTTGTTTAAAATATTTCCAACTAATTTATCCAAAGCGTTATGTCTGCCAACATCTTCGCTGATTGCTATTAATTTGCCATTACTTGTAAATAATCCACTTGCATGAATGCCTCCTGTTTTAGAAAATTCTGACTGACTGTTTCTTAAAATTTCTGGAGATTGAAGAATAACTTCTTTCGTTAACTTAGGTTCTGTTAATGAAGTTTTGTCTTTTTTAATTATTTCTAAAGCATCTAGAGAAGACTTGCCACAAACTCCACACGAAGAATTAGTCAAAAACTCCCTTTTAATTTTAGTGATATTGATATTTTGAGAATTATTTAAAGTAGCTAATATTTTATTTTGGATTTTATATTGCCCTACTTTATCCCCAAAACTTTTTATAGATTCAATATGACTAATATTTTGAACAATTTGTTCATTAAATAAAAATCCTCTTACTAAATCCTCATCATGACCAGGGGTTCTCATGGTAATGGATAAAATTTGATTAACCCACTTATCTTGATCTTTAAATTTTATTGAGATTTCCAATGGTTCTTCAATAGAAATTAAATCATCAACCTCTTCAGATTGATTAGATTTAAATTTTAAAACTTTGTATTTAGAATTCATTAAATTTTTATTGAAGTGCTTTTAAAACGGTTCTTAAAGGAAGAAGTAAACATTCTTTTCTAGCTATATTCTTTTTATCAAAAATTTCTGAAAATTCTTTCCAGCTATTTTTAAGATTTAACTTATTATCTTTAAACATACCTTCAGCAGTATCAAAAAAATCTTTAAATTCTTGAATATTTTTATGTTTAATCGTTCTCGAGAGCAAACTCACTGAGGCTTGGCAGTATACACAAGATTTGCAATGGTAAGCCATATCCTCAATGATATCTTTTTTTACTATTAAACTAATTTCCATTTCATCTCCGCAAATCGGGTTTTTATTTTTTGATGAATGAGTGGGATTGCTAAGTGCTTTTTTATTTTCAGTATGAGAGGCAATTTCCAAAATTTTCAAATCCATTATATATCTTTAATTGGTATTTTAATGATTTATATTTAGATTTATGGACTATAACAGCATTTTGGGAGTTGTACTAGCAGGAGGACAATCGAAAAGATTTGGTCAGGATAAATCCCAAGTGCAACTAGGAAACAAAATATTAATCGATTATATTCTCTTCGAGATCCTAGATCAATTTAATGAAATTTTAATTATAGCAAATAACGACATTAAGTTTTTAAATTCAAAAAAAATTACTAAAATTGAAGACTATAAAAAAGATTTAGGGCCATTAGGAGGTGTTTTGACAGCCCTAAAATGGATTAAGAAAAATAATAAAGATTACAAATGGATTTCTACCTTTCCTTCTGACACTCCGTTTTTTAACAAAAATGCTTACAAGATTTTCTAAAGAATATTAATGATAAAGACGGCAAACTTTTTTTTATCAAGTCTAATGATAAAAGGCACAATATATTTGGGTTGTGGTCAGTAGACCTGTTGGACAGATTAGAAGATGATGTAACTAATAAAGGAGAGCGCAAAGTAGAGGTTTGGGCTAATAATGTTGGAGTTAAAATGATTAATATGGAATTTAAAAATAACGATCCTTTTTTTAATATTAATACCAAAGAAGATTTAGAAAAAGCAAAAAAACTAATAAAAAATAATGATTAGTTATTTAAGGTCACAACAGATTTTAAAGAAAGCCCCAATTAAAATTGGGGATGAAATTATTAATAGTGAAAATTCTCTTAACAGAGTTTTGTCATTAAATATTTTATCAAAACATAATTATCCAGCAGCAAATAATGCGGCCTTTGATGGCTTTGCAATAAAATCTGGTGATACTAAATTTTTAAATAAAAGATCACCTCAGAAATTTAAAATTATAGGTTCTGTGATAGCAGGGACGAAGCCTATTAAAAAAAAAATTAAAAAATTTGAAACAGTTGAGATTATGACGGGGGGAATTGTCCCAAAAGGCTTTGATACTATTATTCCAATTGAACAAATTGTTTTTTATCCAAATAAAGATAATCCAAAATACATAATCGTTGATAAAAAAGTTAACAAACATCAACATGTTAGATTTTTAGGATCTGATTATAAAAAAAATGATGTTATTATTAAAAAAGGTACAATTATACATTCAAATCATATTTTAGCTTTAAAAACCTTAGGAATTAAAAAGATTAAAGTTAAAAAAAAACCAAACGTATTATTTTTTTCAACCGGTAATGAAATCTCAAATAGTGAAAATATTCCAGCTTGGAAAGTTAGAAATTCAAATGGTCCTTATATCAAATCTTTAAATGAGAATTTCTTATTTAATTTTATTAATGGCGGGATTTTAAGAGATCATCATTCATTTATTTTTAAAAACCAAATAAAAAAAATGTTAAAATCAAAGATAGATCTAATTATCACTTCAGGTGCAATTTCAGCAGGTAAATTTGATTTTATTCCAAGTATTATTAAAACTTTTAAACTTTCAAATTACTTTAAGGGGGTAGAAATTAAACCTGGAAAACCGGTATTATTTGCAAAGATTAAAGAAAAGAACAAAGTGCTCTTTGGATTGCCAGGCAATCCTATTTCAACAGCTGCTTGCTATAGATTTTTTGTAAATCCATATCTACTAAATATTTTAGGTGTGGAACCTGAAAGACCAATTAAAGCAGTTTTAAAAAATAACTATTTTAAAAAGAAACATATGACGCATTTCGTCAAAGCTAAATTAAATACTTCAAATTCAGGTAAACTTTATCTCGAGGCTTTAAAAGGACAAGATTCTTTTAGAATAAAACCATTTGTACAATCTAATATTTGGGCTGTTTTTCCAGCAGGAAAACAAAGCTTTAAAAAAGGAGATATGATTGACTGTTTTTTTCCTGACCACCCAAATACAATTTAGTATTACTTTTCTTTGAGACGCGGAATAATATTGATGAAATTACAAGGTTGAAAACGAGAATCTAATTGAAATTTTAAAATTCCTTCCCAAGCATCAGTTACAGCTCCTTAGATACCTATCGTGACTGGGAAACAGATCGGAAGAGCACACGTCTGAACTCCAGTCACTAATGCGCATCTCGTATGCCGTCTTCTGCTTGAAAAAAAAAA
>OGWL01000129.1_pt1 | contig 11578 bp, 24 predicted proteins | sample 1576031 | NCBI WGS metagenome assembly OGWL01 (sample SAMN07581535, study PRJEB24739) | freshwater metagenome | place: Singapore | collected 2015-01
ACCAGAGGGAATGTTCATGTAACGCCCGTCATTGCTAAATCTTTTTAATTGATAAACCCAGTCCATCATATGTTTTACAGCCACAGGCTCTTGCTTCTCTGCCTCTGCGATGGCTTGGCGTAGTGCGTCAGCAGCCCTGGTGTAACGATTTCCGCCATGCTCGGAAAAAACCTCTAAAGCCTCCGCCGCTTGCTTCATTGCTGAGATGCTCATGTCTCACCCCTTGCTCTGATTGCTTTGGCGCAGTCTGCAATAGCGGCAAACAAAAGCGCTTCGTCACGTGCAGGTTTCCCTTGGCGAATGTAGGCATCTCGTAAACCTTCTTCACACAACTTCGCACAAGCCTCACGCTCGTCTGCACGAACCAACTCGGCAAAGTGTTCGATGTCACCATGCAAGGTCAGGCCGTGATCTTCGATTAGTTTAAAAACGTTCATGTGTTTTTCCTTATGACTGCGGCTTCAATCGCCCTGCATATGTCGACAAGGCTTCCACCTTCTAGGTTATCGTCGAGTATCTGATGGATTTCTTTATCGGTTAACTCAACCATGCCATGTCTTTTTACCTTTGATGCAAACCTACGCAGGTCATTCCAAGAACACCCATACGTAGATTGCTTTTTGGTAATGCCAGCGGCGTCAGCCAGTACCAATATCTGTTCTTTGGTTAACTCGTTGTCCATGTTCACCTCTTTAGTATGTGGTGTTCTGCTTCAACTGCTCGGGTTATTTGAATTGCACGCTCGCGGATACGCTCGCCATATCTGGCAAACAATCGTTTGATATCTTCCTCGTCCAGCAGGAATCCACCCCGCAATATCAGTGCATCTTCTTTGTACTTACACGTGGCAATTTCTTCGTCGCCTTCACCTACCGCGTAAGTCCCGTCTGCGTTTTCACACATCCATCTGTCGCTCATGTTCCATCCCCCATCCACGCTTCAACCTTCGCCGCTTCGAGAAACCCAATCACCTTCATGCGGTCGTGCATGCTTGTGCCCATTACTCGGTACTGCCCATCCTTGATACCGAACAGCATGATCGACTCGAACTCTTCTTTAATGGCTTTCTCAAGCAACTCTTTAACTACGTTCTTCTCTTCCTTCAGGTTAACTACTTTCACAATTTCACCCCCATAACTGTTACGCCCTTGACGTACTGCGGCTTGCCACGCTTCTCTATGTGATATGGCTTGCCTGTCCAATGATATGTAACACCATGACCATTGGCTTTGCCCGGAGCATTGATCTTGTTGAGATGCCCACTCGCCTTGAGTTTGCGCACACACCCATAGACTGCTTGAGTACCAATACCAAAATGTGCTTTGATCTGCTCAGTCGACTTGGGTCGCTCACAGAATTCAAGTAGGGCTTCTTGTCGTTCGTCGTAGGTCATATTAAAAAGGTGCGTCAGGTAAAGAGTCGGCAGAAGAAGGTACCTCCAAGTCTTTGAGTTTTACATTTCTCCACTTGGGGTACGGGCTGTCAGGAAGGGGGATACGGACAAGTAGTGTCTTGTCGTCGTTAACCCGCTCCACGAAAGCCCGCTCTCCCGTGCGCTTGATAAGGACCTGCTTATTCAAAATCTTTAAAGAGGTCATCTTTAGCGTCGTTTCGGAGTTGCTCTAGCCTACGCTGAAGATAACTCTTCGTGGTCTCAAGTGCCTTAATACCTTCTTCAACGAACTCTATCTCTTCTTTGATGATGTCAATATGCGTGGCGTTGTAGATGTCTTCAATATCTACCGTGATTGGTTCTCTTGGTTTGATGGAGTCATCGGGAGTTTCGTTAAGGATTGGGCTCTCATAATACTTACCGTTCCTCGTGATATCTCCGTCCTCACACATCTTAGATAAGATTGTATAGATGTTGTTACCAATCCCCACCCCCCTAGCAATCTCTGCGGCGGATGCCGTGCCTACTTTGTTCAAGTATTTGATGATGCGTTTTTGGTTACTGCCTGCTGGTTTGCGTTTCATTTGACACTCCTTCAAGTGATTTATTGATTAAGAAAAGAACATCTACAACATTTTCCTCGTCGATCACTAACGACGATCCACCTGCATCCTCTATCTCTCGTAGATTTTTTTCCTGCAAGGCAGTTGGCTTGTTGTTGCCAGCCTTGCATTCGATGCCGATGAACCGCCCCTTGTGACAAACAAGGAAATCCGGTGCGCCTGATCGCCCATAGCCGCTGGTTACAGGCATGACGTAATACGCACCAAGATTCTTCAAGACCGCTTTGACTTTGTTTTTGACCTTAACTTCCGGTGTTGCCACTGTAGGTATCCTTCAAGTGTTGAGAACGTGGGGCCTATGCTTGACACAAAGCCAAACCCTTCTATTTGTCTAGGATCATCAGGATACTCCAAGGTTTTTAGATATGTCAAGTATTTTGATGGTAGCACAAGCACCCATAGATTGTCGGTCACAGCCCAGCCGATATCCTCTAGGTGTTTGTTGGCTTCAGCACATTCGTATATCCGCATGCCGAACGGCCCGAGCCCATCTTCGTAGGCTAGTTTTTTAGTGCCAGCCTTAGCCATAGCGATTCTGGTCTTGAGCAGGTCTGGCATGGTCTCGTCATCAAATATCCGGACATAGTTCTCTTCTACAAATATCTCGTATCTCCCGTTGATGTTGACAATCGGAACGCGGTGGTGGTCGCGCAGTCTTGAGTGTCTGACTGGAGTGAACTTAGTTGACATGCGTTGTCTCTATCACGGGGGTAACAAGGGTTCGCACCACATCAAAGTGGCTCATGCCACGATGTGTTCTTGATAGCGGCACGACTTCAAAGTCGGGGTCGTAGTCTGTGCGCCTAGGCAGTAACTCCTCGCTGAAGTCGTACTTGGTCTCATGCTTAGTTCGCCACATCTTGTAAGTAAGCATTAGTTCAGGCGGCACATCATCGACCGACGCGTAGGATTGGACTGACTCCACGCTCCAATTGTTAAGCCCCCCTTCATACTTGATTTTGCCTACAACAATCGCTGGAGACATGGACACAGTACAGAGCATATAGACCTCGGTCTTAAACCGATTAACCGCCGCCTGCAACTCATCTAGTTTGGCGTTTCGCTCGATAACCTTCTGTGCGTAGTTGTCGATGTCTTTCAATGTGCTGGGGTCAGTGATCAGTTTGTTGTGTTTGTAGAAGTTCACCAACGCTTCACTCGCATCATCTCTGAGTAAGCCAACGTGGGGAATCTTAAAAGAACTCTTCACCTCTTCGTGAATGTCTTCCAAAAGGCATCGAGTAAAAACCGATTTGAACCCTTCGGTTTCTGAGTTTAGGTGGCAGTCTTTGGCGATTGCCTTGAGCAGGTTCAGAATAGTCGATGACTTGCGTGTCTGCCTGTCGTCACCTCTGCCTCTGTCCTTGGACACAAAGTGTGATGAGAAGTTATACAGGTCGCTGACCTGACCATTCTTAGTGACTTTCTCAATAGATATGACACCGAACGGCACACCGTTTGGATATGCAAGCAAGACTTTGGAGTCGTATCTCAGCCTTGCTTCCTTGTAGTTTTGGTTTTCTTCGGCAGTCCAGCCTGCATACTCAAGGTGGTTTGGGTCAAGGGCTTCGTTAATGTGGTCGTTGTGCGAAAGAACTTTCACCCCGAACTTGAAGCATATCTCCCTGGCTAGTTTGTGGATGTCGGCGACGCGGTTGACCAACTGCATCGTTGTTGCTTTTGCGTGTGTGTGGAAAATATCCATTCATGCCTCCGTGAAATGTTAGTTAGCGGTAGCGTTTGCATTCAACGCCGTTTACAAACACCTTCTGACCCCATTTGTTTGTGGTCAGTTTGTCCTTCGGGCCTGTTACTTTTGTGGTAATAATCTCCTTTCCTTGTTTCATTGCGTTTGAATACAGTTCATCGTAAAAGACTTTAGCTATGTATTTTACTAACTTATTAAGCCTCCACTCTAGACGACGCGCCGCTCTCTGTTCGTTCCAAATAATGTTAGTTGAAATATCAGCATAGTCATAACGCAACGCTAGCCACATACATGCGCCCGCTGGGTCATTGATATCAAACGCTTCAGTCACATTAGTAGCGCGATAGTTCATAGCGGGAGAGACTTGCCCCTGCATCATCTGTTTCATCTCACGCACAATCGCTTCCGCACCCATCGCACCAATCATCGTCTCCGCTAGTTTAAACATCTGCTCGTAGGGTTCACGAACAGGTTTAGTCGCTTTGCGGTTCAAGACGCTGGTGTGTATCTCGTAGGTCTGGTCATCAGCAATGTATCCGTCAGACAGTCGTAGACGTAATCCCTCAAATACAGGGTAGCGTTTAAAGTCACTATACTTCTGCCCCGAGTCTTTTCGGATAAAGATACACCCACCCTGCGATGCTTTCGACATCACCCATCCGGGCAACAACGAACTCAACAGTAAAGCCTCGCCTTGGTCATAAGCCGTTCGGTTGTTAGCCATGCGAAACTCGAACGTATCGTCAGGATGCACATATCCCAAGACACTATCTTTGTAGAAGATACCGACTCGGTTGTCTTCCTTGGTCCAGTATCGGTTTGAATAACAACGAGCGCCTAGCGGATACTTATTAGTAGTGCCGCGATACGGTTTGATTGTTCCCGCTTCTTGTAGGAACTCTGCATACGTCTTACGACGAACGACGTCATTAAAACTCATCACTCACCTCCTTCTCTAGTTACTACTTCGTTCAACGGCAGGGCTTTCACGTTGGGGCTGAACTTATGTATTGCACCATTCTCACCATTGATGATGATCTTGTTATCGCCTGTTCTGCCTGCAACAACACCTCTCTGTCCGGTGCGCCAAATCTGCACCTCTGCGCCAAGCGGAAACATAATCAGGGTTGCCGGTTCACCAAAAGCCCGAAACCGCGCCGTGTTTTCTGAGTTGCGTTGTAGTAGCAAGGCATCGTCTTTGTTCTTGCAGTAAGCAATCTCTACGTTGCCTTCACCTACGGCATACCACCCGTCTCGGGCCTGAGCGATCCACCTTTCTTTCTTGGCTGATGGCTTGTACGGCTTAGGCGTTAGCGGGGGACTGTTTAGTGCTTCAATGATCTGATCTACGTTCATCACTCACCTCCTTCCATAAAGACCTTCTTGCCAGCGGGCGGCATGAAGGATTTGTTTTCCGTCACCAGCCACAGCAACGGGTCTGTGTGATTCCATTTGATATCACCTTCGACATACCCATCGGTGAACACCACGACACACTCCGCCTTGATGTTCTTCTTAACTAGGTATTCACTGACACATGAAACCCTAGTTCCGCCGCCACCCAGAGGCTTAAGCATATGGGCAATGCCGCCGTAGTTGCCTTGGAATACCTGTTCACCATGCACCTGCGCATCCCACCAGATGACGCGAACTTTTTCTGGCGTGACCGACTCGCAGATGGATGTTAGTTCTGAGGCAAAGGCCGTAAGTTGCGCACCTCCGATAGACCCGCTAGTGTCGATGGCTACAACAATATCGCCAATGTTTTCGTTGACGACACTAGGCACATAGACATCGTTGACCACCTGACGACTGTTGAACCGACGCCATGTATAGTCACTACGCCCGACGCATTGCGCCATCACAAAGTCACGCAGAGCCTCGCGCCAATCGACCTTGGGTTGCAGTAGTTCATCAATCTGTCTGCTCTTGTTACCTCCCAAGATGCCAGCCAGTAGACCGCCTTCGCGCAGAGCCTTGTCAATCTTCTCGCCTATCTCCTTCTCGTCTAGTTTTTCTGCCGCTTCGTGGTCATGCTCATCAAGCGAGTCGTGTTCGTCGAGATTGTCAAGCAGTTTGTCAAGGTCAGTCTGTCCTGGTCCTTTATTTTGCGTTTCACCTCCCTGTGAACCTTCATCTTTCTGACCCTGACCGCCGCTCTTGCCTCCTTCTCCCTTACCTTCTCGTTGCTTCTGTTGCTCTTTGAGGAAGTTGTAGACCTTGACCATTGACCAGTTGTGAAACATGGGATGCCATAGCGCACCATCGGGCAGTTCGATCTGTGCATCGTTTATCTCCTTAATCATGTCGTTGACCACAAAGTCTGCGGCGACGTTCGCTAGCTTGGCGTTCTCACGGAACAGTTTCTTCTGGTGTGACACATGGCGAAAGAAGATGTGACCATTCTCATGCATCACCAAGCCATTAAGTTGCGCATCGGTCAGTTTCTCGATGAACTCCGCACCATACCGTTTATTCAGGCCATCGGTGTATGCGGTCGGTATGCCTGACCGCACCTCGTTACTACCCATGAGAATGATGCCGCCCAGTTGTTGAGTCTTGGGATGCTTGAGCAGAAATACATGGGACTTCTTAAGACGTTCAGCCTGCTTGCTGACATCGGTTGCTTTCTTGTTGATTACCGTCATGGCTTACCTCCTTACAGGATGTGATGATTTTCGAGAGCCCACTTGGAAATCTCGGGGTTGACACGGGCCATCCGTGCCTTCGGACTACGCAACAACATTACAAACCACACCGCTTGCACCTCCTCGTTCTCTACGCGGTTGATGAACTTCTGATACTTGTTGAGTTGGTCTTGGTTCTCGACCTTGTCCAACGCTTGGAAAATCATCAGCAGAAGCGGCGCGATGTCTTTCGGCATGGTCACGGTCTCGGGGTCGGCGATGATGTCTTCGAACTGAGTCACCGATTTATCCAACGACACAAAGGTCATCATGTCCCGCGCACCAGCCTCGCCAAGAGTGCCAGCCAGTAGTGCTAGCTTGACCTCTGTGCTAAGACTGCTCTTGATGATTGGGTCAGACTTCTCAAGCGAACGCGGCGATACAAACGACACCTGAGGCTTGCTCGGCTGGAAGATATACGGGTTGTCTTGTTGCTCTGCATCCCGATACGACTTGAGCATCCGTGGGAACATCTGAACAGCGGCACGAATGACCGGACTAATTCCCCGTTCACCAGCCCATGAAAGCCAAAGTTTCGGCTCAGGCTTCTCCATCTGCACGATGGTCAGTCGGTTGGCGGTATGCGCAGGAAGAACATCACCCACGCCATCGCTCATGTTGTTTGATGTTGCGAACACGATTGAACCTTCGGGCAGGGGCTCATCACCGACAGTCCGCTCTAGATACATGCGGGTATAGATTGGTTGTAGAAGTTTGGGAACCTTCAACGCCTCGTCAATCATGATGACCTTGGGCTTGCCATTATCTAGTTTGAATACAGACGACACATAGTATTCAAGAGACTTGGTCTGGTGGTTGGGGATGGTCGCCGCGATGTCCATGATTTCTTTGTTGGGACCGTCGATGTAGATGTAGTCATACGCATCACCCAAGTCCTTCTCAAGGTCACGCAGTATTGATGTCTTACCGCACCCAGGCTCGGACATAATCATGATGGTGTTCGTAACGCCAAGGGTTTTGATTGCCTCCTTGACCTCGTTGATGTTCATGGTCGGGTAGGTTGTGATTTTGCTCATAGAGTGATACCTCCTTAGTTAGCGTTTCAGGTTGGGGTGAAATCAAAGACCGAACTTCGACATAATCTTGTCGACTTCAGTCTTCACATGGGCACGGGTTGCATCAGACTCACGAATGTCTTGTGCCGAGACATTCTCAATGGTTGCCAACAGGTCACGACGCATCTCCTCCAGTTGTGCGTCATTGGTTAAGTTAAAACTCTTCAACAACTCGCATTGTTCCTTTGCCTGTGCGAGTGTCGTCTCATAGACTTTCGGGCGGCGCACCTTGCCATCCTCATCTGCCTCGACCTCACGACAAGCATGAGCAATGCGCTTGATGTAGTCCACCAGACGCATGGAGGCATCCCGCATGATGTCTTGGACTTTCTCACTTGCCATCCTTTCGTAGTGTTGTTTCAGGTCTTCAGCAATGTCTTCAGCAATGGTCACCCTAAAGTCATTAGCCGGAACGGGGTAGACGAACTTCTTCATCTTGAACTTCTTACGAACATCACTCGCCGACGGATACTCCGACGCATCGAACATATCGCCTTGCTTGAATGCCATAGCCGCAACGATGTCGGGGTATGCCGCTTCGAACTCATCCAACAGTTTGCTGTGTTCTTGTTCTAGTTCATCGAACTCTTTGTTGAACTTCTCGATGTCCGCAAAAGGCAGGTAGCGGTTGGAGCCCGACCACTCATAGGTTCGCCGCTTCACCCAGTTGTAGACGGACTGCCTGTGGTTGAGCAGTTTCTTGTGGGTTGGGTCGCCAGCCAGCAGGTTCTTGACAAAGCGACCAGCATCCTTGTCTGCCTTGTATGCGCTGGTTACTTCGTCAGAGATGTCACGGTCTTGCTTGGTTGCTGACCAGACGTTGACCTCCACGTTGGTGATGATGCCAGCCGTGGATAGGTTGATGACGTAGTCGGGTTTTTCTAGGTTCATGTTCATGTGAAATCCTTTCTTAGGTTATTGACGAGCAGAGATGAATGGAGTCAGCGCGTTATCTTTGATTAGTTCAAACGCCAACTTGTTAACCGCCGTCATGGGGTCCATGGTCACTTGCGGGTAGTTGTAAAGCATTTGGTGCATGGTCTGCAATTCATCCACGGCATAGAGCAGAGCCTCCCGCCACGCATACACAAAGACCTCCTTCTCCCTGTCGGTGAATGGCTTCTGCGATTGATATTGGTACTCATGCATCGTGTCGTTCATCTGCTTGAGAACTTGGTACGCATGTGGGTCGTAGTTGATTGAGACTTTTCTCATTTCATTCCTCGCTTTCTTGTCCGTTTTCGGGGTTTACAAAAGCAACACAGTTATTGTCTGCTTCAAATAGATATTTCAATTCGCCTGTCAAATGTTCAGCAGCATCCTGAGCATCTTCTCCACGCACATACATCTCCACCACAAACTTAAAAGTTTTCATTTGCTCTCCCCTTTGTTGAACAGGTTGGCTATCAGGTCTTGTTGGGCTTGCATGTTCTGATAGTGATTCACCTCACCCTGAAGAACTTCATAGCGGTTCTTGTAATAGATGAGATCCATCTCCAAGCCCTCGGCACGCTTGCGCTCTGCCTCATACAACTCTTTCCAGTTAGTTTCCATTTCACACCTCCTTAAAGTGTGCAAAACCATCGGGTCTTACTCAGCCGTTTGGTTCGCAGTTTTTGCTTCATTGTCAGTCGGACATAGCAATTAAATGCTTTGACTGGGATGCACTCTTCAACACCATTCTTGGTAATGCGTATCTCGTCACTCTCAATTACCACAAAGTTTCTTTTTCTGAGAATGGCAAGCATCGCACTCCAGTCGTACACCACTTTCGTTGGTATGGGTGTTGGCAGTGCATCCCATGCTTTGGTAGGCACTTCTGTTTTTTTCATACTCCTCCCTAAGGATAAAATGTTCTATTTCAAACCCCATTCTTAAATGGGCTAGTTCTTGTGGTGTCATTTCACTTCCTCCTCTTGCTCTACATACACCTCGACGTCATGATCTTCGGCGTCTTTGTTAACGATGTTCTCGATGTCGTCCCATGCCATGTCACGCGCAAGGTACTCGTCTTCGGCTTCTACCTCGACCCATCGATACTCTTTACACACCACGCAAACTGAATACTTTTTCATTTGCTTTCTCCTAAAAAGTCTTCGGGTTTAAGGATGGGATGCTTCGTGGCTTCTTTGAGCCGCTCGATTAGGTTGTTAATCTCATCCATGTTTTCGCCGGACATGAACGGCTCGGTGTATCCGGTGGGTTTGCCGTTGTCATCGTAGAAGACCTCGCAAATTGCAATCAGCGGGTCCCCGCCGTTTTCTTTGGTAACATCGACCAGTCTGTGATTCCAAATCATTTGACGATCCCTCCTTTGTTGTTGACACCCTTCAGGTCATCAAGGGTGTAGTTGAAGACGGGGAAGTAGTTCCCCTTGTGCATTGGCACGACGCCAAACTTCGGCTTGATGCCGTTGCGTTTCTCGTCCTCTGTCTGACACGGGACACAAGTGCCATACTCCAGACGATGTGGTTGCAGGTATGTCCCGCAGAATGTGCATTGAGTATTCACGACACCTCCTTAGTTAGTTGTTCACGGTCTAGTGAAAAGTCATATACCCTCTCGATGCGGAGCATGTCCCAGTAACAATCTTCTGCGTCATACTCCGAACCTGAGTGGTCAGTTATGTCTGTATCGGTGGGGTCTTCGCCATACCGCACGAACCGAGACCCCGTCGTCAGGTATATGTCTGCCGCATACTCTATGACCTGCTCTAAGAACCTAACGTCGGGATACGTCCCATACCATTTGACGTGGGGCATGTTGAAAGCAAACACCATCAGGTCATCGTTCCAGCCGAGATAACATTCCCCGTCATCTGACGGGAACCCCTCCATCAGGTCGGCGTAACCGAACTGCTTTATCACCCCAATGTGGGGAGTGGATGCATCCTCGACCTCGACAGTCAACTTGGTAGTCACATGCTTCTTGAACTGTTGGTAGTCGGCGAACGCCTTCTCCGGTTCACTCGTAGATGAAAAGTGAATTAGAAGTGCAACATCGGACCTATATCCCATTTCACTTCCCCCTGAAAATAAAACCAATCAGGATGCCCTCGTCGTCAAACACCTGATACTCGCGGGCGCGCTTGGTCTTGCGGATGGTCATGGCATCCTTCTTTCTCTGCCACGGGTGCAGAGTCGTTTCGTGTTTGCGCTTCATGTCGATGCGCTCGGACTTGTTGCTTGCTTTGCTCATGTGAGCCTCCTAAGTAGTTAGGCGCTACGGGCGCCAGGTGGTTAAGGACTGCTTGGTGTAGAACACACCAAGGGAAGCGCAGAAAAGTGTGTGAGTTAACTCGCGGTTTTCAGCACAATAGTCTACGCTTCCGAAGTTATGTTCTAGAAGAAGGTGTAGATATACGCTTTTTGTTCCCTGCTTTTTTGGCAGTCACCTGTAGGTGAAAGGTTAGGAACTGAGTCAGGGTCGGAGTGCCAGTCCGATGGTGTAACCCCGCCTATCATTGGGCGACGCTACGCTGACTCTTACATGCCGATACTGCTCGGTAACTATCTGCTTTTTGCACTGCTTGGCTTTCTACTGTATGGGCGGTTACACAGAGACTACCTTTGTTATGACAGTCGACTGTGAATCGACATTGGGTATTGCCCAATCACGCGGCTCATACTGCTCCGTTTTGTGTGGTCTTACTTGGATGTGGGTTGCTGTCCCCGCTCCGCAACGACATACAGCATAGGTGTGCAGATAGCAGTTCACCCCGTCGTGAAACGAGATGAACCCCTACGCCTACGGCACGCTGGCGTAAAAGACGCCAGACACTAGATTGTTAAAGAGCGTTTCACCTCGCCGTGAAACGAACAACTGCGAGGCGATAAATATCCATTTACTACAATAACATTATAGCATGGGATGGGGGATAAACCAAGGATGTTATGTGACTTTTTTATACAAGGCTGGTGGGGTGTTCCAGAGGTTCCAGTTTGGAACGCAGTTTTTGGGGGTGCTTGGAACATTGGAACATGGATTTCTACGGGGTGGGGCGCCCGTATCGTGACTGGGAAACAGATCGGAAGAGCACACGTCTGAACTCCAGTCACTAATGCGCATCTCGTATGCCGTCTTCTGCTTGA
>OGWL01000131.1_pt1 | contig 11449 bp, 14 predicted proteins | sample 1576031 | NCBI WGS metagenome assembly OGWL01 (sample SAMN07581535, study PRJEB24739) | freshwater metagenome | place: Singapore | collected 2015-01
GTTTCCCAGTCACGATATATTTAAGCGAACAAAGACTGGTCCCCTTCCAGTTAATATTGAGTATAATTTACAAGTTTTACGCTGCAAACCTAGAAAACTCTCTAGTGAAGAACGAGAGATTATTAATAGTACTAAAACTATTGATGAAAAATTTCCAAGACCCACAGCCGATGAAATTAAAGCTTTACTAGACAAAATTGCTCAAGAACACGAAGAAGACAGCACAGACAGTGAGCAAGAAGCAGTTAAAGAATTAGGCTAACTACTGTAAAAAACAAGTCCAGTAAAGTGTATTTACTGGACTTATTATTTTTGAGAATTTAATGAGAGTACTTTTTACTGCTGACATACACATAAAACTAGGTCAAAAAAATGTTCCTGTAGACTGGGCTAAAAATAGGTATAATTTATTGTGGCAAGCATTAGCTAAGCAGCAAGAAAATGCTGATCTATTTGTTATAGGCGGGGATATTTTTGATAAACTACCCAGCATGGATGAATTAGAAGTTTATTTTAACCTTATCAGCCATTGTAATATACCTACTATAGTTTATAGTGGAAATCATGAAGCTGTAAAAAAATCAACTACATTTATGTCTAATTTAGCCAGAGCAACCAATTTAATTAGTAATAAACGTAATGTAATAGTTATTGATGACTATTATAGTGACTACGGTATAGAATTTGTTCCATATAATAAGCTAAAAGACTTTGAACAACTAAATCCTTGGCCTGAGGGCGGCGACATTTTGTGCACACATGTTCGTGGAAATATACTACCGCATGTTACTGCAGAAGTTAACCTAGATATATTTAATCCCTGGAAGGTAGTTTTAGCAGGAGATCTACACAGTTATGAAAATTGTCAGCGTAATATATTGTATCCTGGCAGTCCAATAACTACTAGTTTTCATAGAGAATTAGTACAAACAGGAGTTATTCTGTTAGATACTGAAACCCTAAAACACAGTTGGATTCAATTAGAATTACCACAGTTATTAAGAAAAACTGTGGGTACAAGCGACCCTAAACCGGCAACTACATATCACCATACAATCTACCAAGTTGAAGGTGACATGAAAGAGCTAGGAGAACTAGAAGACAGTGAGTTAATTGATAAAAAGATTATCAAGCGCAGTACTGAAGTACAGCTTATGCTAGACAATGAAATGAGTTTGGTAGAAGAAGTTAAAGAGTACTTAACCTATATATTAGAATTACCTGAACAAACAATTAATTCTGCGCTATTAGAAGTACAAAATCAATTGGATAAAATACAGCAATGATAACACTCAAAGAACTACGCTGGAGCAATTGTTTTAGTTATGGCAGTTCAAATACAATAAACTTTATAAAAACTCCACTAATTCAACTGGTAGGAAAGAATGGACACGGTAAAAGCAGCATTGCTCTTATTTTAGAAGAAATATTGTTTAATAAAAATTCTAAAAATATTAAAAAAGCAGATATTGCAAACAGATATACCAAAGATAAAACCTATACCATTGAACTAGATTTAGAAAGAAACAGTACTAATTATACCATAAAAACTACGCGTGGTTCTGCTCAAACTATTAAACTGTTAAAAAATGGTTGCGATATCAGTGCACATACTGCTACACAAACCTATAAAATCATAGAAGAAATCATAGGTATAGATCACAAAAGTTTTGCACAAATAGTTTACCAAAGCAGTGCTATGAGTTTAGAATTTTTAACCAGTGCAGACACAGCCCGTAAGAAGTTTTTAATAGAAATATTGAATCTAACCAAGTACACTCGTGCCGGAGAAATATTCAAAGATCTGGCTCTTGAACTAGGCAAAGAGATCTCAGAGTGTCAAACTAAAGTTAATACTATTCGTAGTTGGTTAGACAAATATGAAAAAGCAGATTTGTCTATTAAGCCCCTAGTACTAGTAGAAACTTTAGATCTAACTCTAGAACAAACCGCTGCAAAACTAAACTTAGAAATATCTAGCCTAGATAAAACCAATCGTAAAATTAGTCAAAACAATACCTATAAGCAACAACTTAAAAACATAGAGTTAATCTCTGTACAATCTATAGATGATAACTACTATAAATCTTTGCAGCAACAGCATACAGAGCAGTTAAAAACTGTAAAAGACAGTGAAACTTTTATTAAAAAAGTAAAAAATTTAAGCGGTGTATGTCCTACCTGCTATAGCAATATAGACGTTAGTAAAACTAAACAATTGATTAGTGAAAAAACAGAAGAAATTAATAAAGCGCAAACACTACTAAGTAGTTTAACCAAAGAGTGTAATTTACTTGAAAATCAAGACAACCTATATAAACAAAGTATTAAAGCTCAAGAAGAATTTGAAAGACTACACCTATTAATTGATACCAGTTTACCTAGTAAAACACTAGATAAAAATGAACTTCAATATGAATATGACAATCTACTAAAAACTATTCAAGATACTAAACACAGAATCAAAGTAGCAGAAGAACATAATACTAAAGTACAGCAACACAACAGTCGCGTAGATACTATAAAACAGCAATTAGAAGATATGAGTTCAGAACTAGATGAATACAGTTTTCAATTACATCTAATGACTGAACGTATGAGTACTTTGCAAGTATTAGTAAAAACTTTTTCGACTACTGGATTAGTAGCCTATAAAATAGAGTGTTTAGTAAAAGATCTAGAACTTATAACCAACAAGTATTTAGTAGATCTTAGTGACGGCAGATTTCAAATTAGTTTCAAAGTAAATAGTAGCGATAAACTACTAGTAGTAATTACGGATAATGGTCGTGATATTGATATAAATGCACTTAGTGGCGGAGAAAAAGCCAGAGTAAATGTAGCTACACTATTAGCAATTAGAAAATTAATGCAAACATTAAGTAGCAGTAGAATTAATCTACTTATCTTAGATGAAACCATTGAATCACTGGATATAGATGGTAAAGAAAAATTAGTAGAAACCTTACTAGCAGAAGAACACCTAAATACATTGTTAATTAGTCATAGTTTTACTCATCCACTGATTGAAAAAGTAAATATTATTAAAAACAATAATATTTCAAGAATAGAAAGTCTATAATATGGTAGATAGTAAAGCAAAAGGAGCTAGAACAGAATCTCTTGTTAAAGATATGTTGTCTAAACATACTGGGTTAGATTGGCAACGAATACCTAGTAGCGGAGCATTAGACGCAAAACACGGTTTAAAGGGTGATTTGTATGTTCCTGGTAAAAATAATCTGTACTGTGTAGAGGTAAAAGGCTATGCAGACGACTATATTACCAGTGGATTACTAACACACAAAACCCCTGAAATTACAAACTGGTGGATGCAAACACTGCGTCAGGCACAGCAAGTAGATAAAGCCCCACTGCTTATATTTAAACATGATCGTAGTAAATTATTTGTAGCTAATTTAACCCTAGATCCTATGCTAAGCGACCGATGGCTTTACTATCACTCAGCAGACTATAAATTCTATATCTGCTTACTTGAAACTTGGTTAACTATTTGTAAACCTAAATTTATAACCTAGGATTGATTGTAATATGTATGCAACAATTAGTTTAACAGCCACAGAAATAAACACACGAATGGCAGGTGTATATAAGTACATGAGTTTAGCAGTACTTGTTAGCATGCTAACAAGTTACCTAGTAGGCACTACACCAGAACTAGTAAATTATCTATTTAGTGGAATTACTAAGTGGATAGTAATATTTGCTCCACTAGCTGCAGTATTAGCAATTAGCTGGGCACTAAACTATCAGTTATCTAAAAATCTAGCTATATTGCTGTTGATTTTGTTTGCTGTAGTAATGGGCTTAAGCTTTAGTGCTATTTTTATAGCTTATAGTTTGGGTAATATTTTTAGTGCACTGATGAGTGCTGGTATACTATTTATAACAATGAGTGGGTATGGTTACTTTACTAAAAACAGTTTGGACAGTATTGGCAAGTATATGTTTATCGGTCTTATTAGTATTATTATTGCCAGCATTGTTAATATATTTATTGGTAGTAGTATTTTTACTATGGTTATTAGTTCGCTTGCTATCATTATATTTCTCGGACTAACTGCCTATGACAGTCAACGTATTCGTGAAATGATAGCAAATAATCAACATAATGTTGAAATTATTGGTGCACTTACACTCTACCTAAACTTTATTAATATATTTATAAATTTACTGCAGCTTTTCAGCGAAAAGAAATCCTAGATTGACAAATACTATTAATAGTGATATAATATAGTTACTATGAAACCATTCAAACAATTTAATAAAACACTGATGATAGTAGATGCTCTTAATCTAGCATTTAGATTTTATCACAATAAAACAACAAACTTTGTTAGTCAATATATTAAAACGGTAGAAAGCTTAGCTACTAGTTATCAAGCTGGAAACGTAATTATAGCTGCAGATCAAGGATCCAGCTTATATAGAAAAACCTTATACCCGCCCTATAAACAAAATCGCAAAGATAAATTTGAATCTCAAACTGATGTGGAAAAGTTGGAATTTGAACAATTTTTTCAAGAGTTCAATGAAGTGTTAGAGCAATTAAAATCACACTATACGGTACTACAATTTAGTGGGGTAGAGGCAGACGATATTATTGCTTATATAGTCAGTAAAAAACATAAAAATAACGAAATCTGGATTATATCTAGTGATAAAGATTTAGATTTATTAATTACTCCACAAGTAAATAGGTTTAGCTATGTTACTCGCAAAGAAACTACATGGCAAAACTGGCATGAACACTACAGTTTTAATCCAGAACAACTGTTAGACATCAAATGTTTAACTGGTGACAGCGGTGATAATATTCCTGGAGTTCCAGGTATTGGACCTAAACGTGCTCAAGACTTAGTAAATAGCTATGGAACCATTTGGGATATTATTTCTAGTATCCCCCTAGCTGGAAAATATAAATACATAGAAGCACTTAATACTAGTAAAAATCAACTGGAATTAAATGCTCAATTAATAGATCTAGTAACCTACTGTGGTACAGCACTAGGTCCAAATAACTGTAAAACTATTGATGAGATTATACTATGACAGAATTAAACTGTGTAATTAGTCCAGGAGCAAAATTACCTGTTAGACCCCATGAAGCAGATGCTGGCGTAGAGCTCTATGCATATATACTAGAAAATTCTAAGCCTGGCAAACTATTTATATTACCAGATGAAATAGTTACTATTAGTACTGGTGTATTAGTAAAACTATCTCAAGGCTATGCAGGATTATTATTGAATACTAATAATAATGCTCAGCTGGGTTTATATTTAGTAAACGGAGTAGGTTTAATCAGTAGTAATTTTAGAGAAAATATTACAGTTACATTTAAAAATATCAGTAAAAATACTCATGTAATTTACTGGGGGCATACTTTGGCAAGACTAGTCGTACAAACAGCCTTTTTGCCTAAAATTATAGAGGCCAAACAATGAAAATACCGTGCTTAGTAAAAAACGCAAGCTATCTACCACATCGTGCAAATCCCACAGACGCTGGTGCTGATCTACGCAGTATTGAAAAAGTAGAACTAGAAACTAACAGTATAAAACTTCTAGATACAGGGGTTGCAGTAAAAATACCTGTAAATTATGCAGGTTTTATCTTTAATAGATCAGGACAAGCCCTACAAGGCATTACACTAGTAAATGGTGTGGGCGTTATTGACAGCGATTATCGTGGCACAATAAAAGTAGCACTAAAAAATACCAGCAGTAAAACCTACACAGTAGAAGCCGGACAAAGAATAGCACAACTAGTGGTTATGCCTATCATTTTATGCGAATTTGTTGATAGTTGGAATGATACACCACGAGGTACTGGCGGTTTTGGAAGCACAGGAGTTTAAATGCAAGACACAGTCTATGAAACCTTTATAGCTAAATCTAGATACGCCAGATATTTAGAAACTGAACAGCGCAGAGAAAACTGGCCGGAAACAGTAGAAAGATATTTTACATTTATAACAGATCATCTAAGTACAAAGTATAACTATCAAGTAGATAGCAACGTACTTGGTCAACTAAAACAAGCTGTTATTCTTAAAGAAGTACTGCCTAGTATGCGAGCAATTATGACTGCGGGTCCGGCACTATATCGAGACAATACGGCAGGATATAACTGTTCATACTTACCTGTAGATGATCCCAAAGCTTTTGATGAAGCTATGTTTATTCTGCTGTGCGGTACAGGAGTAGGTTTTAGTGTTGAAAGACAGTATGTAAATAAGTTACCAGAAATTCCAGATAAAATATACGATTCTAAAACTACTGTGGTTGTAGACGACAGCAAAGAAGGCTGGGCTAAAGCATTGCGTCAGGTAATTGCACTACTATACAGTGGCGAAGCTCCCAGGTGGAATTTAAGTGAGGTTAGGCCTGCTGGTACTAGACTAAAAACTTTTGGTGGTCGTGCCAGTGGTCCAGGCCCACTAGAAGACTTATTTAAATTTGTAACTAAAACATTTAAAGGTGCTCAAGGCAGAAAACTAACGTCAATTGAGTGCCATGACATAATGTGTAAAATAGGTGAAGTAGTAGTAGTAGGTGGAGTAAGGCGCAGTGCTATGATTTCACTAAGCAATCTAAGTGATGATCGTATGCGTCACGCTAAAAGCGGTGCCTGGTGGGAACAAAATGCTCAACGAGCACTAGCAAATAACAGTGCCTGCTATACTGAACGACCTGATGTGGGCGTGTTCATGCAAGAGTGGCTCAGTCTCTATGAATCTAAAAGTGGTGAACGAGGTATATTTAACAGGCAAGCAGCACAAAAAATAGCCAGTCAAAATGGTCGCAGAGACAGCACAGCAGAATTTGGTACTAATCCTTGCAGCGAAATTATCCTACGACCCTATCAATTTTGCAACCTTAGCACTATTATTGTCAGAGCCAGTGATAGCCTAGAAACACTGAAAACAAAACTTGAACTAGCTACCATACTAGGTACCTGGCAATCTACACTAACACACTTTCCATACCTAAGAAAAATCTGGCAAGAAAACACTGAGTCTGAAAGATTATTAGGTGTATCCATGACAGGCATCTTAGATAACAAACTGCTAAATGATCCCAATGACCCAGAACTACCTAGTAGACTAGAAGTTCTAAGGCAGTGCGTTATAGACAAAAACAAGGAACTTGCTAAACAGCTGCAAATTACACAGTCTGCTGCAGTTACAGCCATTAAACCAGAAGGAACAACTTCGCAATTAACAGACAGTGCCGGCGGACTACATCCTAGACATAGCAAATACTATATTCGTAGAATTCGTTGTGATATAAAAGATCCGCTAACTAAGTTTATGATTTCACAGGGAGTTCCCAGCGAACCTTGTGTAATGAAGCCAGATACCACGGTAGTATTTAGTTTTGCTAAAGCTGCTCCACAGAGTAGTTTGTTGCGACAAGACCTCTGTGCGCTAGACCACCTAAAACTCTGGCTAATATATCAAAAACACTACTGTGAGCATAAACCCAGTATTACTGTGTCTGTTAAAGAGAGTGAGTGGCCTGAGGTAGGAGGTTTTGTCTGGAAACACTTTGATCAAATGAGTGGAGTGTCTTTTTTGCCGTATGACGGCGGAACATATAGACAAGCTCCTTATGAAGAGTGTGATGTAGACACATATAACACTATAAATAACTTAATACCAGAAAAGATTGATTGGAACTTACTACTAGAAGAAACTGATAATCAAGATGGAGCACAAACACTAGCTTGCAGTGCTACTGGTTGTGAGATAGTATAAAAAAAGCCCGCGTAAGCGGGCTTTTTGTTTTACAGCGGTGTATCTTCGGTACTATCTTCATCGTCTGGTTCGCCCATATCATGCAATTGACCAAATACATCTATTAATATGTCACGATATGGTTGTTCTACCATGTGCAGATCAAATAGGTATATATCTAAGTGATCATTACGTAACAGTTCAGCATGATACATAAATTGACCAAATGCTTCTATGTCTTCACTGATATTATTGTTTGCATAATCTTCTAGTACTTGAGCAATTATCATTCTATCAGTATGTGACACTATACCTTTTTGTGCTAATTTTACCAGTTGCAGTGCTTTAGCTTCACGTTCACGCATAATCTGATCACGTTTTCGTGTGCTCCAGGTGTATCCACCGTCTCCGCCCCACAAATCCCAAGCTACACGACCTTTACTAGGAAAGCCCTCCTGACCACTGAAAAATCCCGTGGCACGTTTGTCTACTTCATGGCGACTAAAAAAACTGTACATACGTAGTACTACACTTGCACTGAGGGGGTCACGGTCTTTTAATTGATTGGCTCTGGCTAAGCCTACTAGGGTGCCGCCAGGTTTGCCTTCGCTTTTCCACTTGAGTGCACGTCTAGCTGCAGTAGCCATGCCACTAGTAGGTTTATAACTTTTAGCCATACTTAATCCTTATAAGCTAATATTATTTGTTTACATAATTCACTGCGTACTATATCATTGTCTGTAAATCTAACAACTTCAACACCTTTAATATGTTCTAATCTTTTAGCAGCATCTGCTAGCCCACTGTTACTAATATCACTTTGATTAGGATCACCGCTGATTATCATTTTACAGTTTTTACCTATACGGCTTAGTATCATTTTTAATTCATGCTTGGTACAATTTTGACCTTCATCCAATAACACTATGCAATTTTCAAAAGTAACACCACGCATATAAGTCAAAGGTTTTGCTACTATTTGTCCCTTAGTGATTAAATACTTATAAAAACTATCTCCTAAGCTATGCTTAAAAGCACTGTCAAATGGTTCTAGATAGGCGCTGTATTTTTCTTGAAGTGTGCCTGGCAGATATCCTAAACTTCTGCCTACTTCTATGCAAGGTCTAGTTATTATGATCTGGTTAATTCTGCGACTAAAGATTTCATGACTGGCATAGTTAGCACTTATAAAGGTTTTGCCTGTGCCTGCACTGCCTATGCCAAAAATAATAAGATTATCATGTATTGCTTGTAAGTAAGTTTCTTGTATATAGTTTAAAGGTTTAATATGATTAAATTCACTTAAAGTTTGAACTACACCGTCTTGAACCTCAACATTGCGTAACTTCTTACTAGTTTTTGCCATGATTGATTCCTTATTTTAATAATATAGACTCCGCTAATCTACGTCTAGTAAGTCCTGGTAGTACTCTGCCCGCAGCTTTATTCCATTTTAAGCATTCTTCGCTAGCTCCTTGCCAATCTTGGCTGTCAATACGTTTTTTAAAAGTACTAATTCTATAATTACCTAAACCACAATTATATGTCCAGCTTATTACCGCAGCTATACGTCTGGGCAGTGCCAGTGGTAGAGTATTTGACTGTTTAAATAAGTTGCTAATAAAATAGTCTATGTGATGATCCAGTGCTAGTTCACACTGTTCTAGGGTCCATATGGTACTAGGATTAATATCTGGACCAGTTGCTCCCCAACCAATAGTCCAAGGATGACCACGAGTGCCTGGGTCAGGGTATGCTGCCACTCTGCCGTCTGGTAACAATCTGGCCAACCCCTCAAAGGGTTTTATCAGTGTATTTTTAGCTAGATTTTTAGCTTCTGTGATATTAGTCATTGTTTATGATATTTTTCAATGCTGCGACCAACAAACCAAAAAGTAAGCATCATGTTTAGCATAGCAAAATCATCTTCGTCATAGCTCTTTGTTAGTACTTCGGACCAAGGTGCTCCGGTTTGAAATGCAATAGTTAAACCAGCTGCTTTTACTGCTACATATACACCAAAAGCTATCCAAGTAAGTCCTGGACGAGTTACAGCTGTAATAAAGCTAGCTACAGCACCTGCTTGTTTAGCTGTTTGAGCTTGCTCTTTAAATGCTTCTTTTATAGCATCTACTTGCTGTATGGAATAGTCTACATAGCGCTCTTCTACTCTGAACTCTCCACGCTGCTTTTCTAAGTCAGTTTGTAGTGTAAACATTTTTAGTTCGTGTAGCCTTTCGCTTTTCTTATCCAGGTGTTTTAGTATTTCTGGAGCTAGTCTAAACAGTCCACCAAATATACTGCCTAGTAGTCCGCCACCTAATAGTTCAAACATTTTATATCCTTTTAAATTGACCAATGATAATAAACATAAACAATTCTATGTGATTTTTTACAACTTAATTGATCCCTCCAGTGGGGAAAAATTTTACCTTCTAGCAGAGCACAATAACCTGTTTGATTAAAATCTATGCTGCTATAGTTTGCTGTTTTATATTTTTGTTTAACAGTTTCGTCACATAAATCTTCACCAGCATATGCACAGCTACTTATATACAGTGGCCAAGTATAATTGTGTTTATTTTCCAAACACACACTTACTGTAACATCTAATTCTTTTCTGTCTACATGTAGAGCAAGAAAACTTTTACTATGATATGATCTAGTATAGCTGTTAGCAAATTTAAGTGGCCATGGATATTTTTTTTGTACATAGTAGGTAAGTCTAGGCACATATTCCAGCGACTGTTTTACGTTATAGACTCCAAAACTATTATAATATTCTGGACCTGTTTCATCCTGTTTTTCGCTACGATCAAAATCTTTAACAATAAGTTCTGCTTCTTCCAAAGTTAATGCTAGTATATTACTTTTCATGTTTTTATCTAAAATTGGGGCCCGTTATCCAGCAGACTAAACTATACCTTGTGCCTTTAGTTACTGGCTTAACTTCATGTAGTGTATAACTAGGAAAAACAACTGCTAATCCTTGACTTTTTTCTATTTTACAAGGTTTTGCTGAATTATAGAGACACAAATCTCCACCAATATAGTCTTTGGGGCTACTTAATTGCACTGTAAAAGACAGTTTACGAATCGTAGATCTGGTTCCACAATCTACGTGTTTATCATATTTTCCATCTGGAGCAAGATATTTTGTAAATTGCAACCCCTCTACTAGCCCAAATAAGTCAAAATTATAATAAGTTTTATTTAGATCTAATACAATATCTGTTATGCGTCGAAAAATCCAATTAGTACTACTATTAGGATAGATCCACCCTACTTTTGAATTTCTAATATTAAGATTTAAATTTTCTTCGCCAGCAATTGTTGCATCTTGTAAAATTGTTTGATTGCCTATATCAATAATGTTCTTACATTCTTCAGTGCTAAAAGCATTACTGTTATAAGCATATTCTGGCAAATTATCAGTATAAAAAGACCAACTAGTGTTTATTATATTATTATTATTATTGATTTTTATATGTTTTACAGGATCTTTTGTCCAATCTTCTAGATGAGTACTTGTGTCCATTCTTTTATATTTTCATTCCATTCGTAATAATACGTTTTCAACAGGATCATGTATCAGTATTGCGTCATTAACTGCTAGCCCTGATCAGCCACGTTACCTTACCATTGTTGGCAACAACATGTGGGCTCCTTTTATCGTGACTGGGAAAC
>OGWL01000132.1_pt1 | contig 11328 bp, 19 predicted proteins | sample 1576031 | NCBI WGS metagenome assembly OGWL01 (sample SAMN07581535, study PRJEB24739) | freshwater metagenome | place: Singapore | collected 2015-01
GAGTAAGCGAAGATAAATGAGTGATGGCATCAACGACATCAGTACCATTGTCATACAACACCATGACCTTGCCATTTGGCACAGATACACCTGTCTGCCCACTGACTTTGACGGTAACTGCAAACCCGCCTGTTGTGTTGTTGTAAACAATATAGGGCTTCTCAACCGCTGGTACGTTTAGCGTCGCCGCTCCCCCCGGTGTCCCGGTAAGGTTTAAATAAAGCGCTCTTGCATCTTGTAGTGCTGTTGTATCTGTGAGCGTTAAAGATTGAGATGCAGACGATATAGTTACGTTAGCTTTGCCGCCAATAGCTTGTTGAATTGCCGTGCCAATGTTGGAGTTTGTGTTAGTACCCCAGTTTGTTGCACCGTCTGCTAATAATTCAAACTTTAAAGCTGACCATGAACTAGGCATGACGCGCCCCTAAAAAATCAATTTTGCTAAGTGTTCTTCGTAGAACGACTTGGGGTTGTGAAGCCTCTCTAGCCATTCATAATAGTGTTCATCCGTGAGTTCTTCAAAGGGAATGAAGTCATCTCCGGGCGGCGGAATAGCGCAGGCAAAGTGGATTTCTTGCATCCTGCCATTTTTAAACACCCTTAGCTGGAAGGTAACGTCCCTTACCACGTTTGGTAAACCATACTTAAAGTCATCCTTGACGACCGTTAAGACTCGCCATTCTGATGTGATCATAAAACCACCTTCACCCAGTTAGTTGTTGCTTCATCCCAGCTATACATTTTCCCATCAGTTGGCATTGGTGTGGGAGCTTCCCACTGAGCCTGAGCGTTCAAGATCCAGCTTGCAAAAGGCTGTGGTGGCACAAACGCATCAATATCTTCTCTGTAGGTATAGCCAATCCCTGCGTAGTTCTTACGCATGTTGCCGTTGTATGAGGTCTGCTTCCACACACCACCAAGAACCTTTTCAAGATGCGCAGCACCGATATGTTCTTTCTCAACGCCAAACGCATCAGCCATATCTTTATTGTCAACGACCACAACTTGTGTAACCACATTGTTTTCGTCAATCTTCGCGTAATGTCCCATCTAAGCCTCCAGCCTAAGTCCGGTTAAATCCATCTCTTCCCCGACAACTCCGACAGGGAAGGTATTAAAACTAAGTGAGATTCTTGTGTCCTCGCCTTTGACTTCAGGAACCATGTGCGTGAGCGAGGAAGGAAAGAGAATCAAGCGACCTGCATAAGCCTCAAACCACCACGATTCAGAGTTATACGGATTCCACTGGTCAGGTGGGAATTTAATCTGCTGCCAGCCGTCTTTGTAGAAGTAAATCCGATCATCAGGGTTGGTCTGGATGTAGAACACACCTGAGATGTACGAATTAGGATGAGCGTGTTTGTGGTGGTACTGGCCTTGCTCTGAGTAGTTGCACCAACTTTGTGTCACACGCAGTGTTACATTGTGCTTAGGATTTACCGTGGCTTTGAAGTATTCCGAGACAGCATCTTCAATGAACGATCTTAAATTCGTCAGCACAGGGCTGCGAAGTACGAAGTTATCAGTGCTTGTGGTGTTTCCCTGATTAGGCCTTGTTTGTAGCTCACGGATGAAGAACAATTCCTCATCGCTTAATGGGCGACCTAGCTCAGCAAAGCCTACAGGGATGGGGAATAAGTTATGCAACTGCACGTTCAAATTCCTCTTTGGCTATGCCCATCTCTTTGAGTTGCTCGTCGGTGTAGATCGTAGGGATGCTGTCCTCAAACTCTCTGATCTTGTCGATAACCCAGTAGACCTCTTCAATACTCGGACAAGGTCTCGGATCATCCCAGCGTGTAAAGACGTTGTTAGAGATTTCCCACTTCGCACCCGGACGAAGCAGGTGCATTGCTGTGTCGATACCCAGAAATTTATAAACTTTTGTAGTCATGTTATTGATTGATTTTGATGATTACGATACCGGAGCCGCCGTTGCCGCCTGCGGCAAATGGGGACGATCCATTTGTGCTTGCACCACCACCGCCGCCACCTTGACCATCTCCACCGGGGCTTCCCGCATTATTACCTCCAGCGGCTCCTGCATTTCCACCGCCACCACTACCGCCAACGCCAGCAGTGCCACCCGCATAAGTTCCACCGCCACCGCCACCTGCATAAGTTACAGATGAACCTGAAATAGAAGATGCAGTTCCGTCCCCTCCGTTACCGCCTGTAGTTGACGTTCCGCTCTTTCCTAAACCAGATACAGGCGACCCTGTAAGATTTGATCCACCTCCACCACCCCCACCATAATTAGGTGCAGAATTATTACCAGAACCGCCATTATTTCCTTGCGATGGCGAAGTAGCCGGAGTATTTCCAGTGCCGCCGCTCGCTGATGTAGCGCCCCCAGTACCACCTCCTGATCCACCGTTTCTGCCGCTTTGTGCCGCCCCTCCTCCAGAACCACCCCCATTAGATGTAATAGTTGAGAATGTTGAAAGACCACCATCATTAGAAGAAGTTGCTCCGCCATTAATTGCTACCCCAGGCCCACCAGCACCAACCGTAATGGTGTAATCAGTATTCGCCGTAACACTTAATCCCGTACCTGTTCTAAAACCACCTGCGCCGCCACCACCACCGTTTGCCGTGGATGGCGCATTTGATCTTGAACATCCACCACCCCCACCACCCGCAACCACAAGGTAGTCAACAGAGGTCACACCCGTAGGACATTTCCACGTAGTCGTGCCTTTGAATACAAAGACGGTTTGGCTAGGTACGGTGTACTTTAGGATGACGATACCGGAGCCGCCTGAACCGCCAGTTCCATCTCTTGCTCCACCGCCTCCGCCTCCAGTGTTTACCGTTCCTGAAGTTGCAGCTGTAGTCTGCGGAGACCCCCTGCCTCCATCGCCGCCACCACCCGCACCTCCAGTGGCTATTGGCCTTGTTCCATCGCTTGTAGATCCACCGCCACCCCCTGCATAAGTCACTGATGAGCCAGTAATCGTTGACGCTGCCCCCGCGCCACCATTCCCGCCAGAACCTGGATTTGCAGCCCCAGCAGTTCCAGAAGCGCTTGCGCCGCCTCCGCCTCCGGCGTTGTAACTTGAATTATTGCCATTACCACCGTTGCTTCCTTGGCTTGGGTTAACGCTTGGCGTATTACCAGAACCGCCAGTTCCAGACCCACCGTTTGCGCCACCACCGCCTCCGGAACCTCCGTTACGTCCGTTTGTTCCGCCTGTAACGGAATACACACCACCACCACCACCGCCTGTTGATGTAATAGACGAAAAAACTGAATCTGTACCACTTGGAGCCGCAGAACCTCCACCGCTTCCACCTCCCGCCCCACCGCTTCCTATAGTAACTGTGTAGTCCGTTCCTGCGGTTACGGCTAATCCTGTTCCAGTTCTAAACCCTCCAGCACCACCAGCCCCGCCAACAGCTCCACCACCACCTCCGCCACCAGCCACTACCAAATACTCAACCTCTGTCACCCCAGTAGGGCAAGTCCACGTTGAGGTAGCCGTAAAGGTTTGGATGATGGTGTAGTTTGCGCCACCAAAAGTGGAGCCAAGCAAAGAAAGAAGAATGCCTGTCATGATACGTTTCCTGAAACAACACAGACCGTACCGGATAAGAACAGAATCGTCGCAACACCTCTAGTTGCAAGCGTCATGGTACCTTTATCTGTATCCGTTCCAGCAATATAAGCCGTTGTGATGGACATTGTAAGCGTGATAGAAGACGCTGAGTTATTAAAGATCACAACCACATCGCCAGCAGCAAAGGTTGAATTGGGAACTGTCTGACCTGCTGTAACCGACAGAACCTTGCCAACATCACCTACTACTAATGTATTGGTTGCGTTGCTTGATATGGGTACGTTTCTAAAACCAACGGGGTTAGTACCATCCACCGTACAGCTTGAAAGCGTTCCTGAACTAGGAGTGCCTAATGCACCACTAGGTGCAACGTAATCTGTGCCTGCCGTGGCGTTAGCTAAAGCGCCGCCAGAGTTGGCCTTTAAGATTGATGTCCCTGAAGGAGGTGCAAGATAGTCCGTACCTGCTGTGGCGTTAGCTAAAGCACCACCTGAATTGGCTTTTAGAATTGCTGTTCCAGAAGGAGGTGCAAGATAGTCAGTTCCTGCCGTAGCATTAGCTAAAGCACCACCTGAATTGGCTTTTAGAATTGCCGTGCCTGAAGGAGGTGCAAGATAGTCCGTACCTGCCGTAGCCGTAGAGATCGCTGTTCCGTTACCCTTCAGAACACCAGTGATTGATGTGGATAGCGTGATGGCTGGGGTCGTTGTTGCCGTTGCTACAGTGCCTGCCAAACCATTGGCCGATACTACTGAGACTGTCGTTACAGTTCCTGAACCGCTTGCGCTTGTTTTTAGATTCCCTGTTGAATCAAACGTGCCATCAGTTGTCCAAGTGTCGTTGACTGCTAACGTGACTTTTGCAATTTGTCTTGACGTAGACCCACTAGAATTGGCATAAGAAATCGTCACCGTAACTGGCGCGGTATCTTTATTCTGAATCGTAATCCACTTGATCACTCGTCGTGTAGACGCAGCAGGCGCAGCAACTAAGGTTACAAGTGAAGTGCCATTTAATGCGCCATCACTTGCACCTTCAGTCAAAGAAGCGGAAGTGCTATCTGCCCATGCCGCAGTAAATTCCGGATTGTTTGTCGCAGCAGCACCTGACATCACTGCCGTGATGGTCTTCGTGGTTGCGTCAAGAACTAGTGTTGACATCTCAATTCCTTATGAAAGAAACCATGCAAAGTTTTGTGCAGTACCACTTCCACCGCCAGACACATTAACAGTTACTGCATCTCCCACCGCAGTGGCAGTCACACCTGATCCAGTAAAATTAATTGACGAAGCACGAGTAGCTACAGATACACTCTCATCAAGGACGGCTAAAGCGGTAGGTATAGTGCTTGAGGTCCAAGAAGTACTTAACCCCGGAATCCTAAACGTGGTGATACTTGCATTACCGAGGGTGATTTCATTGGAGGTAGCGCCTGAGGTTTTTGTGGCTGTATAGCCAATAACTATGTTATTTGAACCTGTGTTACTTGATTGAATCCCGCCTGAACTATTGCCAATGTAGACGTTCTGGTCTCCACTGTTGTTTCCCCCAGCAGAATTACCAACAGCAACGTTACTACTGCCTGTTGAGATAGAAGATAATGCTGAGTTTCCTATACCTACGTTGTTATAACCAGTGGTCTGCGTAGCAAGAGCTGCTACTCCAATCCCAATACTGCCTATCGTGTAATAAGTACCGTCAAAATTTCCAGTAGCTGCTCCTAAAGCATTTGTTCCTATAGCTACGCCAAAATCACCCAATACATTTGCGTCTAAAGCTAGAGCCCCAACAGCAGTGAGGTAGAAAGCGCTGGTGTTAACCGCACCTGCTTGATACCCAATGAAAGTGTTATATGGGCCAGTGCTAGACGTACCCGCTTGATAGCCTAAAGCGGTTGTGAAAGGTGAACCTGAATTTGTAATGCCCTGTAAAGTACCTGATGGGCCTCCGACAGAATACCAATTCGTGCCGTTAGAGATAATCTGCGTCGTTTGGTTTGCCAACAGAGAAATCGTTGAAGCGCCGTCAATCGTCTCGGAGCTTGCCGGATCAATCGTAATGGTCCCTGCGCCCGAATTCCACACCCAGCAATTAAACCCTGCACCAAGTGTTGCAGCCGATGTTAGGCTAACGGTAAACGTCCCCGTCGTGCAGTTAATGACCTTACCAAGATCCGAAACAACCACCGTATAAGCACTTGTTTTATTATTAAGTGTATAAGGGAGCTGCCCCGCAGACGCAGGGTAGGTAACAAAAACATCTTTTACTCCAGCAGAAAAATTAACTGCTGAACCACTATTAGACGAAGCAAGGATTGTGTCTCGGGATAGGGTCGTACCAGAAGACGTATAGGTTCCAATCCCTACTTCCCAATCAGAACTAAGCTGACCAACAATGGCGTAATAAGTAACATTGCCATTACCTATAGCGGAGAAAGATTGAAACCCTCCTGCCGCGCCAAGTAGCGTTACCGCACCTGTGCCTGTCGTTGTGGTCGTTTCTTTAACTCTGTCTTTTACAAGAATTGCCATACTCCACCTTTACACAGACATAAACACAAGTTGCCAGTAAGTTGGCCCTAAGTCTACTCCTAATTCACCCGTCGCTGAAACCCCCGAAATTGCTACAGTTCTTGGACCCATAGCAACAGACCCCACATTACCAGTAGCAGATACTCCAACTATTGGGCGTCCAAATATAACAGTGCCAACATTTCCTGTCGAGGCCACGCCCGTAGTTGCAATAGTTTCAATTGCAGTGCCTGACCCTACATCACCTGTAGCTGTTACACCAGTTATTCCAAACTCATATCCCCGGGACACTGAACCAATTTGTCCAGTGGAAGAAACACCAGTAACACCGTAAGTTACAAAGTAGGAAACCGATCCTACCTGCCCTGTGGCATTTACCCCATTAAGAGTCTGTCCAAAACTCCCAGTTACAGAACCCACTTGTCCTGTAGCAGATACACCTAATAGATCATATCCCGGGACTACTGAACCAATTTGTCCAGTGGCATTTACCCCTGTGAGTGCTGCTCCTTGTAACGAATCAACGTCACCAACTTGCCCAGTAGCAAATACTCCCGTCAGCGGCGCTAACGTTTCATTAAAATTCCCTACCTGCCCTGTTGCAGAAACTCCAGTTAATACTACAAAAGGGTTCTGTTCTTCAAGGGAAGAAAACGGAGCTTCTGAAAATGAGGATATGCCAAACACGGGCTACAGCGGGTTACCCCGCCCCTATTAGGCCAGACGAATCAACGCATTGGTAGCATCATTGACCGGCATAGTTAGCGTAAAAGTCCCTGCACTTACAGTTTGTGAACCAAATGTATGTACGCTAACTGATTTATTTGACTGCGTGCTGTTATAAATCAACACACAATCAAAAGGAGAGCTAAGCGTTACGTTAGAGTAAGTAATTGATGCTGAAGGTGTCCAGTATCCCGTAGTACCAGATGTAGCGGGAGCGGTTGCGTTAGTGACTGTTGCCCCTCCTGCGGTGTAGTTCGTGCCTGTAACTTCACCCGTTGTAGTGTATGCAGTTGTCGTAGCATTAATTGTCGCTGATGCTAAATACAAAGCTGCCTTAAACGTATCAGCCGTTGTCGCTGCGCGTATAGGAGCAGTGCCAAAATTGTGCGTTGCTGTTAACAGTTCACCTTTGAAGGAGGTGCACATTGCTTGAGTGTTTGCCATTTTAAACTCCTAGTTAACCAATCATTGCCGCAACGCCTTCGGAAAAGACGTTTCGTTTTAAATGAACGTGTACAGAACGATGTACAAGCTCTCCTTCGTGCCAATACTCAACCCAACGAGTATGTTCGTCGTCATTATCAACCACGCCTTCTTTTTTATCAAGAAGGGACTCGTCCATCAAACCCTTGGTCGTTGTAATCATTAACTGATCCTTAAAACAGAGTCGGTTGCACCCATAGGCGGGAAAGTTATTATTAAATTAGACGCATTTTTGGTTATCGTGGAACCAAAATTTAAAACACATACAGCTTTATCCCCGTTTGTAGAATTATAGATCAAAGCACCTGCACAGGTAAGCGTAACGCTTGAAAAAGTAGCATCTTGAAATGACCAATAGGCTGTGGTGCCTGATGTAACAGGTGTGATGTTTGTAAGTGCAATCCCGCCAGCGGTGTAATTGGTTCCACTCGACGATACCTCCCCAGAGGATGTATAAACGGTTGTGTCTGCTCCGAGGGTGGCAGTTGCAACATACAAGGCGAGTTTAAATACATCTCCAGTACCTGTTGTAAAGTTGTGCAGTCCTTGAGCAACCTCTGCCTTAAAACTTGTGCACATAGTCTGGACGATTGCCATATTATTTCACCGGATAGCGAGCCTGTCCAGACCTGTAAGCATCCTGACGCTCCATACCATCACCCAAACGTTTAGCAAGAGCAACTGCTTCATCGTATTTAGATTGAACCGCCCCCATCATATCTGGATCAGCTTTAATAAAGAAATAGCCTTCCCGCAGTGCACCGTAAAGCAAAACAGAATCAAAATTCTCACTAAGCCAAGTTGTTCCAGCGGTCACAATAGATTCTGGGTAATAGTAAAAATGCAACTCAACTTGATACCCTGCATCTGGTGTAGGACCAAAAATAAAACTTAATTCATTTGTAATTGTTGTGCTTATTAATTTAGGTCCAAAAATAGCGTAATGTCTAGGACGCCCCGTGTTTCCTGAACCTGTTGGTGTTGGGTAAGCTTCACGAATAAAGTTAACATCTTTATTCAACATGTAATGGTATCTACCAGTAGCGTCTATTACTGCAAAACTATATGGTGCAAGGAAATCATCAGGGCAAGAAAGGTAACGGTTATTAGCAACCGTCAACCCCGTCATGTTTTTTCTAAGTGATGGAAACTGTATGAAGTTATAAATGCGTTGCTCAGCCTGCTGAACAAATGTCGCAAGCTGATCGTCAGAACTCCAGACCGTACTGGAATCCGTCAGATTAATCGTCGGGAAGTCGTTCTCGACATACCCTCGGATCGCTTTTTTTAACTCCGTGTAATTCACGCCATCGGACCCCGACTCATTGTGCCTTTAGTGGCTGCGCCAGCACCACGCATTTTAATACCAGAGGTTTTAACAGCATTATTTTCTTTATTAGTGTAAGCACCTACACTCATACGCACAGTATCTACTTTACTATGGTCTGGGCCAGAGCCAGGATTAGTTTCAGCTTTAGTCTTCTTACCCTGCATGGTGTGTGGTTCGGCGTAAATTGACGCGGGACCAACTTCTTTGCCGCCTTTTTTCATGCTATATGAAGCCATTATCTGCTCCCTTGATTACGCACCCGTGCCATATTACGGCCCATAGTCTTCATCATTTCAGACGTTGGACCGCCCTTTTTGAGCTTGGTCATGGGTTTACCGGGGTGCATTTTTTTCTCATGCTTGTGCACTGCACCAGCAATCATTTTTTTGTCTTGCTTAAGATCTGCTTTATCCATCATAAACTCCTAAGAAACTGTCACAGAATTAACCAAACCCTGCGCTACTAAAGCGTTTGGGGTTAACGCAGCATCAAATGATCTCGACCCGCCAACAGGATACCAACCCCATTGTATAACGCGACTACCGCCCATTGGAACCCCATTTTCATTTTGACTTGAATCATCGTTAACAGGCTCAATTCTTAGCCCATCTACACCCGATTGGTAGTACGAATTAGAGTCTACACGAGGGTTACGAATAGCTTGTGGGTCATACACAGGGTACATACCAAGCTGTAATTGCGGTTGATCTGGCTCCCAACACTCAGGGCAAACAAGAATATTGACGTTCTTGGTTTTGATTACCAAACTCTTTAACTGCTTTAGTTTGAAACGAAAGTTACACCTATCGCACTGGGCAATAGCATATTTACCGGCTGCAAACTGATTGGGCATCAGAAGCTCCCAGTATTACCCAGATACATCCGACGAGGAACAAAACGCACAGCAGCTTTCTCTCGATCTTCACCCGCCGCAAAATTCCACTGCTCTTCGTAAGAAGCTTTTAACATCTGGATACGATCTGTACCTTCAGGAATCTTTTGAGCAATGTAGTACGCCAACCCTGCTGTGATACAGGGGAGAAACCTAAACGGCATATCAGGAGTCTGGATACCATCCCCCGCATTCTGGATGCGGCGCATCCGCCAATAAACTACTTGATAATATGGAGAGCCTTGTGTGCCTTGGTCAGGGACAGGCCAGACTGTAATCTGTGGGTTTGCTTGTGCGCCGGGGGAGTAATTGCTGGTTGCGGGATAAGTAGCACCGGAGTTGCGGCTGATGTAAATCTGTATCGGTCTTGCTTGAGAAAGTTTGTTTGGGATTGTGGCGTAGGTGGAGACACTAATCCGGGTAAGTGTGAGGTCAGCTTGCGTTGAAGAATTTCCAGCCCCCGTGCGAATAACGTGTTCAAGCAAGTCAATGGTATCGTTCGGTAGATTGTATGTAGCAGTACCTTGTACTAAATTTACTGAGCCTTGCTCAATCGTCCACATATTGATACCACGATTCGCCCACTCAATTGTCAAGAGGTTCATAGACCGACGAGCCGTACGCAAGTCATAACCTGAGCGCATCTCACGCCCAGCCCGTTCAAACGCTTCTTCAGCTATGTCGGTGAACTCAAGATTAAAGTCGGTTGAACCGCTAGTGGTCATCTATATCTCGCAGTCTTTGCAGCAATTCCTTTGGGCTGCGCCACAAATTGTTTACCCGCTTTTTTACCTGCTCGCTTTGCCCTTGTGGTTGCTGCGTATTCAGCAGGTGATAGTGCATTAATTGCCGCCGACGGGAGGTATCGTTCGCCAGTTTTGCTAGACGGTTTACCACTTTTTGTCCCCCATTTCTGGTCCCCCCAATCTTTCAGCGACTGTTGTGGAGCTTTAAGTGCCATCGCCGTAACTTCCAAAAGCTTCTAAGTATTCTACTGCGTTACGTAACACAGTAGGGCTATCTTTAAACATACCAAGCGCCCTATTGCATTGCTTGCATAAAATACCTCTAAATTCCCCTGTCTCATGGTTGTGGTCTATGGCGCTATCAATCAATTCAATTTCTATTTTACAAATTGCACAACATTCTTCTTGGCGCTCATACCTATCAATTAACTGTTCTGGTGTTATACTTCTTCTGGCGCAACGTTTAGCTAATGTCCAACTATCTTTATTTCTATATTCCCTAACACGTTCTGGATTTTCAACAACCCATTGCCTGTGCTGCTTAAATAAACATGTATTACACCGACTTTTTAGTAAGTGTGATTCCGCCCCGCCCCGGCTTCTATATGCCGATAGAGGCTTTATTTCTCCACAAAAAGTACACTGCTTAGTCTCTGTATCCACCACCAGCAGCCTTATATTTTTTTGCAACTAATTGACTTTTTCTTGCGGACCATTGCCCTGCGCCTGTGCCATGCGTTGCAGCAGCTTTAACCTGAGCTACGATTTTCTTGCGTAACCCAGGTTTGGTGTAATTACCCGCTGCATTAACTTTGCCACCTTCAGCATACTGCTCAAAGTCAGTATCATCCCGCCGAGCTTTACGCTTGGCAGTGGGCATTTTTGAGGGCGAGATCGCCCCCATCCCGCGAGATGCCATCATTTCAGCAGGCCTTGCCGCCGTAGGCCATTTTCTTGACCTTGCCACCGCTCTTCATACCGCTACCAGCCATTTTGATCTGGGTGCCTTTGGTTTTACCCTTGGTAGCAACACCATCACGACTAGGGGCAGCAGTCTTAA
>OGWL01000135.1_pt1 | contig 11299 bp, 10 predicted proteins | sample 1576031 | NCBI WGS metagenome assembly OGWL01 (sample SAMN07581535, study PRJEB24739) | freshwater metagenome | place: Singapore | collected 2015-01
ATTACTTATAGCATCCGAGACCGTAGTGCTTACATCCGCGCCGGAACTCAACGCATCAGTCACCGTCTGGTTTGTGTTGAGTATGACGTTGTTCGCTGCATCTACAGCACTATCTGTCTGAGAAATTTGTCAACAGTGTCTTCACCGCGCTCAATCTGAATGTTAATCTGATTAAGCAATGCGCGACGACCCGCCTCAGGAGTGGCAAAGATTGCAAAGCCCTCATCATCAACGTCAACCTGGCCCTCATACATCATCTTGCCTGGTCTTATTGCACCAGGATTGTTATACCTTTCCGCTTTGCTTAATTGTTTTGCTTCCATAGCCTCAATTCCTTTTTGCTTTTAATGAACCATCAGGCTGACGCTCCCAAACTCCAGTCCTACCTTGAATTAAATTAGAAGCCGGCCTTGTGGTACTAGCCGTAGGCTGAAAATTAATAATTGAGTCTCGAATATCTTGAACTTTTTTATCATAAGCAGACAAAGCTTCATCGTATGCTTTGTTGTTCTTTTTGAAGTCCCGAACGCTAACACCTCGTTCTTGAGACTCACGGAATATATCTGCTACCTTTTGGTCAAATTCTGAGCGAGCCTTGATCATTTCTGCTTTAGCGATCAGTCCCTCAGGCGTGTCTTTGATTGATCCACCTAATCTTCTTACAGTTTCGTTCTCTGCATTCGATACCGCGCCTGTGCCCTGATAGAAAATCTTGCGGAAATTGAGTTCCAATCTTGTAGCTTCCGATGCGGCAATTTCTGCAGCGCGGATTTCTGCTGGCGACCTCGTTGCTGTGCGGATAGCAGTTTCAATTGATGGTATGCCGATGTTAAAGTTTCCTACACGCAGAGCATCTTCACCTAACTGACCTAAAGCACCTAAGAATCCTGATTGTTGCAAAATGCCAAAAGTTCTTCTTGTGTTTGGACTTGTAGCCAATTGAATAAGCGTATCCGCACTACGAATCAAATCTGGCGCGACTGAGGCGTCAGTAAATATTTTTTCTTCTGCCTTGACAACCGATTCCGCACGCTTTGCTGCTTCTTGCGTCCGTGCCTCTAATTGCGATTTTGTTGGCAATCCCGCTACCAATTGTTTTAATCGTGCCTGCCGATTTTCTGGAGGCACCTTGGAAAGTTCTTCAAGGATGGCATCTCTTTGCTCCGGTGTTAAATACACCAAATCATCTAATCCTGGAAAGCTAGTAAGTTCTTGTTTTTCAGGCGTCCTATAAATTACTTTGTTGGTACGCGTATCAACAAGATTGCCTCCAACACTCACATAATTTTTCCTTTGATCTTCTCGAATGTTTAAAATTGCCTTGCCTAAGGCTTGCACCCTTGGGTTGATGCTCATTGACATTTTAAGCAAATCATCGGATGAAAATTTATCTACCGTCGATCCCTCTAGTTCATTTGCACGAGTAGTAGGCGCTTCTGCACGAGGAGCAAGAGGCTTGCCCACTTCAACACCAGTAGGTTCTGCGACGGGTTGTGCGGCTGCAGCAGGCGATACTGCTCCAGGTTTTTGGGGTGAAATAATATTTCTGATCATGCGCTCATCTCGCGCTGCCTGAGCACCGGCCAATTCCATTGCAGCCAACTCTGCACGCATCTGAGCAATTTCCCTGCCGCGCTTTTCTTCGGCTTCTTGGGCTGGTGCTACGGCTTTTGCAACATTAGCAAGCGATTCGCCAAACTTTCCTGTTGGTGTTGGCGAAAGAAATCCTTGGGCCATTGCTAATAGGACAGGATCAAAGAGTCTGTTTCTTCCTTCCAAAGCCTCTTGAAGCTTTTGCCGAGCCGATTGAAGCTCTTGCAGCTTGGCCTGCTCCTCTTCAGTCTCTGCATAGTATGGAACAGCTAATGCGCCTTTAGATGGAGTCATTATTTAATCCTAACTAATTTTTTAATCAAGTTGGAGGACCAATTATTTCTTTAACTTCATCTGGAAGTCCTGGATCTCCAATTACAGTTTGTCCCGTTGAGCCAGAGAAAACACTCTTAATTAAATCTTCTAGTTTTGGCCCAAGACCGCCGCCTCCCGTTGGATAAGCGGCGTTTATCAACGAACCAAGACCGGCAATTTGTGATAAAGGCGAAGATCCCATAATTGTTGGCAAAACTTGCTTGGTCTCGTTCGTAGTTGTTGGGTACTGATACTGACGCATGATCTGAGCGACATTCATAGCCCTTGTTAAAGGAGCCTCAATCTTGCTTTGGTCATAAGCTAGCTTGGATGCGCCAGCTTCAGATAAGGATTTGATGCCTTGCGTGGCAGCTTGTTGCTCAATACTTCCCAGTTGGCCAAGAGCGCTTGCAGCAGAAGCTTGCTGGCTTTGTTCCCTGAGTGCAGCTTCTAAAGCCTGTTTGAACCCTGCAGAACGTGCGCTAGTCTGCTGACTTTGCAAGGTTGAAGCAATGTCAGCCAAAGCCTGACCACTGATATTGCCTACCCTGCTGCCACCAAACTGACCGCTTCCAATCCCTAATGACTTTAATCCTGGCAGTACATTTCTCTGTACATTGATGTCTGACTGGCGCTGCATCTCATCAATGACCTGCTGCTGATACGGATCGTAAAACTTTGAGATATCCGTTGCGTCAACATCCATTGCGGATTTGCCCGCTGTTAATGCTTCTGCGGTAGCGTCTTTATATCGTGTAAGGTCTGCGAGCGTCGGCAGCTTCGTCGTATCTGTCGGCGTCATCAGGTTTGAGTAAAAAGACGGCATGCCCGCGATAAGCTGCTCACCCGTAAACCGCGTTACGGTAGGTGCAGCACCATCAACACCTGGCGTTACTGTGCCGAGCGCACCCATACCCGCACCGGCAAGGCTTTGCAGGTAGTTTGTTAAATATGCTGGCGCTTCCTGCTTGGTCGAAGCGGTAAGCGTTACCGGATCTGGGGCTGAACCTTCAAATAAACCAGCCATAATTATCTACCTTTTTTGAGGTAATCAAGTGGAGATTTTAATGCCGGTGGCGGCAAATCTTTGGGTCCTTTGGATCTTGCACGATCACGTATGGCATGCATCATTTCATAAAGCTTATCAGTTCCAGCCTTAGTGGAACCATTCCCAAGTGCGGAAACCACATCGGCAGGAAACACAAATTCACCGTCAGCAAGCCACGCAGGAATGTTATCAGACTGCCCGTCACCCTCACCCTCTACATGCTTGCCATGCCGGAAGTCTTCTCTCATTCGACCCCCCTTGGCATACATCATCTGAATATTTAATGGCGAAACCAAGCCACCAGAACGAAACACTGGAGCCTCCTCCTTATTTTCTCCCATTCCTAAGACATCTTCAATGGGCTGCTCTTCACCATAGGAGTAGTAAGGTGTCACAGGCGTACCCCTTTCAGCCAGTACATTAGCTAGTTCCGGATCAATTTGTTTTAACATTTCTTGCTTTTGAGACTCTTCTTGCAAGGCTTGGAATTCCGCTAACGGATCTCGATAGCCTTCAGCTTTTCCTGCTTTGAGCATCTGCCCCTTCAGCCAATCATTATCTAAGCTTATGCCGCGAATAGGTTGTGCAGCAGCTAAGGCTGCCGAGGTTCCCAAGGCAGTTCTCAAGCTCTTCATCTGTTTATTGAACTCTTGCGAAACCTTGGCAAGTTCCGTTGCCAATTCTGCTTTTAGAGATGTTTCAGTTTCGCCAATTTTGTCAAGTAATTCAGCCTTGCTTATTCCTAAATCATTAGCAACTTTCTGAATTGAATCTTTAATAATTTTATCTGCATCGCCCGTTGTCTTTGCAAGCGTATTAATCTGCGTTGTTAAATCCGTCTTAACTTGAGTTATTGTGTCTTGAGTCGTTTGTATTTCCGTTTTAAGCTGCGTCTCAGTTTTACCAATTTGATCCAGTAACTGATCTTTTGTAATTCCAAGATCAGAAGCTACTTTATTAATTGACTGATCTAATACAGCATTTGCATCCTGAGTTGTTTTTAAATTGTTTTTAATCTCTGTGGACAAGTCAGTGTTTATTTTGGTTACGGTATCTGATAACGTCTTTACATCGGTTTTTAGTGCCGCTTCTGTCTTACCAATTTGATCCAGTAACTGATCTTTGGTAATTCCAAGATCAGAAGCTACTTGTTGCACAGAACTTGTAATTGCTGCATCCGCAGTTTGACCTGTTTTGATGGCCTCTTGAATCTTGTTATTCAGATTTGTTTGTATTGAGGCTACAGACTGTTGAAGTGCGCTAATGTCTTGTTGAGCGCCTGTATCGGAAACGGTTGATATTGTCTGATTGGTTGACAAATCAGTCACAGAAGTAACTGTCACATTATTGGTGGTGTCAACTACTGTTTTGGTTACCGTGTTGCCATCAGTGGCCGTAACCATCGTACGGCTTCCCTGCACTGAAGTTGCAATTTGCACGCCTGAGGATGTCCTTGCAGCCTCCACTGCGGCGTTAACATTGCCACCCGTTGCTATTACTCCAGCAACCGCACTGGCCGCTGCTGTTGTGCTATTAACGCCATTGTTAACAGCAGTATTAACGGCACTTGACACCACTGTACTGACATTTCCTCCGGCGGTTGTAGCCGCTGCGACGGACGTTTGCAGTGATGATGCAATAACTTCTTGATTGCCGCCTGAATTGGTTACAGCAGCGCTCACAGCCGCATTCACAACCATGGCTGTGTCGGCTCCAGATTTTACCCCTGCCGTAACCGCAGACGATACGGCACTTACCGTTGCTGTCTCAGTGCTAAGTTGTGACCCGCCAACTGCAGCCGTAACAGCACTAGAAATGACTGTAGAAGCATCAGCGCCATTGTTTAAGGCGCTTGTAACCGTTGCCGAAACGACTGACCCAGCATCAAGCTTGGAAGTAAGTCCGCCATCGACTGCAGCCGTTACCACGGCAGTAGCGTCCCCGCCTGCAGAAAGAGCGCCTGTTACCGCACTAGTTACCGCAGCTTTGGTATCAACATTATTGGATGCTGCTGCGCTTATAACACTACTTACTGAAGATGCCGCATCATTACCCTGAGCAACCAACGTATTTGCCGCTGTTGACAATACGTTACTTGCATTTGCACCATTGTTTAGAGCCGATGAAATAGTTGAATTAAGCGCTGCACCATTGGTTGATTGAATAGCCGCGTTCACCGCTGCTGCCGTCGTATCCGTATTGCCCGTTTTTGCTGCACTAGCAACAAGATCTGTAACCACTCCCGAATTGCCATTAGTCGCATTTGATGCTGCTGTGATAACGGCAGCTACTGTGGTTTTGTCGCCATTAGAGCTATTAATGATTGTTTTCGATGCAGTTGTTACTGCGTTTAAATCGCCGCCTGTTTGATTTGATACCGAATCAATAATTGATGAGGCTGAATCACTTGTTGTTCCGCCATTTTTGGTAACCGCTGTTAATGTGTTTGTAACAGCATTGGTTAAAGACGCGCCGCTTTTTAATGCACCTACAACTACTGAACCAGCATTGGCATTTAGGTCAACATTATTGCTTGCAAGCGAACCAACAACCTGGTTGATAACCGCTTTTGTGTCGTTAGTAATTGTTAAAGCTGAGGACGTTAAGTCACTCACACCTTGAGTCAGATCTGCGTTGTTATTAACTAAAACCTTGACACTACTATCAATGGTTCCCGAAAAATCAGAGCCAATATTAGCCTTAACAACATTGTTTATAGCAGCACTGAGATCAACGCCACTATTTAAACTTGAAGTAAGGTCTGATGTGACATGGCTAGCCACAATTGATGGCTGGGTAATATCAATTTTAAGTTCTGTTGCGCCTGAAGGTTCTGAAATTGTTACTTTGATACCGTTTTCATAAGTACCTACCATAGAATTGCCATTTACAACAACATTGGTAAGTTTTCCAGCACCTTCTAATGACCCCTCTGTTGGACCTCCAATCATTGAAGCAAATGCGGCTGCACGCAAGGCATCAAAATGACTTTGTCCCGTAGCGCGTGCAATTAAATATTCCTCTGCAGCTTCTGATGCAGATCCCTTGATAATTGTTTTTGCCAGCGTTCCGCCGAATGGAATTTTTTCAGTAATTCCATTGACAATCGTTGTAATTGCTCCTGCCGCCTTCATATCATCAAGAGCATTTTTGACTGCCGCAGTTCTTGATAATCCCTTTTGTAAACCCTCATCAATTTTTTGAGCGCCTTGACCACCTGCGGACTCAACAACATCCAAGCCTAACCCTGCTAGGATGCCGCCATAACGAATTACTGCTGATGCTCCGCCCGTGGAAAGCGCTAATGCAATGTTAGGAATTTCTTGAATTCCCTCTACACCAATCATTTTGAGCACGGCACCAGGATTGTTGACCACAGAATCAACAACTGCCATTGCCAAATCTTTTCCAGTTGAGGCGTTCGCAAAACGTGCTTTCACCTCATTTTCACTTGATGTTAATGCCTGCGGATACATCTCCTGACCAATTTTTTCTAACCTACGTCCAAAGTCAGACATCTTCGCAGTGTTTAAACCTAGAGCCTCACCTACGGTGCCAAAAGCAGTAAGTGTATTGCCTGCAGCTTCAGCTCCCATTCCAAAAGCTGTTGAAATGCCATTGATTAGCGCTGGCATGTTTGGTCTTGCGCCGCTTGCACCATAACCTGAAATATTAAGCAAAGACGTTGGAACGCCTTTATTCTTTAAGTCGGTGAATGCTAAGATGTATGCCTTGTATGAGTCCTCATTGGCAGTGGGAACTTGTGCTTTAAATTGATCGTAAAGTAATGGCAGCTTTCCATCTGCCTGATCAAGATAAAACGACGCCTGATCTTTGTTTACGCCAAGCTTCTCAAGACGTGATAACGCTCCATCTCGACTTAAATCACTGCCTGACTGTGTGTACTCAGAAAAAACCTGGGAAATTTGCTGTTGATTTTTTGCCGCCGTTTCCGATAAAGCCACTTGGAATTGCGGATCTCCCTGCATGGCTTTTGCTGCCATGCCAGCAGCGGTAAGATCTGGACGTTCGGCTGCAGATGAGGCAACGTATTCTTTGCCCTGCCAAGTAAAAGTAGCACCTGGCCCTAGTTTGTCTCTTACTAAAGCATAAGCCTCAGCAAATGTTGGCTTGGCAGCAGCCTCTGCACGTATATCTGGCAACAATTCTCCGCGTTGTTGTGCTTGTTCGCCGGCGGTAAGTTTCGACCCCTCAAGATAAACTCGTCCACGAAGAACTAGGTTGTCTATTTCTTTATCTGTGTATCCTGCAGATGTCATAGCACTACGAAGTGCTTCTTCTGATCCTTTGCCACCAACAAAGTTTTGATATGCCGATTGAACGCCTAGTCTATTCTCAAGTTTGATTGCATTTTGAGCATCAATTCCATTCAAAAGTTCGTTAGCACGGTCACTGCTCACTCCTGCAGCAACCATTTGTTGGATCGCAGTATTACGATCAAGCTGCGGCGTGCCAAACTCAGGGTCAATCTTTGAGTATCGACTCATCACATCTGCAGTTGTCAAGCGTTGTTGTACTGCTTGATCTGCTTGATCTGCATATTTTGCTGCATCTGTTTGGCTATAACCCAAACTTTGCAACTGATTGATTAACCCTTGACGATCCGGCGCTGAAGAATTTTGATAGTCAGAAATGGCTTGATTTGCCGTTTGTCTTATCTGTAATTGCTGCTGTAAAGCGGCATCAGCTCGTGTTGCAAATTGTTCTGCATCTGCGGCTGATAGACCTAAACTTGTAAGCTGATTAATTAAGCCCTGCCGATCCGGCGCGGAAGATGTTTGATAATCTGATACTGCTTGGTTTGCAGCTTGTATGCGTAGCTGTTGCGCAATCTGCTGATCTTCAGTTGGGTTTGCGGATGCTGACAATCCACCGCTTACAACATTGTATTCATCAATAACATTGCCGCTACCTCCTTCTGATTGCCATCTGCCGGCAGGGTGCCGGGGTTGTGTCTGTCAACACGGGCCAAGATACATAGGTTGACAGTACCTGTCAACACCCGTATCATCTTTACATGACACCACAGGAATTAGTGGCCAGATACGGGTCGCAGAGCAAGGTTGCTGCAGCGTTCGGCGTGACCAGGGCCGCGGTGCAGCGGTGGGTACGGGAGGGCGTGCTGCCTGCGGCGAGGCAGTGGCAGTACAAGGCGGGATTGGTTGAGCCGCGAAAGCGTTCTTAATGCGTGTGCTGCCAATCAAAAACGAGGAAACGCACGATTGGTTATTGCGCGTCCATTATGCCAAGCGGATACCATGCGTGTCGTATGCGTTCGGTTTATTTGACGGGCAGGACGTAAAGGGAATAGTGACGTACGGCAATCCTCCTAGCCGACACCTTTGCGAAGGGATCGCTGGGTTGAAAAATGGCGATTTGGTGTTAGAACTGAATCGGCTCGTATTTGCCGAACCCGTGAAAAACGGGCCAAGTCTTCTCGTATCCCATAGCCTGAAATTACTCCCAAAACCAACCATTGTGGTTAGTTTCGCTGATAGCGCCCAAGGGCATATTGGGTATGTTTATCAAGCAACTAATTTTTTGTACACAGGGCTATCCGCAAAACAATGGATTGGAAAATCAAGGGCATGGAGCGGTTGCATAGCCGAGGCGTCACGGCATTAGCCAAAGGGCAAGAAAAGGTAGCCGAGTATTTACGGCAACGATTTGGGGACGATTTTTATGTAGAAGAACGCCCGCGCAAGCATAGGTATATTTACATTTGCGCTGATAAAAAAGACCGAAAACGCTTGTTAAGCGAATTGTTGTATCCGATTGAACCGTATCCGAAAGGCGACAGTAGCCGATACGAAATTGCTCATACCCCAGCGACTCAAGGGCAACTGCTTTGAATTCAAAAAACGACAAACCCACTCGCGGGGGTTGACGCGGGCCGGAGTCTTGCCGTACGCTCGGTTTGCAGCTCGAGGTGGCAAAGGGATTTGACCAGCAGCACGGTTTGTCAAGCAAACCTCGAATCGCTCGGGAACTCTGGTCGGGGCAACCACGCGCAGAGAACCTTAAACCTACACCGGGGCGGCCAGCCTGTAGGTGCGCAGCGTAAGCCGGGAAGCGCAAATGGCACTCGAGGTCATCGATCTCGAGCAAAAGTAGCCTGCAGCGGGTGGCTCCGTCAGTCATCGTCGCACGAGTGCTAAGGCGTACTCCGTCTGCACCGTGCGAGTCCACCATCAGTCATCCACCTCGACTTAGATGCTATCTAACCAGTAGCGGTTCGTATGCATGAGAAAGACCTAAGAAAGCTGGTCGCTGCACGCAAGTGCGATAGGATCGAGCTGCAAAGACTGGTCAAACCACAAGGTCGAGCTCAGTGGGCTGTACTTGTTAACGGCGAGGTGCTGCGATCAGCAAATTTGCCTGTTAGACCGTTCGCAACACTAGATACAGCAGTGAAGACAATCATCGATTTAGTGGGGATCGATCATAAGGTCATAGTGCATACGACACCTGGTAACGTTGAGCCAGATACAAAAAAGTACTCAAGGAGCTAACTGATGCACGAACTCGACACGGACGCTTGGGATCGCTGGGTCAGCTACCGTAAAGCGATCCGCAAACCCATAAAACCTGCAAGCGAACAGGCCGCACAGCTGAAGCTCCGCCAGTACGGCGAGCATCAAAGCGCAGTCGTTGATCAGTCGATCAGCAATGGGTACCAGGGACTGTTCGGCCTCAAGGTCGCCAAACCTGCACCCGGCGAGCGGCCGGCAAAGAGCTCGGCGCAGCAGGCGAAAGAGGATGCCGACTTTGCAGCGGCCAATGATCGAAGCGCGCGATATTGGAACACTCGCATCGAGGACTCGCTCGGCAAACTGCATCTCTGCTCAGCGCTGCTCGCGCGATACACCATCGATCGCGACCGCATCGACTTTGCAGAGCGGATGCAATGGCTTAAAGAGCGTGCGGCGGCGCTGATCCGCTCGATCGACAACAGCGAGGTCGCAAAGGTGCTGGGCGATCCAGACCTTCGCGGCATGGTGCTGCAGCTTTGGTCGATGCCCGGTATACGGAGGCTCGAGGCGCGATGTGAGACGCCTTTGTAATGAAACGTTTTTTGTCATTAGGGGGGGGGTGCAGTCATCGACGATGGCGTTGATGATTGCGCACGGCGAGTTAGAACCAGTTGATGCGGCGATCTTCGCGGACACCGGTTGGGAGCCGCGCAAGGTCTACGACTGGCTGGAATGGCTGGAGAAACAACTGCCGTTCAAGGTGCATCGGGTGCAGCGTGGAAACCTTCGGGCCGACACGCTAACTCGCTCTAATACCACAGGGCAGCTGTTTGCCGCGATCCCGTGGCATATGGTGATGCCGAATGGCGACCGGGCGATGGGGCGGCGGCAATGCACGAAGGAGTACAAGTTAGAGCCGCTAACCAAAAAGACGCGGGAATTGATTGAGCTTGTCCCTCGGCAGCGCACCAAAAGCATCTTATGCGAAATGCTCATCGGCGTCAGCATTGATGAAGCGATGCGGATGAAGCCGAGCCGTGAGCCGTGGAAGCAGCACCGCTGGCCGCTCATTGAGAAAGGCATGAGCCGATGGGATTGTTTGAAGTGGATGGAGCGCAAAGGCTATCCGCTGCCGCCAAAGTCCTCGTGTATCGGATGCCCGTATCACTCTGATCACGAATGGCGCTTAATCAAAGCCGACCCGGAAACATGGGCGGATGCGCTGGAAGTGGATGCGGCGATACGGCAACAACCGGGTATACGCGGTCAGCAATTTATGCACCGCTCATGCAAGCCCCTTGCCGAAGTAGACTTATCAACTGCTGAGGATCACGGGCAGATTGATATGTTTAATAACGAGTGCGAAGGGATGTGTGGAGTATAAAATGGTCAAGCTTCCCGAGATTGAAGACCCCACTTTGAGGGCAATAGATTCCATCATGGAATCAAACCAAGAAACCCGCGCTCGACCTTATTTGGGCGCATCAGCTATCGGCGACAGTTGCGAACGAAAACTATGGCTTAACTTCCGATGGGTTAAAAACGGATTTATTGACGCCGCTGGGCTGCGAAGAATTAACGATGGCCACCGGGGCGAACACATCATTGCGATGTTGTTGAAGACTGTTCCGTCTGTTGATCTTTCCACGGAAAAGGAACCCGGTGTCCAGCACTCTTTTGAATCAATTGGCGGTCACTTTCGAGGCAACTGCGACGGACTGCTGACCGGATTGTTGCAAGATCCCGAAACGCTCTATGTTTGGGAGTGCAAGATATCTAACGAAGCCAAGTACAAAAAACTGGTTTCGCTTAAGTCTTTAAGGGGCGATGTTGGTGAGTTATCGTGACT
>OGWL01000136.1_pt1 | contig 11295 bp, 14 predicted proteins | sample 1576031 | NCBI WGS metagenome assembly OGWL01 (sample SAMN07581535, study PRJEB24739) | freshwater metagenome | place: Singapore | collected 2015-01
CTTCCGATCTGTTTCCCAGTCACGATACTGATGCGGCTGGTGCGATCGTTGCGGCCAGGAGGCTTTCTTTGACCAGCGCAGTGGTGATCGAGGCAGCAGGGGCGATGCTGGCACTGAGACCTACCGCATTGGTCAGGCTCGCGGATGCGGCGCTGGTTGCGGCGATTGTCGCGGCCAGTGACTGCGTAATAGCAAGATCAGCGGCAAGGGTCGATGTCGACGCAACGGTCGCGGCGATGGCAACGTTGATTGACATCGATGCCGTCAGACTACCTGTAACAGCGATCTCGGCGGCAATGGGCCGGGAGTTGGCAATAGTGGCACTGAGCGATGTTGACGGCGCGACCGTGGCCAGCAGGGATCTGTCAGCCTTGAGATCAGCAGAGACGGATGAGGACGCGCTTACCGTCGCAGACAAGGATACGACTTGTCCACCGCCAGCGCCCCAAAGGGATGTTCCCCATTGTTGCCGTCCCCATAATGCCATATCTAGTTGTCCGCGCTTTCGTTGTTAACGGTCGTCTCTGGCTCAATATATGACACAAGGCGATCCATCGCCTTGATGGATGCGCCCTGAGCGGCGGTCAGTCGCCGGACTCGAACCAACGGGTCTATCATGCCATTTTTAATTACGTTATCTACATTATAAGTAGAAATCAACATCAGATTTATACTAATATATATTTAGCATAAAAACTTTCTAATGTTACTTAACTTTGGTTAGAGTTATTATACAGTTGAAAGTATTGCTCTATAACTTCAGAAGTTAGTGGTACAGGCTCGTTACCGGCATCTAACCATTGTTTATATTTTTCGTAATCTAAGTTGCCTGGGGATGGGTCTATAAAGTTAATAGTGTACCCATCCCTAAAAGTAGTGATAGAGTTGTTAGATGAAAGAATGTTAGAAGTTTTGTAATACATAATGTGTTATAGTTCTGCAGATAGTGCAAAAGTGGCGCTTGCACTCCATGTTACTACGAGAGCACTGGCACCACTAGTACCGCCTACAGAGTGATTTGCTGCTGTAGATTGTACCCATAAAGTGTTAGCAGGTTGTCCGGGAGACCCTGCTTGAAAAAATCCTGTAAATACATCGTCTATTCCTGCTGAATAAGACATAAACCAGCCTAATCCAGAATTATTTAGTTCTAAAGTAGGGTGTATCCTCATAGTAACCGGAAGATTTATGGCGGTCACTAGAAGGTTAGGGTTATAGTACGTACCTAAACCTATTACTCGTTCGGTAGAACCTCTAGCGATCATATAGTAATATCGTTTACATCGCTCTAGTACTGAACCTATCCTCTCATTCTCAAACACTGTTGCTGTCGATCCTAATTCTAACTGTACTTCTGCAATGTCTACCGAGTGAGTGCTACTGACAGCACTATCAGTCCAAATAAATACAATTATATTATTAAACGAGCTGCTTAAGACTGTAGTTAAATTAAAAGATTGGAAGGTTGACCCAGCGGCTACTGATGCAGACCCAATATTGTTAGAGGCAACAGATATTCCGGATACCCATGAAGGAGTTGAGCCCCAGCTAGTTACAAATGAAGAAGTTACTATATCTTCAGAGCCGGACCATTCTAATACTGCATAACGTATAACTCTTGCCGCTTCTGGGGATCTAACCTTGAAACTTAAGGTTACGGCAAGACCTCGCATCCAATAACAGTTAATTCCTTCGACAATTTGGGCTATACCCATAAATTGAGATGATCCCAAACTTTGATTCATTCTAAGATTATTTCGAATAGCTGTAGCTTGAAGTGATTGCTGGCTTACAGTAATGTTTCCTGCAGAGGTCAAGGCATACCAACGATCCAGTGTATAAGTGTCGTTCGCAGTAGTTGTGGTTATAGCATCAGGTAGCGCTCGTTGATTAACTGAAAATCCTCCATTTATAAGTACATTTCTGGTAGAGGATGGGGAAACACTGGCACCACCTGAAGGATTAGAGCTTGGAGCCGCCGATGTCCAAATAGTTCCGTTAGAAGTCAAAACATTTCCACTAGTACCAGGGGCAATAAAAGTTATTGGGTTGCTCGCATTTCCAACTAGTAAATTGTTAGCAGTTAATGTAGATAACCCAGTACCTCCATCCGATACGGTTAAATCAGTTATACCGGTAACCGCTCCGCCGGTAATATTAACGTTGCTCGCTGACTGTGTAGCAATAGTACCTAAACCTAGGGTTGTTCGTTGATCTGCTGCCGTAGCATCATCTATTAACGCTCTTCCTGCGGCTGTACAGGTAATTTCTTCAATTGGCCCACTACCCGCACTAGCTCTTCCTAAAATTTTATCTGTAGACGATACCGACTCTAATTTACTGTATGAGATAGCTGCTGATGCAGACACATCACCATTGACGATCTGACCATATGCGCTGGTTCCGGTACCAGTGCCGCGCATCACCGTATTGGCCGTCGGCGTGGACGCACCGGTGCCGATCTTGGTCTCGATGGCGATGATGGCATCATTCTTGACGTTGTTGGATGCTGCCGTGATGTCCAGTGTCACGTTATCGTTATTCTGGTGACTAGTTGCAGTCGTGCCCTCAAAGCCTCGACTGCAACCAGTAAAGGTATTGCCACCAGAAGTGCCGGTATAGCTGATGATCTCATCATTGATACGAATGATCCCGCTGGACGGGAACAACGCAACTGACGTCACCAGGATGGTTTGGTCAAAAAGGCCACCATTGCCCATAAGCAGGATGGAGGTGATACCTTGCCCGAATACACGCTTGGCGAAGTTGTGCAATTGTCGGTCAACTTCAAGCGCAACAATGCAGATGTCGACCCGGCCATCGTTACTCTGAAGATCAAGACTCCGGTCGGAATCGTGACTACGCTCGTTCAAGGCGTCGATGCCGGAATGACAAAGGACTCCGTTGGCGATTACTTCTATCAGTATACGCCAGAGCTTGAGGGCCGCTTTGCCTTTCGCTGGGAAGGATCCGGCACCAACATTGGCGCTGGTGAGGACTTCTTCGACGTCCGCGAATCGCAGTTCAATTAGACCCTGATCAACCGTCTGATCTGCAAGAGGAGGAAACTTGAAGGTCAAGCTAATTCAGATTTACACCAACTGGCCAGTGCTGCAAAAGATGGCCAGCTTTGAGCTGGAGGCCGGAGCGGCCATCCGGCTTAGTCGCTTTATGGTCGCTGCTCAACGTGAGCTGGAGCTGATCGAGAATGCTCGTCACAAGCTGATTCAGCGATACGGCAAGGATCAGGATGGCACTCCGCAGGTATCGCCAGAGTATTGGAACGACTTCCTGAACGCCTTCAATGCGATCTTACAAGATGAGGTCGAGATCTATGATCCCCGCTTATCGTCCGGCATCCTCGACGGCCAGCGCCTCAGCGCAGTCGACTTCTTTGCCCTTGCCTGGCTCTTTGACCGTGACAGTGAGATCGGCCTGACCGAGACCATCGACCCTGAGAGCAAAAGGGAAGAGTAGCCTATGCCATCCCCGACGCAGGCCGAGATCTATGACCGCGCTACCCAGTTCAAGGATGATCTGATCGCCAACGAACGCCGGGCCAGCGCGCGCATAGTCGACTCCTACGGGCGGGCCTTCGATAAGATGAAGGACAACATCCGCGTCCTGACCGAGAAGATCGAACGCGCCCGAGCTGCCGGCCAGTACATCTCGCCATCGTGGGCATTCCAGATTGATCGCTACCTAACCCTGCAACGCCAGATCACAAGCGAGGTCACACGCATTGCAGGCACCGTAGAACAGACCATTACCACAAACCAGACAGCCGCCGTCCAACAGGCCGTTGCCAATACCGGCACATTGATCGAGATGGGGGCGCAATCGACCGGCGTCAGCGTCAGCTTTAGCCAGTTGCCGACGGCCGCAACAGAATCCATCGTCGGGTTCCTGTCTGACGGCTCGCCGCTGAAAGGGCTGCTCGATAAGCTGCCGGGGATGGCAGGTCAGGCGGTTGCTGAAGCTCTCACCGACGGCATTACTCGCGGACTTGGGGCCACCAAGATTGCCAGCAATATTCGTAATGCGCTGGGCGGGAATATGACCCGCGCAATGACCATTGCACGCACCGAGACGATGCGCGCTTATCGCGAAGCCACCAGCCGCACGTTCAACCAGAACCGTGACATCCTGGTCGGGTGGGTGTGGGTTGCCAGCTTCAGCCGCCGCACCTGCGCCAGCTGTCTCGCCCTGGCCGGATCCGTCCACCGCCTTGATGAGCGTATGGAGAGCCACCCGCGTTGCCGATGCGTAGCGCAGCCCCTCTTACGTGGGCAAGCTGTCACCATCCAGAAAGGAGACGAATGGTTTGCCACGCAGCCGGAAGAGATCCAGCGCGCCATTCTGGGCAGTAATGTCGCCGTCAATGCGTACCGTGATGGACGTGTCACGCTGACTGACTTCGTGGGTCGGCAGAACTCGCCGCAATGGGGGCAGCCGTATTACCAGCTGTCAACGAAGAGAGCGATCCTGAAACAAAGCAAATTTCCCGGCTACAATCAGCCGACGGAGATTTTCCCGCTTGAACAGCTGTTCACGTTGCCGGAGCCGCCAGCGCCAGCATCTCCTCCTGTACCACCTACACCCGCCGCGCCTGTCGCGCCTACATCCCCTGCGCCGGCCACAAGAAGGACCAGAAAACCGAAGGCCGACGCACAGACTTCCGCGCCGGCCACAACCGCAACACGGCCAAGGCTCAAATTTACCAGCTTGGGTAAAGCTCACGAATATATGCGGTCACAGGGTATCGCCAGATTCACCAGCTTTAGCGGGTTGCGCCTCTCGCAGGTCAATGACATCGTCAACGATCTGACTGAAATCTGGTCCGATTGGAATTTGGATCCGTTATTACAGGTTACGCCTGGAGCTCCCGGTCAGGCGCACGGATCCGCGCACGGCAAGATGATCTTATTTAACGCCAAGCTTGGCAAGAAAGACATTGCTCGTAATGCTTTTCAGTCGGAGGTTACGCACTTTTCATCAAAAATGCGTTTACATTTGCAGCTCGTCAATCGTACACTTAGCAATAGCAGGGTTGCGTCACAGAGTCTTAAGGACCGACAGTCAAAGCTGATGGAGCTTGTAAAATACAAACGATGGGGCGCTGCTTTCTCGGAAAAGACTTTTGTCAGCGATGTCTTTGTTCACGAATCCGGACACGTTGTAGCAGATCAGCTGCTGGGATTCATCAATCCAAGTTTGATCAAGAATCCGGATAATCTTTTGCCAGGTTCAGCAGGTGCAAAGCTTCGCGATGAATGGACGAATATCTTCAATAAACGTAAGAAGGAAAAATACAAAATCAGCGCATACGCCAATGAGAATGTTGACGAATATTTCGCTGAATGCTTTTTGATGTACAAAAGGGAGCCGCAAAATTTACCTCCAAAGATTCGCAAATATTTTGACAGGTTGAAGGAATATGCCAAAAAGTAATCAATGCGTGACCTGCTTGCACTTTGCCGGAAATACCTGCTTTGCCTATCCGGAGCGGATCCCTTACGAGATCATTTCCGGCCAGGTAGAGCACAATGCAATCCTGCCTGGTCAGGTAGGTGACTATATCTGGCGAGAGTTTTCCGAGTCCGCATTAACTGAGCTGCTCGTGAAAATACAGAAATCAGAGTCTGAATAATCATCACACCACCGACGCCGATCGGGATGAGGAGCGTTAAATATGCCAAAGACCGCAAAGCCTGCAAAGACCGCAAAGCCTGCCAAAGCCTCCCGCGCAGGGTCAACTGATTCCACACCTAAAAAGCCAGACTGGGAAGATCGCTTCCTGACGTTGCTTGAATCGACCTTCTCTGTTGCATCTGCTGCCGCGGGAGCTGGCATAGATCGCGGCACAGCATACAAGCGCCGGGAATGCCATCCTGACTTTCGCGCCAAATGGGAAGCGGCGCTTGCCAATGCGATGGACGCCCTCGAGGAGGCCGCATATCGCCGCGCCCGTGAGATGTCTGATACGCTCGCCATCTTCCTGTTGAAGACGCGCCGACCGGATCTCTACCGCGACCGTCAGGATGTGACGACGACCACGATGGCTGTCAATTACGCTGACCTGACAGACGAGCAACTCCAGAGGATCGCGAATGGCGAACATCCAGCCACTGTCATCTCAAGCACAAGCGGCCGCTGAACTGGCGCGCCGGGAGCTTGCACGACGACGGGCCGCCACGCGGTATATCGACTTTCTGCCAACCGTCGCCCCTCCAGGCTGGGTCTACGACGCGCCACACCTGCGGCTGATCGGCCAGCACCTCGACGCGGTAACACGTGGTGAGATCGACCGACTGGCGATCTTTATGCCGCCACGGCACGCCAAGACTGAGACGGTCACAATCCGCTATCCGGTCTATCGCCTCGAAAAGCAACCGCTGACCCGCGCCCTGGTAACAGGCTACAATGAGCGCGTCGCGCACAAGTTCAGCCGTAAGAGCCGCAATATCGCGCGTGGTCGTATCGCAATGACCGACAAGACCGGCGCGGATGAGTGGGAGACGACCGCCGGCGGCAGTCTGGTTGCGCGTGGAGTCGGCACACCACCAACGGGTTACGGGTTTGATCTGATCCTGATTGACGACCCAATCAAGAAGCGCGAAGAGGCTGAGTCACCCGTCTACCGTGAGAAGATATGGGACTGGTACACAGACGACCTCTACACGCGACTTGAGCCGGGCGGGGCCATAATTCTTACGTTGACCCGTTGGCATTACGATGATCTTGCCGCGCGTGCCATTGCGTCAGAGCCCAATCGGTGGACGATCCTTCGGCTCCCGGCGCTGGCTGAGGAGAACGATCCGCTTGGACGGCGCGAAGGACACGCACTTTGGCCGGATAGGTACGATGTAGAATCCCTGGGCCGGATTCGGGAGGTGATGGATCCATATTCGTTCGAGTCGCTGTACCAGCAGAATCCGACCCCGCGTGAAGGCAGCTTCTTCAAGGTCAACCAGCTCAACATCGTCGAGGCTCCCCCGGCGGATCTGCGGGAGTGTCGTGGATGGGACTTTGCCGCGAGTGCCGGAAAGGGCGATTATTCGGCCGGTGTGCGTCTTGGAGTAGACGGGCAGGGGGTATGGTGGGTGACGGATGTGCGACGCGGCCAGTGGGCACCTGACGAGCGTGACGGGCATCTCAGGCAGACGGCGCAACTCGACGGGCCGGCCATCAAGATCCGGATAGCACAAGACCCCGGGCAAGCTGGCGTCGATCAGGCGCTGCGTCTGACGCGGATGCTGGCGGGATACTCGATCCGATCGGAGCGCGTATCCGGCGACAAGGCGACCCGCGCATCGGGACTCGCGGCACAGATCAACGCTGGGAATGTGCGACTGGTCAGGGGCGCGTGGAACAGCGATTTTCTCGAGGAGCTGCGACAGTTCCCACAAGGCAAGAATGACGATCAGGTGGACGCGGCGGCGGACGCCTTCAACGAGCTGACGCTTGCCAGTCAATCGCTACAAGGCAAGCTGTTACGATAAGGGAGCGGAAAGGCTGAGGAGGCCGGGACGCTCAATGGGGAACAAGTAGGACGGCCACGAGCGCCGTCCCAATAAGGAGTCAGAACACACACAAGACAACAATAAAAAGCACGTTGAAGGAACTATACTCCCGATTCAGGATCTTGTCGAGAGGTAATACGTGAAGATCTGACGGCGCGACCCTTTGCCAGATTATCGCGACTTGCGGACCGCTTCCGCTCCGACTTGGCCGCTCCGCCCTTCGGGCCACCAGCCTTACCACCACGAGCCGCGATCAATCGCAGGCGCTCACGCCGGGCGCGATCGGCCGTCTCCAGCTCCACCAAGCGATCGACGACAGCACGAATCCGCGTTGCCGTCTCGGGGTACAGGGAACCCGGCAGCGGGGCGCGTTCGTTAATTGCGTCCAGGAATCCCGTAACAAAAGCTGCTTCACTGAGAATGTCCATAGTTCCTCCAAAAGAAGAGGCCCGGTTTCCCGGGCCTGTTTGTGTTGTTCTACTAATTTAATAAATAACGTGGCACTCGGAAACGTAAAGCAATCTCTGCTTGCTTGACGTGGATAGCCTGAGCGAAGGGACGTATAAACTCTGTTCTTCGCTGAAACGATCCGGGTTGACGAGGCCAGTCGTTGGCTTCTTTTATTGCTTGGTTATAAGCGGCATACTCGGGACTTGTTCGATATACGATTCGCGCTTCCCGAGTCCGCTTGTCTAGGTTCGTCTTTATTTCAGCTTTGATGTCTTTGAACTCTTTCTTGTAAAACTTGGTTGCACAAGTAGTACCGTAGAAAGTTTCATTGCCATCAATCTCAAATGCTACTGTCTGTTTCAGGTTAAGCTTGCCGCAGCAATAGCATTCGGTTACGTCATCGGTAATACCAAGCACTTTGATATCCATTGTGTTCTCTCCTGTTGTTTTAAAGATCGGAAGGAATCGCTTCCTTCATCGTAAATACAGTATACTAAAAGCGTTGCTATTAGTCAATGCCCCCATGTAGATTTTTTATATTTTTTTTGCGTTACCTTCTCGGACAGGAGGTAACTATGGGAGCACGTCCATTATCTGACGACCAAATTAAGGCGATCATCACAAGCTTTCTTGCCACAGATCGCAACTACACTCACACCAGCGCCAACCTAGGTGTTGCTTATGGCGCAGTCTACAAGTATGTCAACAAGTGGCAGTCAGGTCAGCTCTCGCATATCGCCGGGCTACCGGACTATACGGAACCTGCACCAGCCACGCTTCGCGCGGCGACCGATGGCGACAAGAACGAGACAGCGACAGCCACATCGCTACGCCGCCAGGCTGCCGCGATACGTCGTGAACGGGATCTGCTCTTGCAGGAGCGGGAACAGCAAAGACACGCTGAAGAGTTTGCGCGGATGGTGCGTGGTGCCCGGCTGGAGGTGCCTGCCTGGCTGACAAAGTCACCACGCCGTGGTGACAAATCCACCATCCCAACGGCGATGTTATCCGACTTGCACCTCGATGAGGTCGTATACCCGGCACAGGTCAATTACGTCAATGCGTACAATCGGGAGATCGCCGAGAAGCGGCTCAGGAACTTCTTTGACAACGTGGTCGAGCTGTGTCGCGATTATCTGCACGGGCTGAAGTACGAAGGAATGGTGCTACCCCTGGGCGGGGATATCTTCTCGGGCATCATCCACGAGGAGCTGGTCGAGACCAACGCGGCGACAATCTTCGAGTCGCTACTCTACTGGTCGGAGCCGTTGGCGTCAGGCATCCGCCATATGCGCGATGTCTTCGGGCGCGTCTTCCTGCCGTGCGTGGTCGGCAACCACGGCCGACGGCAACGTAAGCCACACGCCAAAAACCGCGCTCAGGACAACTTCGATTATTTCTTCTACCACCTGCTTGCCAAACTGCTGGCTGGTGAAAAGGGCATCAGCTTTGCCATCAGCGAGGCCGCAGACCAGCCATATGTCGTCTACTCTACGCGCTATCTGCTCACCCACGGCGATCAGTTTCGCGGCGGCTCTGGCATCGCCGGCCTGCTCTCGCCGCTGATGATAGGCGACGCCAGGAAGCGGCAGCGCGAGCAAGCTGTTCGCCGGCCGTACGACTATATGATTATGGGGCACTGGCATCAGCTATCGTTCCTACGTAATCTGATCGTAAACGGCAGCCTTAAGGGCTTCGATGAATATGCATACATTTCCAACTTCCACTACGAGCCACCGCGGCAAGCCTTCTGGCTGACCGACTCGACACACGGTGTGACCATACAGGCACCGATTTACGTTGCTTCAACTGACGAGGATTACTCGGCAGTTGACGGAGCACGGGCGGTGGTACGAATGGGAGGCGAAGCGTGACGCGCCAGCGCATCTTGCCGGCCGGGTTGCTCTGCGCCTTTCGCGTTCACCCTGAGGACGGGCGGCCGTACTACTCGGTACACGTCTGGGAGTCACGAAAGGCACTACGCGGATATCTGGCTACAGCGGACACTGGGCAGGATGTGCGGCAGGTGATAGCGTGCTGCCTGTGGCCACGACGACGCCGGCCAGTACATATTGGAGAGATCCATCTCAATCGGCAAGACCTCGACCAGGGCACAATCAGCCACGAGGCCACACACGCAGTACTGGAATGGGCACGGCGGCAAGGTCTCGACGTCCACAACCCGTCTGACCCAGCCGCCGCGAACGATGATGAGGAAAGATTCTGTGAGGCCATCGGCAAGTTGGTCTTTTTGATCGATATACAGCTACGAGAAAACGGGTTGTGTAAAAAATAATTTCTTTGCTTGTGGCATACCCTTACACCGTGAACGAGAAAGACCCGAACAAGCCAAATTATCACCGTGAAGAACACGACTCGATGGAGCGCAATTGGGATATTGTTGAGGCGGTATCCGAAGGCACGCTGACTTTGCGTGATGGCGGGGCAAAGTGGTTGCCACTTGAACCGGCTGAAGATCAGCGTGACTTTGCCATCCGCCTTCGCCGGGCGATCTTCTTCAATGCCTTTGAACGAACCTTGCACGGGCTTGTTGGTCTGGTCTTTCGTAAAGATCCGACACTAGCCAGTGACAATCCAGATCGTCTGCTGGAACTCTGGGAGAATATCGACAATGCCGGCACTCACGGCGCGGTTTTCTCAAAGGAGCTGTTCACGTCAGCTTGCAAGTACGGGCATTCACTTATCTATGTCGATATGCCGCCTGCTCTTCCTGCTGGTGCGACCCTCGCAGATGAACGAGCGTTGAATCGTCGCCCTTACTGGGTGATGTATGAGGCCGACCAGATCGTCAATTGGCGTCACGAGAACATCAACGGGCAGCAGACATTGACGCTGCTTGTACTCGAGGAAGAGTCCTACGAGGCGGATGGTGAGTACGGGCAGGAGGAGGTCGAGCGTTATCGCGTCCTGCGCCCTGGGAGCTGGCAGCTTTTCCGGGAAGAGGAGGATGCGGCCGGCAATACGATATATGTCCTTGAGGCTGAAGGCACAACCGGCCTGCCGTATATTCCGGTCTCAGTCTGCTACTCACGCAAGACAGGCCCAATGACCAGCAAGCCACCGCTGCTTGATCTGGCACTGATCAATCTCGCGCATTACCAGAAGTACAGCGATCTCTCGACCTACCTGCACATTGCCAGCCGTCCGATTCTTTGGTTCCGTGGCCGCGACATCAATCGCAAGGTCGAGGCTATTGGCCCGTACACCTTCTTTGACGTAGATGCTCAGAACGGCATAGTGGACTTCGCTGAGACGACTGGCGCGGCGCTTGGTGCGGCAAAGGCAGACATTGACCACCTTG
>OGWL01000137.1_pt1 | contig 11281 bp, 22 predicted proteins | sample 1576031 | NCBI WGS metagenome assembly OGWL01 (sample SAMN07581535, study PRJEB24739) | freshwater metagenome | place: Singapore | collected 2015-01
CGAACCCTTGGGCGACCAAGGCTCGGGCGGCCTCTTGATAGTTGCCGGCGTGATTGAGGATGGTAAAGACCGAGAACTTGTCATAAGCCTTGTTCGATTGGAAGCCAGTGACCGAAGTCGAGAAGACGTAGAGATACTTGTCATTAGCGGTGGCTGATGCGCCATCGGCCTTGTCCTTACCCGGTCTTACCCAATGATCGTTCTCGTCCGACCTGTGAGAGAACGTCCAACCATGTGGGGTCAGAATCTCGGCCCATGAGGTGCGGTTGGCGAAGTCATCGCCTGGCCTAAGGCTCGTAGGTTGGATGGAAGGTGTGGGGGTCGGTGTGGGTTCGACTTCGACACCTATCGAAGAGAAGACCATATGCAGCTTCTCTAGCTGGTCTTTGGTCACCTTGGGTATGGATTCCGGCCCACCTGACTCGAAGGCATAGACCGAACCTTCGGCGTGACCTTTGCGTCCAGTCGATGGGGTGACCACGCAGAACCCACCCTGACCTCTAGTCTCGGAGAGGACTTTGCCTTCGGCGTCCTTGGCTAGCGGTTGGTTGCCCTCAATCTCTTCGTCACAGAAACAGAAGAAATGCAAACCTCCCGATGGTGTCCTCTCGACGCAACCACCATTCAGGTCAATCCAGACGTCGAAGATGCCTAAAGCCTCTGCCACCTTGGTCATGCGTTCTAGGTTCTCTGGAGTATTGGCTCGGCCTTCCAACTCGATCATCTCGCAATTCGATGGGCGGCCAAGTAGCACGCCGATCGCATTGGTGTCGAGGTGTTGGTTCAACAGTTCGAGAGTCTCGTTCCATTCGAGACGACGGTTCTGCAACGTTGCCCATGAACCGAACGGACGCTTAGTGCCGTCGGAATGGCAAGGCACGACCTGAAGGCCGGCATCGTGCCAACGATGGGCGACGTCGAGTAAATCCAAACAAACTCCCACAAATAGGGGGCAGGGGCGGTGGTGCTACCACCCCTGCCACGCAGGCCCTTTCCGGAACGTCTCTTAAGTTAGGGGGAGATTCCTAACTGAGACGAAGCACCATAAGGCTTCCTTCTGTCTGGGGAATCGGCAATCGACATGACTTCGTCGAGGTCTAGGTAAGTGCGTTTGTCAATCATCGTCGCATTCACCTTACCGGCTTTGATCCATCTCCAGACGGTTCGCTCGCTGACGCGGCAAATATCGGCCGCAGCAGGAACGAGGATTCTCATGCTCCTAGTTTCCGCAGAGCATCAGCCGCAGCGTCAACCCCTTCTGAGTTGTCGCTTAGGCCAGCATCCACAGACCACTTACTCGCCTTGACTAAGTCGTCGTCGTTGGGCGTGTCAAGAATCCATGCCATGTAACCCGACTTGGTCTTGGTCTTCTTCAATCGACCTAAGACCTTAGGGCCGCCGACGCTTAGTTTGCGAACTATGGCCGGATGCTGGATCGAGACGTTGGTCTCGATGACACCATCGCCATCGAAATCGACAATCTCGCAAATGGCCCGCTTGACCGTGTCATCTCGCATCGTGTCGAAGATGTCTTCGATGACCTTGACCGAGAGAATCCCTATCAGATGATTCTCTCTGTCGGCAGGCTTGAAATAGGACACCTGAGCGTCAGGTGTAGTCCATCCGCCAAAATCGCTCATGTTTCACCTCCTCTTCGCAGGTTGTAGTTGAGGAGGCTGTCTTTTGTCCCCAATGCAGGGCCGACAACCACCTTCGACCGTTCCGACTGCCACTTGAACAATCCTCTGGCAGCGAGGAACCCATCGAAGTCTTCTTGTGTTATGTCCATCGGAACCAATGACCAGCGTTCCTTCGGGTCTTTCGGTAAGTGAGCGATGATGAATCCGTCAATCTGCGGCAGCTCTTCGATCGAACCGTCTGGACGGATTATTTCGTCGGCGTTCGCATAAGCGGCGCACTGTAAGGCGTAATCAGGGAAGACTCCCGATGAAGTCTTCCAGTCGAACAGATAGGTCTTGTCATCGATTGAGACGATGGCATCGAGGCTGCCAGCGTATTGGTAGCGATGGCTCCAGACGGTGACTTCGATGTGGCTTGGATTCGGTCGAAACTCCTGCAACAACTCAGCGGCCTTGCGAACCATTATCTCGGTGTTCGGCGGTATGAAGTCGATGGTCTTGTTGCGAAGTAGATCTTCGATGATCGTGTGGACGCTGCTTCCAAGCTTCATGGCCTCACCAGAGACTCGACGGTGAGCGTTCTTGATTAGCTCGACGGCGGCTTGGTCGTCGAGATTCTGCCAAGTCGTTCGGTTCTCCACCGCATATTCGGCCACAATCTTGGCCATCCAGTAACCCAAAGCTGGCTTGGCTACCGATGAAAGAATCGTCGTGACAGAAGGCACGCGCTCGTTGCTTATCGGGTGGACGTAGTGACGCTTGAAGTCCACATTCACGGTCTTGACTTCGGGGTTAGTCATCGGCTTGAAGCCTCCATCGTTTGAGAAGCATGTTCATCTGTTTCACCGGGACGCATGCCCACCATTCACCGACCCTTGTCTCGCCAACTCCACGCGGCTTGACTATTAGAACCCCGAACGTGGCGGCGGCGTTGAAGCGTTCCGTCTCGGTTTCTTTCATCCATTCGGCCCAGGCATAGGACTTATGGTTCTTGACCTCGAGAACGAAGTCTCGCCCGATGAGAATGTCACCCTTGTCCTTGCCACCATGCAGGATTCGTCTTTCAGCATGTGACCATCCTTCGGCTTGTAGCCATTTGACCACTGCCGTCTCGGCCATCGTGCCTTTGGCTTTCGGATTCATTTGCGAATCTCGTCTTGAATCAGCTTCGACATGGTTCTCAAGCCCACTGCCAAACCAGCCAAATAGGCCATGCGGAAGGACTCATATTCGGAGAAGTCGGTTCGAGTAAGTGCATCCTCGAACTCTGGTGGGTATTGAGGTTCAATCGTTCTTCGGCGCAGGAGTTTCATCATTCCGTGTGAGTCCCCGCCGTCATGCCCATCACCATTCGCAGACACATCTTGACGTCATCACTCATCGGTTCCATGTTCGGTGAGAAGTAACCAATGATGTGATCAGCGATGTGGCGACGGATGTTCTCTTCGGCCAGTATCACTTCTTCGTCACTCATTCTTGGCCTCTGCTCGATATTTGGCGATCAAGGCTGCTGCATCCTTGAGCCTCTCGTCTCGAAACAATCGGTCTTCGACCCATTGGTCGTATTCGTGGTCTGGGTCTGGCCCGATGCTTCGTTCATCTTCGTCGTCATATTCGTATTCAGGTTCTGGGTCGGGTGGCTCTAGTTCGGGCATCAGTCCCTCTCCCTCATCACTAACCAGAATCCCGCCATGAAGAACAAGAACCCAGTCGTCACGATGAAGATCGTGGCGAAAGTGGACATGACCTCATAGAAAGTGCTCATCTCATATCTCCCATGCTTGCTGGACGGTGAGAAGCTGCTCAGCTTCTATTCGCAGCCGTCTAGCCCATGACTTGCTTACTATCTTGCTTAGGGCCAGAAGACACTCAGCCCTAATCTCTCGATCGTCGAGGTTCGGGTTATCGAACAACCACCTCTCGACCAAGAAATCTGCTTCAGTCATCGGGATACACCCTCAACCATCGGTCGAGGGTATGTGACAAATCCTCTCGGTAGGAATTGGGGCCTATGCCCCATGAACCCCAGTCGGTTCCGCCCTTGGTCATTTGATAGGTGATTCGAGCGTTCTTGAATGGGTCGAACAAGTCGTCGTTCTCGATTTGGAACTTGCTCCGGCGGTCGTAGCCCAAATCGTCCTTCATGTTGATTTGGAACAAGCCATAGGAGTTGTCCCCTGTCGAGGCGTCGCCGTTGTGGGCGTTGCGATGACCCCGAGACTCCCGCATGGCCACAGCCCAAGCGACCTTCAATCCCTGACCCTTGAAGCCCGCAGCTTGTAGCACGGTCTTTAGTTGGGTTGGGGAGTAAGGGCGGTTCTGGTTCCGCAATCGGTTCAGTTCGGAATGCGGTGGGGTCGGAAGACCAGCGATGACTGGCTTGGGCCAAGACTCCGACAGATGTGCCGTCGAAGGCTCGGCCGGGGTGTGCAGCAGACCCCAAAGAAGAAGAATCAGCATCGCCCAAGAACCTCGAACCGCACAGGGTCGAAGTCGAATGGTGTGTCGCAGATCTGGCAGACCTCGAACTCATGTTCGTTCGTGAAGGTCGCAATCGTGCGGCACTTAGGGCAGGTTCGATAGTCACTTGACCACCGTGAGGTGTCGCTTGGTTCGTAATCCATGTGGGCTTCCTTTCGGTTGCTTCTTGGAGTTGGAGTGGATGTGCCACGCTCGGTGGCAGCTGCTTAGACGTTCGCTTAGGAACGTGAATCCGCATGAGCAGATTAGGTAGAAGACCCCAGTCGGGTGTCGATTACCAGCAACAAGATTATGGGCTTGGGCTTGATAGTCAACCACTGCGGCCTCCCGATTCGTCGGCTGCACCATTCAGCGCAGGATTGTCAGTGTGACAGAATTGTCAGTCCTATGCAAGCGACCCCCGGAAACTGTTGTGAATACGGCGTGTTGTAGGCTAGAAATGCCGAGAATGCCTTTCGCGGCAAAGAAACGACCGACCCTAGCGCTCACTGGGGTCGGTTTTTTTGCCCCAGAAGCCCCAAAATCAGCCCATAGAACGACGAAATAGGGGCTGCCCATGTGGTGACATGGATAACCCCTGAAACTGCCTAGAATGGCCAAATGAACGGCCCTGATACGCCTCCAGAAGACCTTGATGAAGGCATCGACGTCATTCTTGACTCTGTGGTGGTTTAGGCAGGTGATACCACTCCGCCGGTGCTCTTCCGTCGGCAAAGTAACTAGGAAGACAATCCAGACCGACTTGGGTGAACTTCACCCCAAGATGGTCGTGGCCGTTCTCGTAGCAACCGCGAATCTGGTCGAGCATCGGAACGAACTCGGTGTGTGAGAACGACCTGACCTTGCGTTCGACGTCAGCCCAAGAACCAATCGAAGAGAAGTGCCAACCGTTATTGACCACCCGATAAGGCGGCACGCCACCCTCGCGTGCTCCGCAGACCGCGATCTTCGTCGCGTAGTAATCCATGCCGCGTAACGCGGAAGCGCGTCCGGCGATGGCGGCCAACTCCATCTTGTGAAACCAATCGAGCTTGAAATGGTGTTTCCGCATGTTCAATACCACCGCGTCATCGATAGTGGTATCGAGTGACTCCGGCTCCCACCATTCGTCTACGTCGGCATAGATGATGAAGGTGTCGTCTGGGTAGTTGGCGACCACCTTGCCACAAGCTCGTCGATGGTTCGATTCGTTGTTCCAGGCATCGCCTGAATCCCAACCGACGATCGGGTGGTAGTAGATCTTCTGCTGAGAGAACTCTCGGATGAGATTGGCGGCGAGATAACCCTTCGGATGACCTGTGTGGGTCTTGTCCGATTCGACGATATGCAGCCGGTCTACGAATGGCAGCAGTTGATTCAGTCTTCCTCGAAGCATCTCGACTTCGTTGCCGAAACAGATGACTTCGACTATCAAGGCAGATAGTCCGACAAATCCTGAGCCGAAGCGCGGTCTCGATTTTGTTGTTCTAGTAAATCCTCTCTGGTCAAGCCCCTGTTCCAGTTATGGTGCTGGTAGCCAAGCATCATGTCTTTGTCTCGTTGCGGGATTCGGTCTTGAATCGCAAGTCTTCGAGCGAACATCGTGGCATCGACGAAACAGTCTGCGACATGGACTATGACGAAGTCTTCTCTATCGATTAGCATGAAATGTCGGCCCAATGGGTAGGGCTTGGCCTCGAACGAGAATCGTCTCGAGCGTCGTCGCATGAAGTCTCTCTCGAAACTGATGCCCCATCGTCTCTGCTCGAAGAACTGTCGAGACCAATCAAAGTCTGGGTCATTTGGCATATTGATCAGAGAGACCGAAGGAATGAACAACTCTCGAGTGATGGACTTCGGGTCGCCTAGGAAGAACTCCGTGACATTAAGACTTATCCTCGGGCCTTCTATCGTCGCTTCTATCTCTTCGACTCTTCTATCAATGGCATCAGCCTGGAAATCGACCATATTCGATTCAAGAAGTTCGGCCCCATAGAGCTTGACGATGTCTCTCGTCCCATCATCGCTGGCAAAATCGATGACGATGACTCGGTCGAATAACTTGCAGTGATGTTCGAGCCATAATGGAAGAAGCCTTGCTTCATTCCAAGAGTGGGTTAGAAGGACTGCCACGAAACCTCGGGGAAGTAGCGAAGGACGTTCAGTTTCCCGGGGTGATAACGCCTGACTCTCTTGATTATCTCGGCCTCGAAGTTCCAAGCCAAAGGCATGAGATTCAAGGGTGAACGTTCGTGCATCAAGACCTCTGGATGGTGAATCAGAGCACCGATACCCGGACAGAACAGACCTTGCTTCTCTCTTGCATCGTCGACGATGTAGATGGGTGAGACTCCAACCGTGTTAAGAAGCGTCATCGCCTTGGCTGCCGCACCGTATCCGATGAGATTGTCGGCCTGATTCATCTCGGTTCTTAAATTAGTCACGATTCGTTCGACGTTGGCTGAGAATGCTTCAACCCTGTCTTCGGACAGTTTCTCGGCTGTGACTTGGGTTTTGGACTTGGAGAAGTGGAATAGGTAGGAATCGCCGTGAATCGGCATCAGATGGACGGACTGAAGATGCCATCCAGTCCGAAGTCCTAGCTGCACCATCGAGTTAGGCGTGAAGAACGAGATGTGTTCGTGATAGATGGTGTCGAACTCGTTGCGATCGATCATGTTGGCTTGTGACGTTTGGACGTAGAAGTGGTCGGTCATCTCGTGGGCGACTGCGAATATCAGATCCGGGGACTTGGTATGAGCCACGACGTTCTGAGCGATGATGACATCGAAACGTCCGAGACTTAAGGCTGACTCGTCGAAGAATCCGACCTTGACTGGATGGTCGTGTAGTTCACAAAGATTCGAGGCAGGGTCGACACCTTGAGTCTTCCATCCGCGAGCCTTGAAGTAGTTGAGTTGGCTGCCATCGTTGCAAGCGACGTCGAGGATTCGCCCAACTCCATGTCGATTGGTAATCGCACCGGCGAACTCGTCGAAATATCGTTTCAGGGTGTCAGTAGTGCCTGACCTGTAGATGTAGTTGCGAAACAGCAGTCCGGGGTCTACTGCGACTGATAGTTGAAGATGACCGCAAATCTGGCAATAGACCAGATCGAGTGGGAATATCTCGACCGAACTTACGTCCCGAGCGAAACCGTTGGCCAATGGTTGGTCGCCCAGAACCAACATGGTCTGGAGTCGGTCAGACCCACAAGCCACACACTCAGCGATATGTTGGTAGTTCATCTCGCCTGCTCTGATGAGCGAAGTCCAGACCCGATAGGAGTCCATCGACCACATCGACTAGATGGGTCTTGCGGAAGTTTCCGAAAGTCTCTAAGGACTTAGAAGATGACATGGCGAAGTCATAGGGGTTGGACGAATCCGGCCCAATCTCTATGTCGCAGCCGAGAATCTGGGCCACCATGTCGCCTAAGTCCGCGACCGTGTAGTTGGCACTGTGCAGGTTGTAGATGCCTGGCTTGGGATTGGCCAGAATCAATCTGACTGCCTCTACCAAATCCTCGAGGAATAACAAAGAACGTCTGCGATTTAGGTTCGTCAGACGAATCACGCCATCGTGCATCGCATCCTTGACCATCGCATTGACCATGACGTCGGTTCGGGTATGAGGCGAGATTCCATTCACAGTGCCGAATCTCAAGCCGATGATGTTCTTGCCTTGGGCGATGTATTTCGCCGCGATTAGGTCACAGATGCTCTTGTGTAGGTCGTAGTTCATCAAAGCTGGCGGTAAAGGGTCGTCCTCGATGCTCACACCAGGGTTGGCTCCATACACAGAAGCCGAACTCGCATAGATGAACAGTTGGTCGACGTCAAGAGCTTCTAGGTATTCCTGGAAGAGACTCACGTTGTTGGCGAATGCGATGTCGGGTTCTGCCTCGCATGTCCAGTTCGAGGCGTGAGCTGCAAGCCAGATGACAGTCGATGCTTTGGAGACCGAAGACCATGAGACCTCGTGCAAGGGTTCTGAGTAGTAGCCATCATCGAAGACCATGAAGTCAGTGAAGGTCTTGGTAAGCCTCGAGCCGATGTAGCCGTTGCCGCCCACGATGGCGTTCAATTCCAATCCAGACTCCGTCTCCTACTTATCGACCAAGGTTGCTCAGTCGCGTCCTCTCGTTCCATCAAATCTCTGGCATAGGCAACGTTAGCCCCGAAGGTTCTGTCGTTTGCCTCCCTGAAACGTGGTTCCTTGATAGTCGAAGAATTATCGTGGTGGACGAAGACGTCACAGCTGAGAATCGGCACGCCATGAGCCTTGGCTCGAAACTCGAGCACGTTGTCCTCACAGTAAGCCGGATACAGATTCGAGTCGAACAGACCGATCTTGTCGATGACCTGCCAACCGACCATGAAGCACGAATACGGCGGCGAGCACTTAGTCAGCACTATCGCATCCTCACGACCTGCGGCCTTGATGGTCGCCAAGGTGTCTGGCTCGAAGACGATGTCCGAATTACAGATGAGCCAGAACGACGAAAGCGGCGTGGCTTGGATCGCAAAGTTCCACGATCCGGCCACGCCTAAGTTGTGAGGCATAGTGAAGAGTCGAGCATTGGTTATGTGCTCAGGTATCGAATAATCCGAGTCACCGTTATCGATGATGATGACTTCATCGAAGGTCGTATCGACTGATGCCAGCATCCGGTCGAGTAAGTGATAGTGATTCAAGACAGGAACGACCAGAGTGGCGGTCAATCTTTCGACTTCCTGATGTGTAGAGCCTTGGCCAAAATCAGAATGTCTACGGAGTCGAATCGCAGACCATAGTTGCATTCCGAGCACATAGGGGCCAAGTTTGCTACGTCATCGACCAATCCATCGTCGACCCCATATTTGGCGGCGTCTGCCCTGCTGATTAGATGCCCGATGTGCAGCTCGGCATCTACGCCACTTCTGCCACAGAGGAAACATCGATAACCATGAGCTGCGAGGACTGCGTTACGGACTCTAGGTGAGCGACCCACCCCTCCCCTGACTTCGACGAGTCGGCGGGATTTACGGCTTTGGAGTCTGCGAAGTGCGTTTTGTAAGTCGCTCTTGTTTGATGATTCGGCGGTAGCGCGTGATGGCTTGGGCCGAGATTTGGAAGCCATGTTCGGTCAAGACATCCGAGATGTCAGTAGCAGCGATTTTGGCATCTTGTAGGACACGAAGAAGATCAGAGGCTTCGGCCTTGGTCATGCGAGCCAGAACGTGATTGACCTGTAGACCTGGGCCTTGCTTTCGGTCGGGAACTAATACGTCCACCTTCTCTTCGGCCCTAGATCGATGTGGGTGTATGAAGCGTCTTTCGTCGAACCCACGCCCCCGCCGTGATGCTTCTCTAACCAGTCTTGGAACCTCTCTCGTCTCGACTTCGGCCCCTGAAGGACGATGTCTGCTGCTAGTCCCTGAATATGTTGACTATTTCTTGCCCCACCGATGGATGCGTTCACATCTGCGGGACGATAGAAGCTGGTCACTTCCAACGGCCCCCAAGCATCGATTAGTGAGTCCAGATATTTCGAGACCTTGAGGATATTTCTTTCGACATTGGCGGTCTTCGGGACACGCCTTGAATCACCTTGAGTGACGTCGACGATGCGGATGTGTCTGGTTATCTTGCGCTTAGATCGAGGATTCGACCAATCAATCTTCAACGATTGTCTCGGTCGTAAGTGATGGGCCACCCATCTTGCCAATCTCGGCAGAGGCAACCGAAGTGAGAATCGAAAGGACTGCGGCTCCAGCTGCCACTGACAGCGATTGAACCCAGTCGGTCTTGAGAATGTCTAGGAATCCGACCCCTAGAACAGCGACCAACGTCTGTGCGAAGGTCTTGATGGAACGTTCCAACGTTGCTAAGAGGAATGCTTTGGTGAAGTAAATGCTGTGCATGGCGCAGACTACCCTTCTTTAGCGGCCCGCCTTCTGCGTGCCGGTAACTCTTCTAATCTACCTTCGATCTTCGAGATTCTGTCGCTCATCTCGTAGACGCGATTCTCAATTCTGCTGACCGTCCTGGCCACATCCGGCAGGGAAGTGCCTCCATTGGCCGTCGGTATGACTTGTTCGGTTCTTTCCTCAATGAGGCGCACGAGTGGCTTGTAGACCAAGTTGCGAAACAACATGCTAACTAGGGCCAGCATGGTTAGGACGGCCCCGGCTAGAACGCCGCCGTCAATCACGGCCTGCTTCCAGTCCATCGTCACCGCCTCTCTTGTAGAGCCTGACGTCCTCATAAGCAGCCCCGAAGACGTAAGACCCGACCGTCGATGCGATTAGTCCGAATGCCCCCAAGGCGAGAACCTCAGCTAGTGACGTCGAATCCCATCGAACTGCGACGTAGACCAGCATGGCCCAACAGAGAACAAGTGTAGCGAAGATGATGCGTCTACGGATTCGCCAAGATGGTTTCCTCATGGCGTTTGGGCCAGGAATGACATTGAGTGACCTTCTTTAGAACTGATTCCGAATAGTGATTCATTTGGGTTGAGAATCAACTCGATGGAATCGTTCTTTAATAAAGATAAGCCAGTCGCAGTCGTGACGCTGGCATTTCCCAAATCAATCGTGTCTGTGTTGTCGTCGTTGTGCAAATGCAGTCGCACCGGATTCTCGCCGGAACGGTAAATGAGGATGGCGACAGTTCCGATCGTCACATTTGCTGATGAGATTGTCATGCGTTGCTCCTAATTACATGAGTGGAATTACACGCAGGGAATTACATCGAAGTCGTTAACATAATGGCTCTTATCGGTCAATCGAAGTCCAGTGATCATTGGACTTTTGAGCTTCTTCCCCCCCTACCCCACCTAAAAGGGGCGAGTGAGTTGCCGGTGTCAGTGATTGGCCGGTGTCAGTGAAATGGGAGTGACAAACTTCAAAAACTCATCCATCAAAGATGGACGCAAATACAAGTCATTTAGTTATCAACAGTATTTGCCATTTAGTGCTACCGGTGGCAGTGAGGTTGTGACGGTGGGCGGTTACAAGTATCACATGTTCGATGCGTCGTCATCGTTTGTAGTTACTGAAGGCAGTAAAGCGTGTGAGATTTTAGTTATCGGAGCCGGTGGCGGTGGGGGGCACCGTATAGGCGGTGGCGGTGGAGCCGGTGCGAAAGAACCTGCATCCGGTTATTTAACTCTGACTCTATCGTGACTGGGAAAC
>OGWL01000138.1_pt1 | contig 11266 bp, 23 predicted proteins | sample 1576031 | NCBI WGS metagenome assembly OGWL01 (sample SAMN07581535, study PRJEB24739) | freshwater metagenome | place: Singapore | collected 2015-01
GTTTCCCAGTCACGATAAATGGAACCCTTTCCTCGCTCAATCTAACGAACAGCCCGGTTGGGTATAAGTTTAATGTCCCATACAAATTAAGCATCGCCCCAAGCACAGCAACTGGTGGCAATGTTGAGGCAACATTTACGATTGTTACCGCACGGCTTTCAGAAACAATTACTCTAACTAGAAGCACCAACGACAGGCTTAGTTACTATGACCGAAGATTGCAAGGAGGGTTGCCAGCCGGAACGCAAGTAATCAACCAAGTTCTCATCTCCGATAATACCTCTGCGGGTGTTGGGCAAAGAGTTTATATACAGACAGGGGCAATTGTAAATCGCTCAAGCAATGGATTTGGATATGTCACCGCCCCGACCGTCACAGCCCCAGCCCCGGATTCAGATGATATAGGGAAGATTGTCGGCCTAATCTTGAAAAACTCCCCCAAGGGATATATTCCCAACAAGCAATATAATCTTGAGATTGAGGCAAGCCCGAATGTTGCGGGTTCATGCGTTGCCAGTTTCTCCGTCTCTGAGGCAGGTGTTTTAAACACATCCATTCAAGCACAAGGGTTTGGCTACACATCAAAGCCAGTCGTCACCGCACCCAGCCCAGACCAAAAGCAAGGCATTGTGACAAATGCGAAGAAGACATTTTCTGGTGCTGGTTATGCGCCGGGAACCTATAAATGCAATGTTGCGGAGGCTCCTTCTGGCGGGGAAACTGCCCAAGTTTCATTCGTGGTTTCGGAGTCCGGGGCTTCCCAGTTTTCCATTGATTCGGCTGGCTATGGATATACCACCGCCCCGGTTGTTACCGCACCATTACAGCCGGGAAATATAATTCAAAGCATAACGATAACCTGCCAAGGCTCATTTTATGTGCCAAGCACGGCGACTTTTTCAATCATAGATTCTTCTGGATTTGGTGCGCTTGCAGGAACCCCGCTTTTGTTCTCGGGAAAAATAAACAACATACAAATTCTCAACAGCGGGTATGGATATTCAGATGTCCCAGTCATCCAATTTGGCGCACCCACGGAACCAATCATCACCGACATTGAAGCCTCAAGGGTTCAAGGCGACTTTAACATTACCACCGCCTCGGCCAACGCCATCCTCACCACGGCAAACCAAAGGGATATTCTTCTTGAAGTCTACGAGACGGACGGAACCAATGAACAGGTTGTTGTGCAGGGAACGGTGAACTTGGCGAAGCGGGTTTTGGAATAACCCAAGAATAGAAATCCCTTTTTATGGGCAAGGTTTATCACGCTAGTTATAGCGGGTATTTTCCTTTTTGCATTCAAGATGCCTTATCTGCCGGAATATCTACCGGAGATGGAACCGCAAGGCCGCTTGGGATGTCTTTGGAGAATGCCATGAAATTGTATTGGCGCATAAAAAAAATAAAATTAGAAACACCAAGAAGCGGTGTCGTTGGTTATGCGGAAAGCACGAAGGCAGAAGAGGAGGAGCTTGTTTGCGAACCTAACCCTATAAGTGGTTTTGCAGAGGACAGTTCTGATAATGTGGGCGGCCCAAACACACACCTTAGATCAGCCGCCATTTCTGTTAACGGCTCCGGCCCCATATATAAAACCGATGATTTGTATTTTCCAGAATTTTCTATTGAATTTATTGATGACGCATACGATTCTGAAGGAAATATTAGTATAAGCGGGGTTTTTTCAACAATAGACCCCGGAACCTATAATAGCACCTCAATCTTTAATTTTTTAGGTCTTGGAAATGTGACGCTATATTTACGAGATTCTGTTGGAAGTCCGCAGATTGGGAATATATCAATCGAAGAATATTGGTCTTACGGCGGAACCTACAACACAACCACAGGATTGCCCCTCTGATTGACACTAAAATAAGGCTATGGAAACCATCATCTCATTCATCACTTCACAAGACTTGTTCGCTTGGCTGGGTGCAATCACGGCTCTACTTGGGGCGGTCATTGCAGTTGCCCAGTTGATTCCAGGGGACGAGCCAGAGGCGACCCTACAGCGCGTGGTGGACTTCATCGCCCAATTTTCCCGAAAGTGATTGAGGCTATCCTTGCCATTGCAGGGAGCCTAATTGGAGCGTGGTTATGGTGGCTTAGGAACAGGGCAAAGACCCGCCAGCAAAAGGCCGACCAAGAAATTGAGGAACGCAATGACAAACGCAAGAAGGCGATTGATGGCTGGGTGCGTGGCTCTGATGCTTGGTGGAATCGTTCTTAGCGGGTGCGCCCAAACCATCTCCTACACCTACCCAGTTCCCTCCGACCAAGATATCGGGCGACTTATTCTTGAATGGGGTGAGATAGAAAAAAAACAGGGAGTTGCCCCAATCGAATACACAAGTCAATACGCAAAAGCCCTAAAAGCCCTTTCCGATGCGATAGCCGAGGCGGAAGTGTGGAGAGTGCGGTATGAGAACAAATGACGCTTAAACAGGCACAAGAACGAAGCTTGGGGCATATAAAGAATCTCGAAAAAGGATTCCAGAAACAAGTTGCCAAATGGTTTCAAGAGTGTTGGTCGAAGAAGCTTTATGTTTTGATTTATTGTTCCAGCCGAACACAAGAAGAACAGGAGGAGCTTTACAAGAAAGGGAGAACAACACCCGGCCCGAAGGTTACAAACGCCAGAGGCTATCCCCCCCAGTCGCTTCATATAGACCAAGGAGAAGGCGCAAGGGCGATTGACTTTGCTCCACTTGTCCAAGGAGGAACTGGCAGTTATTCGGCGGGGTGGGATGCGGAAGAGGATTATGAGGTTGCCCACAAGATCGCAAAGGCGGTTGGAGGATTAAGGCGGCTCGATTGGGAGACTCCCCACCTCGAAGATAGCTCGGTGAAAGGATGGCGGGAACTTATCTCCCCACAAAAGGAAGAGCCGAAAGAAAAGAAGAAAAGTGTTTTCAAGAGAAATCCTTGGTCTAGTCGCTAACAGGAATGACAACGGCCAAGGTTGTGCTGAAGCCCGACAACGAGATGACTCCGGCGCATGAAAAGCATCTTGAGCAAATAAAATTGGCGAGTTGCGATTTGCTGGATAAAAAATATCGGGCGGGGCAAAAAACTCATGGCGGAAGCCTTTGGAATATGCCAGCGGCAAGGCAAGTCGAGAACGCAATTGAGGAGGCTACTGACCAAATGACCTACCTTCTTTCCCTTCGGCAAAACATGAGAATCATCATGCAGTTGGCTTATGAGGGCATGACTGATTTGGAACTGACAAATCCTACCGCAAGAGAGAACTGTCGAGCCATATGGTTCACAATTACAGGACACGATAAATGACCAAGTGGAAAAAGTTTTTGGCCGTCTCTTGCTCGCATGGACACTTGGCCGATGCCAAGGCTACAAAAGCCGCACTTGAATTTAAGAAACGCTGGAAGCCCGATACCACGCTCCATTTAGGAGACGCAATAGACCTAGCCGCCCTACGCTCTGGGGCGATGAAGAATCCCGATTCATCGGACAGGGCCGCAAGCATCGCAGAGGATTTTCGTGCGGGCTTAAACTTTTTACAGTTATTAGAGCCGAATGTGTTTTTTGTCGGCAACCACGAAGACAGGCTTTACCAGTTGCAGAATAGCCCCAACGCAATCGTATCCCATTGTGCAACGAGCGGCCTTGCCGAGCTTCATCAGCATTGCAAAGACCTTAAATGCCAGATCGTCCAATATGATATTGAGAAGGGATGGAAGGAGTTTGGAGGAACGCTGTTTGGGCATGGCTTCATGTTTAACGAGATGAGTTGCCGAGATCACGCCGAGATGCTTCGCAAGCCAGTAGTGTTCGGGCATCTCCATCGAGTCGACAGGTCAGCGGGGAGAAGCGTGGGTGCGCCTGTCGCTTGGTCGATAGGATGCTTGGCGAATGTTGCGTCCATGCATTACGCTCGAAGAAATCGAAGCGTCACAAGATGGCAACACGGCATAGCGTGGGGCGAGTATAACGACAAGGATTGCATCGTGAATGTTTTAAGCCCAACCAGCCAAGGGGAATGGAGGTTTCCAGTATGAAGGGGAGCAGGGCGGGATGGTCGAAGAAAAAGTTCGAGGGTGAATGGGCAAAGACCCTTCAAAGATACTTGGCAAAACAGCAAGAGATTGTTCCCCCCGGCTGGCTTCGTGGCGATGATGCGTTGCGAAAAATGGGATTGAGCGGAGCCTGTTCAGGCCAACGAAACAAGCTTCTCAATCGAATGACCGAAGATGGTTTTCTGGAAAAAAGAAACTTCAAAATATTCGATGGTTCGGGGCGAAGAATCAGTTCACTAACCCATTATCGGCTTACAGGCAAGGCGTAACTCTTTAATAACCAAAGTAATAGAATAAGTTAAAATAAAGTAAAATAATAGCTTTACATCGGTTGGGGAAGATATACGATAGCCCCATGAAACAAAACCTAGTCGGATACGCCAAGCACATTAGCGATGCGACAAACATTGTTGATGCGCCCAAATTGGCAATGATTGAGGAATATATGCGACAAATTTATTTTCACTCAACACTTGATTGGATTGATGCGAAAACCCTTGCTAAAGCGTCAAGAGAATCCGCACAAGAGTTGGAGATGTTGAATTGGCAATTTGTCTAAACCAAGAAAGGAAATCCTAAATGAAATACCTTCATAATTATCTTTGGCTATCCGCTGGAATCCTTGTTGGGCTAGCGGTCAAGGATTGGCTCGAACTCCTTTTGTCCAAATGAGCGAGAACTATCATCTCCTAGTCGATCAACTCATGCGGGAAGGGATGACGGAAGAAGATGCCTTGGCTTGGGCGGACAAGGAATTTGATGTGGTTGCAACCAAGCCATCGGTTTATATCGGCACTTACGCTTGGCACTTCGCTAGGGCGGAGTCAGAAAAATATTTACAACCCTAGTTTGCCTTAATACAAGGCCCCAATGAAATCCTCAATTCCAAATCCTGCAAGGCCAGTCGGGGCGGCGGTTCCGCCTTGGGATGATGATTACAAAAATCATTCCATCGAAGGAAAGCTGAACGGCTGGCGGGGATTGTTCGACCAACTCACAGGACTTTGCTACAACCGCCACGGCGGGATTGCATCGAACACCCCGCTGATGATTGAACGGCTGTCGAATAGTGGCATCAAATCTAGGTTTATTGATGTCGAAATCATGGGCATGAGGGAGAAGAAGGGTATCGGGACAATCGTTGTGATTGATGCCTTTGACCCGGACAACCCCAAGCCCTATTCGGAAAGAATGAAGGAGCTTGACCATATCGAGGAAGCCCCATTCGACTTGCCCCAGAATCGCTTGTTGAGGATGCCCCGCCTTAACCACGCAACCCTCAAGGAATCTTGGGAGAAAATGAACAGGCACAACATCGGGGGATTGCTCTGGGAGGGCTTCGTTATGAAGGCCGATGAACCTTACGAATGGCTTTCTAATCCTTCCTATTGCTCCCCCTCTTGGCACAAGTGGAGGATTCTATGATTGAATTTCTCCTCATCTTTTTAATCTGCTCGCTTTGGTTTGGCGGCAAGGAGGTTCTTAAATATTGTGAACAGAAGGATTATGAGAGGCGCAAGTTTTACCTCTTAGTTCAGCAAGAACTAGACCGCCTTGAAAAGATGACCGAGGAAACAAAACAGGCAGAGCGCAAAAGTCGCAACCCCTCAATTTGGGAGATGCGAAATTGACCAAGTTTGAAATCGTTTGGCGTTCGATGAACGGCCCGAAGCTAATCCCCGAACATCGCTTCCACCCCACAAGGAAATGGAGGTTGGATTGGTTTCACGAAAGCGGGGTTGGGGTGGAGATCGAGGGCGGGATATGGAGCCAAGGCCGCCATACGAGAGGTAAGGGGTTTCTGGCGGACATTGAAAAGTACAACTCTCTAGCTGAGCAAGGCATCTTGCTATTCCGGGTTCCGGCCAACGAGATTACAATTCAAAGGCTCGCCCCTATTTACGACACGATTCAACGGGGAGGAAGCCTTACCTACCAAAAACTAAACAAGGAGGAACCACAATGAGCGCACGGACGGATGCTAGCTGGAATGAATTGATCTGCAATTCATGGCGACGGCAAGACCTCGAAGAGCAAATGATGGCGAGCAAGGCCGACAACTACTGGGTAAAAAGAAACTTCGGGGACAAGATAAAGATGACGGCCAAGATTATTTTTGCCAAGACGGGAGAGGAATTTTTGGCAGAGATCGAAAGACAAAACAAGCTGATAGCCCAAGGGCTTCAGTAAAAGAAAGGAACCACAAATGAGCATGACACTAGCAACCACACCCAATTACGAGGTCGATAAGAACGACCCGGTTTATAGGCACAAAACAAACCAAGCCCTTGCCAAAGCCGTAAGGGACAGCGTAGCCCAAGAGACAATCGAGGTTCACGGCCAACGCTACATCAAGAACCCCGGCTGGCTTATCATGGCCGGAGCCGCTGGCTACATCGTAAGCGGAGGAGAGGTCAAGCGGGAGGGCGAAGGCTTCATCGCAAAGGCATTTCTTCGCCGCTCCGATAATGGAGTCATCGTGGCAGAGGCCGAGGGCTTTTGTTCAAAGGATGAAAAGCGATGGAAGCACGCTGACGAATATGCGGTTCGTTCCATGGCTCAAACAAGGGCGGCATCGAAGGTTTGCAAGATGGCCTTGGCCGCTTGCGTTCCGCTGATGGGGATTGCAAACCTTTCAGCAACACCCGCCGATGAAGTTCCTCCGGGCGGGTTCCAAGACATTAACACGGATAAATACGAAGCCCCCACCCCAGCGGAGGTGAAAGAAATCACGGCCAGATTGGTTGAGGAAAAGAAAACAGAGGATTCCTTGGTTAAGGATGCCGTGATTGGGTTTGGCAAATACAAGGGTCGGACGGTGAGGGAGGTTGCCCGAAGGTCGGACGGCTTCTCCTATCTGATGTGGCTGAAAAACCAACCATTGAAGAACGCTCCCGATGGGCAACCCTATCGAAAGGACTTGGAACTTCGGGCGGTGATTGAGGCCGTGATAGCCGAGGATTCACAGGAGAAAAAAGATGACATCCCCTTTTGACGCTGTTGATTCAGCCCTATCCGACCTTGCGGCCACAATAGCTTGCAAGGAGCGGGAAGGTTGCGCCGAGTTGGTGCAACAAATGGCGGACGCAGAGGAAGACCCAACCCGAAAGGATTTATTAAATGATGTGGTTATTGCGATTCGCCGTATGCCTTTTCGGAAATACCAATAAAAAATCTAGGAGGGACATTTATGTTAGAACTCTGTTTGGAACTGGCAAAGATCACGGTAGGGATAGGATTGGCCGTGGGCTTTATATTCGCCGCATTGGTTGGCTTGGTTCTGCTCGGCGGGTGGGTGTGGGACAAGATCGTGAGGTTGTGGAATGAGCGTTAAGAGACTCTCCTACCTTAAATTGTTGCTCGGCTACACAACCGGGCGGCTCAAGGAAATGCAAAAGGACTGGAGCCACGCCCAAAAGAAAGCCTATGAGGACATTCTGCGCCACGCTGACTTGGCGGAAGTGATGGCGAAGGAGCTACTGGAGCGAGCCAAGAAATATCAGAAAAGGGATATGGAAAAGGCGAAGAAATGAAGTTGCCCTGGCTGAAGTTCTACCCTTCGGATTGGCTTTCCGATGAAGCCTTGCGGGGATGTTCCCCAGCGGCAAGAGGGCTTTGGGTGGATATGATTTGCCTTATGGCAAAATCCAAAAAACACGGCTATTTACTAGCTGGGGATAAGCCGATGGGGGCGGAACACATCTCAAGAATCTTCGGGGAATCCATGGAACGCACTTCCGAATTGCTTGTCGAACTAGCCCAAGCGGGGGTCTATTCCATCGAAAAAGACTGCATCTTTTCACGCCGAATGGTGAAGGATGAGGGAAGCCGTAAATCCAACAGGGAAAGGATTTTACGCTGGCGTAACGGCAATGTAACGCACGATGTAACGGAAATGAAACGCCCATGTAACAAAAATGTAACGGGTCAGAAGCCAGAAGCTAGAGGCCAGAGGCCAGATAATAGAGAGAGGGCGCAACAAGTGCGCCCCACGCTCGCACAATGGACTGACTACGCACGGCAAATAGGATGGCAAGGTAAGGATGTTCAAGGAGCCTTTGATCATTATGAGTCAAACGGCTGGAAGGTCGGGGGCAAAGCCCCGGTAAAGGATTGGCAAGCGGCGGCAAGGAACTGCTTCCGTAGGAACGGCAACCAACCAGCCAAACCCCAACCCAAGCCCCAACGCTCATCGTGCGAATCCGACCCCCTTTATAGAATTATGGGTTACGCAAGCTACGCCGATTGGTCGAAAGCGGGATGCCCATCATGAGTCTTATAAAAGCCTTTAATGCGTCTATAGAGCGTGGGGATATTCCCCAAAGGCCGAGGGAATCCTACAAAACCTTGGCGGCAGAGGCGGTGGAGTTTTCCAACGCCCAAAACATCCAAAAACTCACCCAACGGCTTGCCAGAATCGAGATTTAGGCTGGCTCAAAACTCCGAAACAGCCCCTAAAATGCCCCAAAATCGCCTAGAAATGCCCCTAAAAACGATTTTACCCCGAAACCAAGGAAACCACACCAAGAAAGGAACCAAACGATGAAATCCCCGATTGAAGAACCCCGAAATGTCGCCGTGGATGTCCCGGCACGAATCAAAATCATGCAGAACGCAAAGATGGACAGCATCTCAATAGCCCAAATGATTGACCCGCTTACTCAAAGCGAGGTTGCAAGATTGGAGGAGCGGGTGATTGGACTGGAAAAGCAACTTAGCTTTTTCACAAACTTCATGGATCAATTTTTGACTTACAAAGAAGTCACCGAACGGTTGGCTGAGGAGCTTGCGGTATATCACAAGCTTGGAATCCTTCAAGGCGACACCATCAAGGAGACAGGCGAGGTTCTCAAAATCACGGCAAGTGTTTTCGGGGTGAGTGCCAAGGAGCTTTTATCACGGCAACGCCCAGCCCATATCGCCATCCCCAGGATGGTATGTATGTATATTTTTCGAACACGGCTTGGGATGACGCTCAACCAAATCGGCAACTTCTTCAAGCGAGATCACGCAACGGCGATGCACGCCATGGCCGTCATCACAAAGCTTTTCGCAATCAGGAAGCCCGATGCCCAGAAAGCAAAACTCATCGCCCAGATACGGAATATCGAAAGCCTAGTGCCAAAGATTAACCCATTGGAGGATTCCAAATGATGCCCTTTCACTATGCCGCCCAACTGACGATGGACTTTGCCGAGCCGGGGCAAAACTACCGCAACACCGACCCCGAAACCTCCAAGACGGCAGGGAAGTCGGCGGGGATTCGGGCTGGCTCGCAACGCCATACGATTCTGCTTGCTTACTTTGCCGAATCACAACGGCAAGAGTTCCCGACCTTGGGATTGACCGATGAGGAGGCTGGAAACATCAGCGGCCTATCCCGAAAAACAAAGTGCTGTTATTGGAAACGATGCTCCGAGCTTCGGGAGCTTGGGCTAATCATTCCCAACGGAGAAAGGCGAAACTCCTCTGCAAACGAACTCCAGATGGTTTGCATTATTACCAACAGCGGAATCGCCCTGCTCGAAAAAATAGCTCAAGCAAGCCTTTGACATAAAATAAACACGGCCTAGAGAAATCCTAAATGCAGACCGCCCCCATCGAGTCAGATGAGCTTCGAGCCGAGAGGCTTTTGAGCGAGCTTTGCCCGGAGCTTCAGAAAATCACGGACGGCGGACGCTCGCAAGAACGAATCAAAATGCTTCGGCAAGTCATTGAAAGGCTATTGCTCAACGCCATCCCAACGGCGGTGATAGCCAAGACGCTCAAGATGGAACAGCCCGTGATTCAATATCACGCAAGGTGGCTGGAAAAGCAGGGCAAAATTATAAGACCAAGCAAACACTCGCATTGGATTTGGGCGAAGGAGGGCGAGTGAAATGATTGCCAAGGGCTTCTTTTTTACGGACGACCCAAAGAAATTCGACCCAAGATTCGGGCAAAATGCGCCCCTTGGACTAGGGTGGGCAAATATAGAAACTTGGTTTGATGACGGCTGGCAACATTGGACAAGTAGAATTGCGCTTGAAACAGCCCCCCAAAAGCTATCCGTCATAGAAGTGGACGCACAATCAGAGCAAGAGGCAATCGAGGCGGTAATTCATGGGCTTGGAAACCTTGGGGGAAACGGTGAGAACTGACGGCCAAGACCCGGCGGACAGCATCGCCGCATCCTACACGGTGGACATGGCCGACCAAGTAGATCGTTTGGAGGATGTCGTTAAGGAACGGCTGATGGAACTACGGAGGCAAAACCCCGGCGTGGATGAAGCCAAACTGCTCGCTCAAATCGTGGAGGAGCAAGTCAAGACGGCGGGAGATTCGCCTATGCTACGCACAAAAAGAGACGACACCCTAGACGAAGCCCTATTAGCCTTGGCAACGAACCGAAGCCCAGAAAGCCTTACCAGCATCGCCAGACGCTACCTTAACCCCAATACAGGCCGACCTTACACAAGAGCCGCCCTATCTGCTCGCCTATCCGAACTGACGCAACGGACAGGGCTAGTTTTGCGGGTGCAACGGAGCGAAAGGGTCAGACAAATCTACAAGGAAAGGGCATTGCGGGTGCATGAACGGAGACGGAAGGAATGCCCGAAATGGAACCACGGAGCATGGCAAAAGGGGCTAAAAAAGGGAGGGAAAAAACGGTGAAGGTTGGCTCCAAAGTCGTTTGCGTGGATGACAGATTCCCCCCCGATATCCTTGTCTATTACAACAGCTTGCCCCTCAAGGATAGGGTCTATGTAGTGAGGGGGATGGGGGTGGGAATTTCCCACAAGGGCGAGCCGGGGGAGATCGTAGTTTATTTGGAAGGCTTGGAGAACCCCAAAAGCACGAAGCCCCCGCACCCAGAACGAGGCTTTGCCGAATGGCGTTTTAGAGAAATCGAACCACCCGCCGAGGCACACGAAGAGCTTGCGGAGCTAGTCGGAGCCACGGCCTAACCCCCAAGGAGATACCCCGAAAATGAGCAAGGCACTAGCCCTAAACCAGAACGAAAAAAGCATCGGCAACGACCTCAAAAAAACGGTGAGGCTCTTACAGGAAAGCCGAGAAGAGGCGGTAAAAAGCATGGCCGAAACGATAAGCCTAGCCGAACTGACGCAACGGACAGGGCTAGTTTTGCGGGTGCAACGGAGCGAAAGGGTCAGACAAATCTACAAGGAAAGGGCATTGCGGGTGCATGAACGGAGACGGAAGGAATGCCCGAAATGGAACCA
>OGWL01000139.1_pt1 | contig 11232 bp, 12 predicted proteins | sample 1576031 | NCBI WGS metagenome assembly OGWL01 (sample SAMN07581535, study PRJEB24739) | freshwater metagenome | place: Singapore | collected 2015-01
CTAGACAGTAATTATCTCGCAAAAAAATTAATTGAATTTAAACGCTATAATCGAATCCCAATAAGGTTCGTAGTAAACGAAAAACCTTTACTGATCAATTACTATTATTATGGTGAAAGTGAATTACAAAAAGCATATCCAAATAATTTTACTAAAGAAGATGTTGTAGCATTAGCAGATGAAATGATTCAACATGATCTTGGCGTAGAAGAAGAGCAATTAAAACAATCTGAATTAGTTGAAAAGATTGCAGAACTTGATGAAGCCGGTAGAATTATGGCGAGATCTTTTTGGGATGAAACTTTAAAATTAAATGAAAACGCAAGTCCTTTATTTGAGAGCGAAAATTTTGAAATTCAGCCATTACATTTTGATAAAATTGAAAATGAAAATTCTTTATTTCTATTACATAATCTAGACAGCACTTTTTTACGTAGAACTAAAGATACATTTAATCACTATGCTCTTTTTGATTTTAATCAGGTTTTAGAGAGAGAAAATTTTTCAAAATCAGTGTTAGATTTTAAATCCGCCATCAATAAAGAACTCATAGATACCCTTCAAAATAAGTTTAATTCAAATACAATTATAAAAAATAAAGAAGACCTTTTAAAAATAATTAAAGATAAAAATATAAAAAACATAATCACCCCTTATTTAAATTGTGGGTATGAAAATGATTTTATGTCTGAAATTAAAAAGATAATAAAAGTTACTTATATAATTAGAGAATATGATAAGTATTGCTATCCCTTTGCAACGAAGGGATTTTTTGCCTTTAAAGAGCAAATTCCAAAAATATTGAGTAAATTTTTATAAATTAGATATTTTAAACGCCACCAAACAAATGCAAATACGTCACTAATCCTGCAAAAAAAACAATCAGCAAACCAATTCTTTCAAGACCAATGGCCATTAAAAAACCAATGCCAAAGACTAATAAAATGATAGTGATCAGTGGTGTCATGTTAAATTCTTATTTACTACCATCTATTTGTTTTTGAAAGTCATAAATTAGTATAAAGTTGAAAGTATTATGGTTGGATATTTTAGAAAATTACAACTTCTCTTTGCATCGGTTATTTTAATTGCAACTTCCATCGCCTTCATCCTTGAGATCATGCACATGGTTGAAATAAAAAATGTGAATTTACCGGATCTATTATTATTATTTATTTATTTAGAAGTGTTTGGAATGGTAACAAGTTATTGGCGATCATTAACCATTCGATTAACCTATCCCTTATTTATTGCAATCACCGCATTATCGCGACTGATTATTTTACAAAAAAAAGATATTGATCCTTCAACCCTTGTCTATGAAGCAGGTGCAATTTTACTTCTTGCAGTTGCAATTGTTATTTTAAAATTTAGACGCTCTAAGTTCCTTGGAATTAAATTTGATAAAGACGAAATTTAAAACCTTTGGTAGAGGCTAAATATAGCCTCTACCCATCTTTACGATTAGTTTATTTCAATTGTTCTAGGTTTTTTAGACTCTGGAATAATTCTCTCCAAAGAAATCTTTAATAAACCATCTTTCAGTTCAGCACCTTTGATTTCTGTATCATCGGATACGGTGAAAGTTTTACTAAAGTATCTTTTAGAAATACCTCGATGAATAACTTGATTTTTTTCATCTTTTTCCTCTGTCTTGTTTTGTTTCACTGATTTGATCTTTAAAAGACCATCTGCATATTCAATGCTAATGTCTTTTTTAGAAAAACCAGCAAGGGCTACTTCTATATCATAAGTAAAGTCACCTGTTTTTACGATATTGTAGTAGGGATAGTTATCCAATGATTCAAATCCATCATCTTCAAACATCTTTTCAAAACTATCGAACATATTCTCAAATCCAACTGAAACAGGTTTCAGCTGATTAAAGATAGATAGGTTTCCATTTAGTTTGCTCATGTTATTTTCTCCTTTGTTAAGCGAGTGTTAGGTAAGTCCCATAAGGCAACTTACAAAGGGCATATATGTTTGAAATATTGATTTCCAATATCTAAAAAAATTTATTTTTTTATCCCTTGAAAATCTAATATGAATGACTACATACAAACTTTAAAATATCTTCAAAATAATCAAAAAAACCATGAAAATTTATCACATCGATTCAAGCGCTAGAAAATCAGAGTCTGTATCAAAGTCCCTTGCAAAACTATTAGTTGAGAGGATTAAAAAATCTGGAGACACCGTTACTTATCGAGATGTATCTACAGGTCTTCCGCTTGTATCTGGCATTAAAGGATCAGGATTTATTATTCCAGAAAATGAAAGAACCGAGGCTGATAAAAAACTATTTAAAATATCCGATGAATTAATAAAAGAATTTAAAGGCTGCGATACCTTAGTGATCTCAGCGCCGATTTATAACTTTGGACCTCCCGCTTCCCTTAAGACTTGGTTTGATTTAGTTGCAAGAAATGAAGAGACATTTAAGTACACCGAACAAGGTCCTATTGGAATTACCACAAATATTAAAAAAGCTTATCTTCTGATTGTCTCTGGTGGAGTTCCAGTGAATAGTAATATGGATTTTTGCACCCCATGGTTAAAGCAGGGACTTGGTTTTTTAGGCGTTAAAGATATCGAAGTCATTGCAGCAGATAGTTTAAGTCGAGATCCACAAAAAGTTGAAAAAACAAAAGAGAAAATTAATTCTCTTTAAAAATTACTTTAAGTTTTTATTCAAGAAAGTCATGGTTCGAGTCCATGCTAATTTTTTAGCCTCTTCGTTATATTTTAAATAAGGAAGATTTCGCTGATCTGCCTCTTCATTAGCAAATGCGTGTTTGGCATCATAACGAAAGAATTCAAAGTTTACTTTGGCCTCTTTTAATTTTTTCTCTAATTGATCAACGCCACTGATATTAAAAGCATCATCATGAAGAGCCCAATGACCAATGATTGGGATCTTAATTTTACTTGCATCCATTAAATCTAAAGGTGGATAACCATACCAAATCACTGCACAATTTAATTCTGGAACATGAACGGAAGAAAGACAAGTTAACGCTCCTCCCATACAAAAGCCTGTGACTGCAACTTTTTTAGATCCTGTGCTTTTTAAATACTGAACAGCTCCTCGAATATCTTCTTTTGCAGCATCGAGAAAATTAAGATCTGTCATTAAATGCTTTGCTTCATTTTCATCTAAGGCAACTTTGCCTTTATATAAATCTGGAACGAGTGCTCGGTAGCCTACATTTTTTAAAGTATCAGCAACTTTTTTAATCTGATCATTCATCCCCCACCATTCTTGGATGACTACAACGGCAGGTGCAGCTTTACTTGTTTCCGTTAAATAACCCTTAGAGGTCTTTCCATCCGGTCTTTTAAATTCAATAATTGATGACATTTATTTTAATTATTTAATATCTTTACAGGTTTCTTATCAACTTTAAGGCAAGTGTAATAATAATTTTTTGTCCAACCTGGTGTTTTGTTTACACCGCTTATTTCAAGATGATTAGTTGCAAGATTTAGAGAATATTTGTCAGACCATTCTGCCCAATTGTGTGTCCAATATATATTTTCTTTATCTTCAGTGTAAGGATCAAATTGACGTTTATTATCTTTAATTATTTTTTTATCTTTATCTAAAGTAATCTTTAAAGCTTGCATCTTTTTTGCAGGATAGTCTTTGCCTCCTTCGCTCTGTCCCCCTTCTTTAAAATTACAATTAAAATTAATCATTTCCGCCCTTAACGGATTTTCAAAAATGAAAGTTATAATTGCAATAATAAGAAAACGTTTCATTTTAAATTTATAAATAAAGGAGAGAGCACAAGAAGAACTAGAATAATAATTGAAAGTTTTGGACGCTTCATCAAAAAATTGATTATTTTAAATAAATCTTTTTTAATCATTATCTAGCAGTTCCAAGGGTGATCGGAATTTGACTTAAATTTATATTTATTAATAGCTTTCTTAACAATATCTGATTTTAATTTTCCTAATTGCTGTAATGCGTAAAGAGAACTTAGAACCATATGAAATCGATCGACCTCAAAAAAATCACGTAAATTCTTTCTAGTATCCGATCGACCAAAGCCATCGGTGCCTAAACTGTAAAACTTATTATTAATGTAAGTGCCAACGAGTTGGGAATAAGCCCTGACATAATCGGAGCTTGCAATAATAGGATCATCATTATTAAGCATTTCTTCAATATAATTTTTCTTACTTTGATCAGGATTTAATTTATTAAATCGCTCAACCTCTCGGGCTTGTTTTGCAAGTTCAGTATAACTGGTGATGGAATATAATCTTGAGCCGATTTGATAATCTTTATATAAAATTTTAGCAGCCTCTAAACATTCTCTAAAGATAGGACCTGATCCAAAAAGATTTACGTTTAACTTTTGATTAGCATTATCTTCGTACAAATAACCCCCTTTAATAATCCCCTCTTTGTTTTTTAAATTTAATTTAGGATGAAGATATTTTTCATTAGTCACCGTTAAATAATAAAATTCATTCACCTGTTGCTCCATCATCTGTTTCATTCCATAATCAAAAATAATTGCAACCTCACCTGCAAAACAAGGATCATACGATCTTAAATTTGGAATAGTGGAGGCAATCAATTGGGACTGACCGTCTTGGTGTTGTAATCCCTCTCCTGATAAAGTGGTTCTACCTGCAGTCGCACCAATTAAAAAACCTCGTGGCATCTGATCTGCAGCTGCCCAAATTAAATCCCCTACGCGCTGAAAACCAAAAATGGAATAGAAAATATAAAAGGGAAGCATTGGAAATTTATTATTACTGTACGAGGTTGCAGCAGCAACCCAACTCGATAAAGCCCCCGCCTCATTAATTCCCTCCTCTAATAATTGACCATTTTTAGCCTCTTTATAAGAGAGTAAGGAATTTGAATCTTCAGGTTCATACAATTGCCCTTGCGGTGCATAAATTCCAATTTGTGAAAATAAATTGGCCATTCCAAAAGTTCGAGCTTCATCTGCAACAATGGGAACAACGCGAGGTCCTAATTCTTTATGTTTTAAAATACTTCCTAAAATTCTAATAATACCGTTAGTGGTTGAATATTCTCGATCTGAGTCTGTTAATAAAAATTTTGCATGCTCTTTAATATCTGGAGTTAAAATTTTAATATTTTCAATATTTCGAGTTGGAATAAATCCACCTAATTTTTTTCTTCGCTCCTTTAAATACTGAATCTCAGGTGAATTTTCCGCAGGTTTATAAAATTTAAGTTGAATTAAATCTTCATCATTGATGGGGAGTTTAAATTTATCGCGAAACTCCTTTAAAGCATCCACATCTAATTTCTTAGTTTGATGGGCGGTCATTTTAGATTCACCTGCTTGTCCCATACCATAACCCTTTTTTGTTTTTGCAAGAATAACCGTAGGTTTACCTTTAGTTTTTAAAGCAAGATTAAAGGCTGCATATAATTTTTGAAAATCATGGCCGCCGCGCTTTAATTGGTCAATATCGCCATCGGTTAAGGTGGAGACTAATTTTAAAACTTCAGGATCTTTAGCAAAGAAATTTTTTAAATTATAAGCACCATCCCTTGCTCCTAAAGTTTGATATTTACCATCCACTGTTTCAGCAAACTGCTTAAGAAGTAAATGTTTTTTATCGGCATTAAAAATTTTATCCCACTCCGAACCCCATAAAACTTTAATGACATTCCAGCCCGCCCCTTTAAATAAAGACTCTAACTCTTGAATAATTTGTCCATTACCGCGAACGGGTCCATCTAATCTTTGTAAATTACAATTAATAATAAAAGTTAAGTTATCTAAATTTTCCCTCGCCGCTAATGAAAGACCCGCAAGACTTTCAGGTTCATCCATCTCGCCATCTCCAAACACACCCCACACATGTTTGTCAGATTTATATAAAGAGCGGTTAGTTAAATATTTTAAAAATCTTGCTTGATAAATAGCATTTAAGGGACCAATTCCCATGGAACCGGTTGGAAAGTTCCAAAAATCTTTCATTAAATACGGATGACAATAGGATGATAAACCATCTTCTTTTGCTTCATGCCGGAAATTATTTAATTGATGTTCAGTCAAACGCCCCTCTAAATAAGCTCTAGAATAAATACCTGGTGAACTATGGGGTTGATAAAATACCAAATCAGCATCCTCACCACCTTTAAAAAAATGATTAAAACCTACCTCAAAAATTTCAGCACACGATGCATAGGATGCAATGTGTCCACCTACCTCCCCATATTTTTCATTGGACTTCATCACCATGGCAAGGGCATTCCATCTTAAAATAGTTGTAATTTTTTCTTCAATTGCAAGATTGCCTGGGTAAGTTTCTTGCTCCTCCGTTGCAATAGTATTTCGGTAAGGGGAATATGGAAGTGGATCGTAAAAAACTCTAAGCTCTTTTGCTCTTTTTTCAATGGCCTCTAAAATAACTTTAGCTGAAACTTTTCCATGATTTTGAACAACCCCATCTAAAGACTCAATCCACTCTGAAATCTCAACTTGATCAATAGAGTTATTATCGTCTAATTTTTTTATCTGCTCTGCCATTACACTAGATTAACTAGTGAATAAAAAAATGGAATATATATTTATCTGCTAAATAGATAGAAAAACCTAAGGCTGCGCCATAGAGAATATACATGTACCAATCGTTTAACATTTATTTAAGTAATTTTACTTACCAATGTCTAATTGTGTTAGCCATAATAAATATACATGTAATCACATGAATAACGATCCAGAATGTTTTAAGGTACAAAGCAATACGTGCTTCTTTTAAAGTTAAAATAGGAACATCTGGTCTTTCATCATCGGTATTTCCCATCAAGTGCCCTGTAGCCCTAGCCCATATTTTTTCCATAGATCGAAGCATTTATTTTATCCTCTCTTTTTTAATTATAAGTTTTTAATTTTTTAATTAACGTTACTAAGCTTACTAAATAATTAGTTTTTCACTAATTATTAGTAAATTAAGGAAAATACTAATTCCCTTTTTACGCGAAAATTGATATACTAATTTGATGAAAATTAAGGCAATATTTATAGTCTTTTTAACAGTTTCACTTCATTCATGCGGGGGCGCATTAACAAGTGCAACTTTAATAGAATCTTTTCTATCTCCCTCATCTATAGCAATGACCTTGGTAGATTATGGTATTGAGAAAGAAACTGGAAAAAAAATGTCTGAACATGCTCTTTCTGCAGTAACAGAAAAAGACTGTAAACTAAGTATAGACGTAAAACATATTTGCAAAGATGATAATTATTTCGAAAACATCACAATGCAAGTTGCATCTAACATAAAAAATTTTTACACCAAAAAAATAGATTAATATAAATTTTTATCTTAAATTTTTTTAATCTTAATTTATCTTACGAAATTCCCGTCTTTAAAAATTCCAGCCAATTTTCTTCCATCTTTAAAGTAATACTTTCCTTGACCATCACGTTTATTATTTTTATGCTCGCCTACATATTTGTCACCATTAGCCCAGCTAGATACCCCTTTGCCATTCTTATTTCCATTTTCATATAAGCCAACATATTTGTCACCATTAGCCCAAGTATAAGTTCCTTTGCCATGAAATTTACCCTTGCTGTGATAGCCAACATATTTATCTCCGCCTTTAAAAACTGCTTTTCCTTTTCCATGTCTTTGACCATTAATAAAATTACCTTCGTATTTGCTTCCATCTTTTGAAACATAAATTCCTTTTCCATGCATCTTGCCATTTTTATGTTTCCCATCATAAGTATCGCCGTTTGCAAAAGTGATTATCCCTTTACCGTTAGGTTTGTCATTCTTATGATCACCAACATATTTATCACCATTTGCCCAAGTGTATGTTCCTTCACCGTCCTTTTTGCTATTTTTAAAACCTCCTACGTACTTATCTCCGCTTGCAAAAATAATTGTTCCTTTTCCATGTCTTTCACCCTCTTTAAAATCACCAACATATTTATCACCATTAGCCCAAGTGTATGTTCCTTTCCCATGCGATAAACTTTTTTTATACTCCCCTACATATTTATCGCCACTGGTCCAAACAGCTGTTCCTTGACCATGCGGTTTGCCTCCTTTAAATTCTCCCACATAATTTCCTTTTGGTGTTTTTGCTTCTCCATAACAATTATCGTATTTCGTAAAATCAGTGCCTTTACATTTTTTAGCACTTGCTGATGTATTTTGTGCTTGGGATGTTGATGACAAAACTGACTCGCTTGTAGATTTGTCTTCTTTAGATTTTAGAACCGTAGAACTCTTGTCTTCTTTTAATTTTTTCTTATCCTCAATAGGTTTTTCAACTAAAGTTGTGGCTTCTTTAGATCTTGCAACTTCTTTTGCAGGAATTATTTTTCCTCGTTGTCGCTTACCATCTTTAAAATCGCCAACAAATCTATCAAGATTGGGATAAATTAAAGTGCCCTTACCGTTGGGTTTGTCATCTTTAAATTCACCAACATATTTCTCACCATCAGGCCACGTTAGTGAACCTTGTCCATTTTTTTTATCTTCCTTCCAATCACCTACATATTCTTCTTTATTAGCATAGGTGTACTTACCAAGTCCGTGTTTCTTATTATCTTTAAAATAACCTACATATTTTTCACCCTCAGCCCAAATAAAAGTTCCATGTCCGTTTTGTTTGTTTTCCTTATACTCGCCAATATATTTATCTCCGTTCGGCCAAGTAAAAGTTCCATTGCCATGAAAGTTTTGATCTTTAAACTCACCAACATATTTTCCACCCGTTGTAAGAATTAAAGTTCCCATTCCATTGGGAGCGCCTTTTTTAAATTCACCAATATATTTATGTCCACTCTTAAGTTGAATCTCTGCTACACAATCATTAAATTTTGTAGGGCTTATATCTGGACACTTAGGCAGTGACGATGAGCTTTGTGCCAAAACATGAGTGGAGAATAGAAAAAAAAAAAACTAAAAAAAACTTACTCATTTTAAAAAGATTTTTTATTTAAATTTTGGAGTAAGTAACAATTTACTTCCATAACTTTTATTTTTTATAAGGAACTTCAAAATCGCCGAAAGATGATTTGATAATAAGTGTGTTAGATTTATTTGCAGGGGTGTTAAATCTAAACTCTTTCCAGCTATTAGATAATATTGTTCCATTAACATTGGCATCCACATTGTCTAAAGGTTTGCCGTCTGGAGACTTAAAAGAAATATTATTTAACAGCGCTCTAGTGTTTTCAGAATTATCAATTCTAACGCATGTTTGCTTAGAGTCGGCTGAACAAAAACTTACCTTTAGTGAATTTTTTGGGTTAGATTTTCCTGTGTAATAATACACTGGCAAATTTTGATTAAATTTAAAAAAAACTCCTGGATCCGCTTTTTTAGGATCAACAAAATCTGGTGTAATATCCTCTAAGTACAGCCTATAAGAAAGTTCAGTATCTGCAGCATCTAAAACTCGTTTTGTTATTCTAAAATTTTGAGATTTGCCACCTGGAATTGTTACAATCGCGGGAACGACTATTAAATCATTTGAAGGAGAATAAATATCTTTGCCATTTACCTGTTTCCACAGAAGGGTTGAGGATTGAATATTAATTTCTCTGCCCGTATCATTTACGAAGGTGAGAGTTACAATCTTTTGATTAGCATTTATATCAATAACGGTTGGGGATATTGTAACTGCAAATAAGGGTGAAGATAGAAATATAAATAGAAATAAAGTAAGAATTTTTGATGTAAATGTTCTCATATTTTAGAATGTGGCTTAGTTATTACGATTCAATAATAAAAGAAAGTGGTTGTTTATAGGGCTTTATTAGTAAACAACGTTTAATGTCATTACTTTAAGATAACTTCCCGCTAATTTTCCAGTCTGCAGAGCCGCTATTGTTCCTGTAATTGTTCCAGCTACTGCACGCGAACCTATTCCTGTACCTCTAAACGCGGCGGTACCTTGTGTTAAAATTGAAGAACCGTTGGTGAAAGTCACATCTAATCGATTTGACTCGATGGATGCATTTCCACCTGTCTTAACTAAATAATATGTTGAACCAGAATTTGCAGCATCATTAAAAGAAACTGTATAATCAGTTCCGCTTGTACAATCGACGCTTACCGCTGAGGTTGCTGTGATTTGCGATCCACTATATGGGGCAAAGGCCATTGAATCTGCTGAAATAGAACAAGAGGCTGAAACGCCAAAACTTACAAGAAAAGTTCCTGAAGTAGTTGTTTGAGCCACAACAAAATCACTTTTACAAAAAATTAACATACCTACTAAGCATGTAAGCCTAGTTGTTGCTTTCATTGATAAAATTTTTGATTTTTTTTTACTGCTAATCATAAAAATAGCACTTATGGATTATTATGATTCGTAAAAAATAGGCTTAAGAATTAAGGCTACAATTAGTAAAGATTTTATTGAAAATTTAAAGCTTGAAACTATTTTTGGAGAAAATAAACTTATAAGTGAGTTAAATTTAAGTATCTAGTATACTAAATTTAATGTCATTGTCTTACTGTAAGTACCAGCTGATTTTCCAGTTTGGCCAGAAGCGATTGATCCTGTGATAGTGCCAGCTGCTGTATCTGCACCAGCTCCTGTTCCTGTAATAGTGGCAGCCCCAGAGGTCATAGCGGCTGCTCCGTTCGTAAAAGTTGCCAGTAATTGGTGACCTGTAGAATTAACATTAGTAGTAGTGTTCTGTAAAATATATGCTCCGGATCCGTTTGCAGTATCGGCAAAAGAAAGTGTGAAAGCGGTTCCAGTTGAACAGTTTACGGTTACAACTGATGTTGCTGTAATTGTGGCTGATCCAGTGTATGCTGAAAAACCCATTGCACCTGCAGAAAAAGTACAAGCACTCGCAACAGATGTACTTGCTACAAATGTTCCAGAAGTTGATGCTGACGTTGCTGGATCTGATGAAACTATAAACAAACCAACTAAGCACGTAAGTGCAGTAGTTGATTTAGCTAATGATATTTTTGATTTTTTTAAACTATCTTTAGTTTTAATTAATTCTTCTTTCATAAACAGACTATTAAATTTATTTTAAGCTAAGATCCCCTAAATTTTTAATTTACTTATTTATAGTTGTAAAACCTGAAGTTGTTTTACTAGGATAAATATTTAATGTCAAAGAAGATTTAAAAATTTAAATTAGCCAAAATCCAATACCTAGTATCATTGCTTCTTCCATCGGAATCTTTACCTTGTGTAGAAGCACCTGGGTTACTACCATATCGTGACTGGGAAAC
>OGWL01000141.1_pt1 | contig 11155 bp, 15 predicted proteins | sample 1576031 | NCBI WGS metagenome assembly OGWL01 (sample SAMN07581535, study PRJEB24739) | freshwater metagenome | place: Singapore | collected 2015-01
ACTGTTGATCCTCGAGCCACACCAATCATAGATTGATTTCCACATTTGACTGTGACGAATTGATTACTATGCAGATCGTAGTCTAGGTCTCTTATGTCTATTGAGCCGAGGTCAAAAAACCTGTTGACTAGTGTAGGGTCTTCGACCTCAAACTCTTCTTGACCTGTGTATATTTCACTTACGCTTCTAACAATCCTATCTTTGTAATAATCTTCTGCATATATTCCTAATGAATCACACTTGATTCTAAAGTTGATATCTTTTGTCACCATAATTACAGGACTGCCAGATGATTTCTTAAGATCTACAGCGACACCTATGATCTTATTATCTCCTGTGTCATCATCAAGTCCCTCTGTGACTGAATGTGAATCAATTTCAACTCTTATTGATTGATCATTGTCAATCATTACACCGTCATGTAATGATCCTAGATTTCGAAGGTCATCCAAAAATCTATTGACATATCTAGCATTCTCACCTAAAAGCCCAGGTTTGTCTTTGAACCTATCCAACTCATCTAAAACGATAAGAGGTATTACAACGTCATTTCCAGGAAAAGAGTGTATCGCACACTTGTCATATAAAAGGACAGATGTATCAACTATGAATAACTTTCTTTTGTCTGACTTGTTTGTCATCTATTGGGCCTCGTGGTAAATTTTGAAATTATCAACTAGATTTATCAATATGGAGTTTTAAAAATATGAAATGCTACCAATTACATGAAGAAAATGCCGTTTGTTGCAATAATAAGGCATGCAGATTATGGATAAAAGCAAATGAACACCAGAATTGCACTCTTGTGGCATCTAAAAAAGGACCGATGTCTCTACAGCAAATAGGTGACATTTTAGGAGTCACAAGGATGAGAATATGTCAAATAGAAAAGAAAGTTGTAGAAAAATTATCAAGTATCGTCAGATAAAAACAAAAACACCGCCGAAAGGCGGTGTTTAAGTTTATAGATCAATCTACTCTTGTGCAGGCTGATCTGTGTTATCTAACGTGACCTTGACAAGATCTGTAGACGCTTTCTTCAAGAGCCTGAGCCCTTTTCTCGCTCTAACACCGGCAGTCTTATTTCCCTTAGCCGTCTTCTTAATATCTACTTCAAGGCTCTCAAAGAGAACACGAAGCTCTTCCCACTTATTCAATACTGCTGACATCTATACCTCCACTAGTTTATTTTTCTTTTGCTCTGCAAATGGATCCTGCCTAAATTCCTTGACAAGACATGATATCGCCTCAAGGGCTTCTCTATTCTCAAGTTCTAAAGACAGTAGATAAATTATTTGCATGATATCGTCTTGTGAAACGCCGAAATCAATAATTTCAGAAACTATCTTTCTACACTTCAATAAATTTTCAGCTGTCTTATCTGTATCACTCTTTCCTATATTCAAGAGATCTCCACTTCATCTTGTCTGATTTCAGTTTTAACTTTAAAAGAACCGTCAGGCTTGATGTGCAAAATCTTTAGTTGTGTGACATCATCTTTCTGGTCTTTGTTAAGAGTAACTTCAGACTCAAGATTGTTTTCAAGTAAAAATTCAATATATTCCCAGGTACTTAAATCTGGCTTTTGCTGTGAGAGAAAATCACACATTTTTTGAGGAAGACTTAATTTGATATCGTCAATTCCCCTTATAGAATTTCCTTCTTCCATTCCATGTGCTATTTCAGACTTGCAAATATCTACAACCTTGTGTATTATACCGCAGTTATTACATTGAGAAAGTTTAGGCTTTACTCTATCATCTTCTATTACTGAAAAAACTACAAATTTATGGTAGACAGGAGGATTCCTGTTTCTGTATTGAGGTAGAATGCAATGACATTCTACCAGGTGTCTGGTTCCTTCAATCACCATACTCTTTCTTTAACTCTTTCACTAGATTATCTGAATTTTTAAAGACACTCTGCGAAGCTTGATCAAAGGAACCCTGGATAATGCTACATAACGTATTGAAATCTCTATCTTCTAACTTGAATTTTCCTTGCCCACGGGCCTCAAGTAAATTTGAAATTATTTTCTCTCTTGTAAGGTCAAGTGATACCTTAAGATTTGTATTTACTTTTAATTCTATTGACATTTTTTTATTCCCTCTTTTTTGTGATAATCGCGCCTGTTCTATTGACTTGATCTCTGAACGAGAGATAAGTTTCCAGAGATTTTTTAATCCTGTGAGCGGGTTGTACATTAGATCTTCCGAATAATAGACACAATATTTCATTAGGTAAGGTACAGACGTCACTTTTTTTGATAAAACCCCACTTTAATGACATGGGTGTGGTTCTAAAAAATAAATCAACTTCTTCTACAACCTGCTTGTTTCTGTCAATATCGTCTCTCCCAATTGACACTTTAACAGTTGAAGAAATAAGAGATCTAACTCTTTTTTGATACAAATGTGCTAAATCAGAATTTTCTTCTGCGCGCTTAAGTACATCTTGTAGAAGTAAATCAGTGACGTGTTTTGCTCCAGGATTGACTATGGTTAATTTATTCGGAAATGCCTCAATTCTATCGACTTTAATCATTTCTCTTCTGCTAACTTGTGATATTGTCTCTCCCTTAAGCGCGCTAATTGGTTCTGTTAGGCAACAAGAACCAAGATCGACCATTGTCTGTATTCCAAATTCATTTGAATCAACTATACCGACAATCACATCAATAGTCTTTCTTGAAAAATTATTTTGAATAACATTTAGCGGTTCTGGAAGTATTCCTGAACAAATAATCAAGTACGATTCACTTGTCTCGTGTGCCTTCTCAAGAAGATGATGTATTTCACCAACAGACTCTATGATTCCATCTATTAAGATTACATTGACATTATTTCTTTTCCAAGATCCTGACTGGAGAAAGAACTTGCTAATTGTGACATTATCAAAGACATAACCCTGACGTTTATCAATTGTTGTATGTCTAACTAGATTCTTTTCCACAATTACTTGATCACCTGATCGATAGACTCCAAGTGTTCTCTCAACTAGATCTTTAGAAACTCCTCTCAAATTCTCATCAATATATTGTCTATAATCTTCTTGATCGCATAAGCCTGACGAGTTTATCTCTATTTGCCTTATGACGTCTAAAAGAGACTCATCATTAAAATTGAAGACAAGATTTTTTCTTATAAAACTGTCAAGGTCGTTAACTATCAAGTCTAAGAATATTTTCCCAGCACCTGGTGCGTACTTCTCACAATCAATTGCATTAACCTCAATGATCGGTATTATTGTGTTCGAAAACCAATCACTTCTATCAAAATTTACCAATACTTTTTGTACAGGATCTTTGAATACATTACCAGAGATGATGAGATCACCCGATTGGACCGTGGCCTTGAGTGACTTCAACATCTCGATAATGTGATACTTGAGATCTTTCTCTGTTATAACTTCTACTTCCATCATCTAATAATACTACGAATCTCTCCAAAGATTATTAGAAGCGAAGGTAAGTACCTCTTCTGCTGACTCAGGTGTGTAACCGTAGTCGCTCACCATGGTTTGGATCATCTCAGAATACTTCTTCTGTTGCTCATTGTCTCGGCTCTTAGACTTAGTTACGATTCGTGCCATGTCCTTAACTGAGGCGATGAGGTAGCTCTCGATGGCTTCCTTGAGTGGCTCGTAAGACTTGTAATCAACAGTCTGACCTCGACGCATCTTGGTGAACATGTATGCCGTCACGTCTGATCGGAATCCGTCCTTGGCAGAGCCCGTGATTCCAATCTGTTCCTCGATTGCACGCAAGAACTTCTCATCGGGTTCTCGCTCCTCGTTGGTGACACGATCCTTCATCTTCTGCTTAGTCGTATAAGCCTCGGCATTATCCAAATAGTTGTTGAACAATGACTGTGCCTGCTCCTCGTAGGCAGTCACGAAAGCCTTGGCAATTTCACTTTCAAGCATTTTCAGGTACTCTTCTCGGATTGTCTTTTGAAGGATCTCAAGGTAGTGCTTCCTATCTTCGTCCTTGACTATCTGCTCCTTGACCTGCCTGATGAGTGAATCAATCACTCTCATGGGAGTAATGAAACTCTTGTCAGAGTCAGTCAAGGCATTGTCGATTGCCTTGGTGATGAATCTTGTAGAGATTCCATCCATTCCTTCCTGCTTGGCCTCCTCACGTAGGTCCTTGATATCAATCTTTCTAACTCTGCCCTTCTCAATGACCTCCTGGCCGTCGTAGATCTTCATCTTCGTGAGAAGGTCGCACTTCTGAGAAGACTTGAGGCGACTCATTACGGAGAACATCGCCGCGACCTTGATCGTGTGAGGTGCAAGGTGTGCTCTGAAATCTGATCTACGGAGCATCTTCTCGTAGATCTTCATCTCTTGTGTGAGCTCTAAGACATATGGTACCTCGATCTTTACGATACGGTCAAGAACTGCCTCGTTCGTGTGTTCAGACTTGAAACGATTCCACTCGGCCTCATTGCAGTGTGAAAGAATGACTCCATCAAAGTAGAGCATGCCATTCTTGCCAGGAGCTGGGACATTCTTCTCCTGCGTCGCGGTGAGGATCGTGTGGAGGAATTCAATCTCATTCTTGAAGATCTCAACGAATTCTACAATTCCTCTATTTCCTACGTTGAATGCACCGTCGAGATTGAGAACCCGTGGGTCGGACTCACTGTACTTATCAAGCTTCGAGATGTCTTCTGAACCGATGAGTGCAGAGGCGTCCTGTGAGTTAGCATCCATAGGCGGAACTACTGCAATTCCCCGTCGGCCACGCAATGAGAATGAAGTTCTCACTACGGGAAACTTCTCATACTCACCTCCGAATTCCTCCATCAGGCGATGGCGGCATACAGGACATAGATCCCCTTCGATGTGAACGCCTAGGGCCTTGGAGAACTCATCTCGCAGCGATCTTGGAAGGAGATGAAGCGGCTCCTCTCTAACTGGACAGCCTTCAAGGTTATAGATGTAGTCATTGCTCTTCTCTAAAGCCTTCTTTAGAGAGTCAGCTAAGGCAGACTTTCCCGAACCGACTGGGCCCATAAGCAGGAGGACCTGGCGGCTCTCCTCGCCTTTCATCGCTGCTGATCTGACATATCTCATGATCTTTGCAATTACTCTTTCGTGTCCATAGAACTCATCCTTAAAGTAATCGTAGATCTTAATCTTATCGCTGTCAAATAACTTCTTACATCGTGGGTCAGATTCTGACATTGGGTTGACACCATACTTCTCTACAGTGTCTGCAAGTCTTTTATGTGCCAACTTAACAATGTCAGGATTCTTCTTGACTTCGTTGAGATAGTCAATGAATGTCCCAGACCATGACTCCTTCTTGGCTTCCTTTCTCTGCTGCTTTATTAGATCAAGAAAATCCATCTCTACCTCCTAAATCTCAAAGGGTTCATCTTCAATAGTGGTTAAAAGTTTCACCTTGCCCTTCCAAAGGTGTTCTATGTTCTTCATGCAATTATCTGCGTAGTCGAGCTCAAGATCTCTTCCATCGTGCTCATGCTGTAAAATAAGTGTTCCATCTTTCAAGTCATCCACGTATATGACTGGAATTGAGTTTGAACCGATGGTCTTTATAAGTGACGACCTGATCTCCAGCCAGCCTTCTTCATCGGCGACGTCGTCAATGGACCAGTCAGGATTTTTTCTTCCTTTCGGAGAGTAAGTGAACATGTTCAATTCTCTAGCATGCTCCTCATCCAGGTATTGCATAATGAATGACTCATCTGACATAACTTCTCTTGCCATGAAGCATTCTTCTATACCCATCTTCTTCTCAATCTTATTGAATATCTCAAATCCTAGATGGTAGGGGTTTATCCTTCCACCCCAAGGTCTGAGGACTTGATTGTGTGTCTTCAGGAACGGGATGTGAAGCGAATCAGGTAGCGCTAATTCATTTAGAATTTTATAGTGCCAGAATGATGCCCACCCCTCATTCATTATCTTTGTTCTTATTTGTGGCATGAAGTAGTATGATTCATTCCTTACGATCTCTATTATGTCTCTTTCCCAATCTTCTAGTTTATTAGAGTTCTCCAAAATGAACAACATAATGTCGAATTCAGGTTCTAGTGGCTTCTTATTAATGTCAATGTTCTTGTAAATCCCTGTCTTGTCATTATTAATCTTATCTATAAGAGATTTCTTTAGGTCTCTCTCTCCCAACCTAAATCTACCTCTCCTATCAATCTGATATTGAATAGCATGACAAGAATCAATCACCTTCTCAACATTCTCAATTCCTATGTGAGGATTTTCTATATATCCTTGAATTCTCTGACGGGCACTTCTAAACTTCCTAGTAACATGTTCAGCATCAGTTTCTCTAAAGGTTCTATTATTCTTAAAGAAGTCTGAGTGACCCACACAATGTGCCATTATCAGTATCTGAAGATAAAGTGGATTCTCAAGCATCAAATAGGCAATTGAAGGATTTGAATTAATGATCAGCTCATATGGCAATCCTTCAAGTCCTGCATTGTACATGCTATGAGTGCGCTCAAATGTTTTACCATAAGACCAGTGTGAGAAGTGTGAGGGCATACCGTGATAAGCCATTGCACCGATCATCTCATGATAGTCAATAGTCTCGTAAGCTATCTCATACCAGTCAAGACCATGTCGCCTTGCGATCTCACAGATCTTATCGTCCCAGCCAACAAGATCATCAAATGTCCAATCAGACATCTTCTCCTCCAAATAGATGTTTGAAAGCAGGCCAGATGTCATCCTTAGATTTTAGGACATTCATCTTCATGTTTCTACTTTCAATACTCTTGAGTCGACTCCAAAGTTTGGAATTGTCCGAAGTATCCCAATTAGGCCTCTCGTTCGCAAGTACAATCTCTGTGTAACTTAACATCTGACATAGATCTCGTAACTCTATGAATGCAGAAACAGCTTTGTCATTATCTTCTTCCCAATTATCACCATCAGTGCAATGAAATGCGTAGATGTTCCAAGAATTAGGATGATACATCTCATTTATTAAGTCAAGTGCTAAGAATGGTGCTGAAGAAATATGTGTGCCACCTGAGGCGACTCTCTTGAAGAATCTCTCTTCATCAACAACTTCAGCTTCTGTGGTGTGAGCAATAAAGACTATCTCAACCTTCTCATACTTGTGCCTGATGAACTGGTACAGGAGGAAGAAGAAGGATCTTGCTATGAACTTGATGTTCGAGGTCATCGATCCTGAAACATCCATCATGAAGAATATCACTGCATTAGTTGCATCTTTAGGACGCTCTTTAATGTAATGATATCTGAGATCATTCTCATGGAACGGGAAAGACTCTTCTCCGTTCTCATCTAGCTCGATCTCACCTGCGCGACGTGCTGCAGCCTTTCTCTTGAGTCTTTGAATTGCTGATTCTTTCTTATCTAATCTAGGTCTAATTCCATGTGGTCGAGTCCCGTGACGCTTAGGCTTCTCCTGGAGGATACTCTTGAATTTCTTCTTCTCAAGGTCAGGAAGCTTAAGTGATTCAAACAGGTACTCAGAGAGCTCTTCAAGTGTAATCTCAACCTCGTAGAACTCTTCGCCCTTATCGTTTCCAGCCTTGTTTCCCTGTCCCTGTTGCTGCTGTCCTTTCTTTATGACCTGGCCTTTTTGGACAGGCGCACCCGGCGCGGATCCAACCTGCTTATTTCCTTCATTGTCACCGAAGATAAATTGCCACTCTTTGATGCCCTTAACAGGAATCTTGATTCGCTTCTTCCCATCCTGACCTATGATGGACTCATCGGCAATAATATCTGTGACCCCATCTCTAATAGCCTTTTCAATCTTTCGCTTGTGTCGAGAACGATCTGCGGCAGACCTGTCTGCTATGGTCCTGTGCTCTTTAAAGATGGACAAGTCTTGGATCTCCTCTGCTCATTTATAAATATGGCTGAAGCCACATATAAAATGTATTCCCAGAGAAGAACTGTGAAAATGTTAGTGGATAAATATTATCTGAAGGTGCAGAATGGGAAGAAAGATCTACATTGACAGGTCATTGAACTATAATCCTAGCGACATACAGGTCCTATTCCAATTCTGTCATGATTGCAAAGGCGACCTGGGTCTCAACTGTGATTTCTTTATCAAGATAGTCGAAGATAAAGTGAAACACAACATAAAGACAACAGCATACTACGATCCTAATCAGAACATGGTGTGTGTTCTCGGAAAAGGTCGGCATGTGCCCGACATATGCAGGTCAATAGCGCATGAGATGGTCCACATGATGCAACACCAGAAGGGTCTGATCACAGGTCCCATCAAGGACATTGGAGGATTCCATGAAGATCAAGCCAATGCCCGAGCCGGTGAAATAGTAAAGAAGTTCATCTACAAGATGAAACTCTAACCTTCCTTAAAGATCTTCTTAAGGTCTCTCTTCACCTTGATTCCGAGTTGCCATCCGTTATGTTCGTAGATTGACTCGACCGCCTCCATGAAGAACTTCTCTGTCCCGTATCGCGTTCTAAGCTCTTTAATCACCTCATATGTGACAGAACCGACACGATGGTCATAAAGGGCCTTGGCAAAATTTGATGAATAACTATCAGGAATAAGAAGACCCGGCCTACTTGTTTCTTTCGACATGTATTACCTCATAGGCATTATACAAAGAAATAACAAATTTACATCTTCTCCGTGGTCATGTATCGACCTGTCTTTGTAGGGTCATATGGTGGATTGAGTGCAGATTGAGGAGCGTCATATGTTCCTGGAGTGGGAAGAGACCGCCGCAGCAATGTCTCAAGTCGAAAAATAAGACCTGACGCTTTGATTTCATTATTTCCACTAATATATTCTAAAATGTCAGAAATCGCCGATGCTACATTTCTATCAGAGCCATTTGTAGCAGCTCTGAGATGCTTCTGGAGACCAATTATTTCCATCTTGGTTTTTGGACTCACTTCATCACACAGGCCCGTTAGGACTGCGAGAACTTCGTCAACGTCAGAAAATAGCTCTGCTTCGGAATCACCCAGAGGTGAACCCATCTCTCGAATGAGTTTCCGAAGCAGAGATTTCATCTGGTCACTTCAGGAGGCCCGCTGCCTTATTCCACTTGAGAATGACTGTCTCGGAGAGATTTTCTCCCATCATCTCGCCCCCGGGGACACGCTCAGATGCTGCATATGAACCGGCTGCTCCAATTGCATTCTCAATTGCTTCGTAAGGAGTGAATCCACCATCATCACCCTTGGCAGCCACATTGAATTTATTGTCGTAGATCGAAACTTCGGCATGATAGGGAAATTCTTCATCACCAGACATTGTGACTTCGTATTTACCATTCGTACCAGCTGGGAAACTGCCTACATCGACACTGAGGTTAATGTTTCCAGGCGCCATTCCATGTGCTTCTATGTCTTTTTCAATCATCTCATTCCAGAAATTACTTCCGAGGGGAGCACCACTAAACAACATGTAACGACCCGGTGCCTTCTTGGCCACGGGTGCCATTGACTTGTACCTGTCGGTAATGTCTGCAGCTCTGGAGCGCCCACGAGCCATCTCAGCTTCTGCCCTGTCTGCTCTCATCATGCGTGTGATGAAGCTACCTGACTTTCCTTCGAATTCACCCATCTCTGCTAGACGACCAACTTCTTCCTTGACAATCCGCTTAAGGTCTTCAGGCTTTAATGACTTGCTCTCATCGAGATACTCGCTGGCACGTCCAAAGAACTTACCTGTCTGGCGTCCCTTTCTCTGCTTCATGGCAATGCTGCCCTCGCGGCCTGCTCCTGGATAGCGTGGCTCCATAAATGTCTGGATTTCGAATTTGGACTCAAGAGCATCAAGGCGTTCCTGCGCTGCATCAAAACCACCAATAGGCTTCGCACCAACATATGCAGTCCAGAACTGGGGCAAGAGATTAGGATTGACCTGGATACCTGACTTGCGAACTGCCATACCAAACTCTCTTGCGTTGTTTGGATCAAGACCCATCTCATCAGCCACTTGATCGGCTATTGTGATGAGGTCATCTTCTTTTCCCTTGTAGGTGAATCTTGTGTTGTTGAGATAACCTACCATGCCTTTGAGCTTCATGAGCTCCGCATATGCCTCATCGTCAGACATTTCCTCGATAGGTGTCGCACTCAGCTCAGGTGCAACATACTTAGGTCTCACAGGCTCTTGCATTTCAGGTTCCATTTGCGTCATTCTAGAAGGAGATCGCGGTGGTGCAAGAGGATCGGGACCCAGATCCACAGGCATGAATCCACTTTCTCCTCCATCACCCCTCATCTCTCTGACGATCTTACTGGCCCTGTCCATCTCTTCCTTGATGATCTGTTGCACTCTTGACTTGTTCATTGAAAATCTCCAAATTTTTTATTTAAAATCTTTAAGCGACTTCACTTTCCCATGGGGTTCTTTTTGACCTTGGATATCGCTGCATCTTTACCCATACCGCCCTTTGTATATCGGGCAATGCGGACATCATCAAAATCCTTGTCCCCATCTCCGTCCTGGTCCTTGCCTTTCTCATCAAGTGCCATCATTTCCAATTCTTCGCGGATGATTTGCCTAATCTGGCTCTCTGTGATTCTCATGACGTGCCTCGACTTACAGATCAGGAGATGATCTAATGAAGATTGATTTCACACCATCAGGTGCAGATCCTCGGCCACCCTTAGTCGCATCAGCGATCAAAAACATTGCCTTGGAGGCAACTTTCAATTCAGGCCCTAGAAGCTTATACAAAAGTGCTACACGAGCAGCCTCAGCACCCTGTTCTGGGGGTCCTAATAACCTATTGGCATGTGCGGCAAGATCAAGCGTCCTTGTGGTGTAAGATATGTCAGGTCCTGTCGCACCCGCTACCACAATGCTTCCATATGTATTCTCGATCCTATTGATCTTTGCCTGAAGATTCCTGTCTATCGACCAGACCGTAGAAACAGATCCGTCTCTCGGTGGCCCGAGCATTGCCTTTGCATCAAGTGCTGTCTCATCTGTGTATGGAACATAGACAGAAAACGTTTATCGTGTTTCAAGAAAATCTTGAGCACCTGATTTCAGTTTTTCTGCCATCGGTCCCATTATATTGAAACCACTTCCATTATCTGATTCACGCATCAATTCTTCTCTAATGATCTGTCTCAATTGCCTTGACGTGATTCTCATGTTGCCGCATTATCGTGACTGGGAAAC
>OGWL01000147.1_pt1 | contig 10987 bp, 7 predicted proteins | sample 1576031 | NCBI WGS metagenome assembly OGWL01 (sample SAMN07581535, study PRJEB24739) | freshwater metagenome | place: Singapore | collected 2015-01
CACTATGCCCTTGATTTTGGTCTGCATAACTTATAATATATTCCCAATCCGTATTTTTCTTTAACCACTTAATTGTTTTGGATATAAAATAGGACTCTGCGTTTTTGGGTGTATCATCAACCAAACATAATCTTCGTAACTCCAATACCTTATCAGGACGAGTAGGGTGATAAGTCTGCCCAGCAGTTGGGCCGGCAGGACGGGTGTAAATGCAGACACCAATTATTTCAGGCATTCCAAAATTTCCTTCACGCAATAAAATAAAAGCATGTTTTGTTTGTATATTGACATAATCCGAGTAGTGCCACCTTTTCAAGAAAGCACGGATGTTAGGATTAAATGTAGTATGCTCTACTACATATGTTTTTATTATACCCATTCCCACACAATATACAACAGAAAATCTAATTATCCAAATAAAAATGATTTTGGTTCTTCATTTATCCATTCATCTGGTATATCTTTATTAGACCACTTAAATCCATTTTTATCTGCCCACATACTATATGTGGTTTTTGATTTTTTAGTTAATTTTGCATTTGGATTTTGAAATACAAATCTAATATCTAAATCAGGTTTTTGTTGTTTTATCAAAAGATGTTTTTTTCTATCTTCTAATGTAAATCTTCCTTTTGTTTCTATGAATATTCCATTTGGTAATCTAAAATCAGGCTTATATGTGTGATTGGTAGCGGGTTTAGTATATTGTATTTGGTGTTTTTCATATTCACCATCAATACCCCTGCTTTTTAATTCATCCGAAACTTTATCCTCAAGACCGGAACGATGTCCCTTACTCCTTTGGATATGACCCCAATTTTTTCCCATAACTAATCTATATCAAACTTTACATTTACAATAAATGTCGCCGTTCTACTTTTTCTTAAAGGGGTGGATAATTTTGCAACTGCTAACAGCTGACTATCATCGTTATATAAGCCTATTTTTGTAAAATATGGAGTAAAATTAGATGATGTTGTAAATCCTGCTCTAATGCTTGATGATGGTGAAATTAAAGATGTTGTATTCGTAGTAACATTAAATTCACCCGTACCTATTTCACATAAAATACTATATTCTTGAAATTCACGAGTTGATTTATATGAAAAATTAAACGGATGGGATGTATAATCCCAATTACCATCACCTAAAAATGGACTTGAATTACTATTTGATTGAGTACCATTCATTACAATTAACCCATGTTTATAAAAAACATACCCAGTGCTTGAACTATCAATTGTAGAACCAGTAAAATTATTAAGTAATGATTGTGATACAATTATACCCAAATCTTTTCCTACAAATATATCATTATAAAAATATCCCGAATTGGTTATTTGTAATGAAGCAGGCTTTATTCCATCCCAATATCTATATTGCGGTATTGATACTACGGATGCACTTTGTTTTAATATTAATTGACGAGATGATGTATCTTCCGTTGTAGATGAAAAAAACATCGTATTTAATGATTTCCAAAAAGAATCACGATTTATTGATTTAAATGGGTCAGATTGGTATAATGTACTGTTAATTGATACATTACTACCCATTCTTAAACCAGTAACACCTTTTTGAGCAGCCAAAACATATATGCCAAAACTACCTGTATTGGTATTATTAATATTAAAAGTTTTATGGGCTACAAATTTTTTTCTTTCTAAAAAAAATCCCTCTTTTAATGGTTTAAATCCAATATTTGTAACCGGTCTTATATCCGGATAAGATAATCTTATAGATTGTATTGCCATCCATTAAAAATCTACTTTAACTTTTATAAGTGCCTCAGATGAATAACTTTTATAAATTGGATTTGATACTTTACCAACCGCCAAAAGTTCATTTTCATTATTATATAATCCAACTGTGGTTATATATGTTATAGGTGAATTATTATCAGCGTATCTTATAGATGGTCTAATATAATTCAACCCCGCAGATGCACTTACATACGATGGATTATTACTGTGATTAAATTTAGAATTTCTAACTCTAACAAAATAAATATAAGATTTACCTATTTCTTGTTTTCTAGCTATTATTTGCTCTATTTTATCTGCCGCAGAAGATGCTGATGTTGGTGAATCAAATTGACTTCCAGTTATGACAACCATACCTTTTGATGGATAAAATCGTGTATTTGTATCAGTCGTTCCATTTCTTTTTAAATATAACCAACTATCTAATGCATATATACTACTACTATCTATATTAGGCTTAAAATTATTACTCGCACCTGATGCGGTTATTTCAAATGATAATGGATCTAATCTATCTCTAAATAATTCTCTATGAAAGGAAAGAGCAACTCCGTTTTGAACAGCGGATGGCCAAGAATCTAAATAATTCTTTAATGATAAATAGGCCCGCTTTGGCGCAGAGTCATTACCACCACTATTATTAAAATAAATTACATCGAAAAAAGATTGGCTTACAGGAGAATAATCTTTGTTATACATTGTAACATAAGATTGGCTTACCTGAGTATCGGTAGTGTAATCCTTAAGCTCATTATTCCCATCATTTAACGTTGTATCACCATTAAATAATCCCGTTGATACATTTCCAACATACCCCGTTATAATATCATCCGCTGAAAAGGTTTCGAATGAACCACCTGCCAATACATTTCCTAATTGTCCAGCGGAAACTAATCCTGATGACCTCGTATTAATTGCTATTGTTTGTCCTGCCATAATATTCTTATTATTTTATTATTAACTTAATATTGCGTTTGCCGATGCAACGAATGTACCTGCGGATACTTCTTTCGATATTTCTACCGGTATTTCAAGCCTTGCACCAGTTTCCTCGCCAACCACAATTATACGAGTGGTTACTTTGTTAGTGGAAATAGTATTAGCAGGAATAAACATAAATTGGTCAGTTCTACCAGTAACCATTCTTAATGTACCCGCCGTATCATCCAACAAAACAACAAAATAAGATGTGTTTGAATCAGTTGGATTTGATGTTAATGTAACTATTGTTTCTCTAACAATACCGGTGTTTGAAACGGGAATTTTTATTTCACGCGTATCTGCTATAATGGATGGTATTATATCAACATTTGGATTTAATGTAAGTAGTTTACTTTTAAACGCATAATTCTCATCAATTATTGCTTCAAATACAGGCAATTTTTCAATATAAACACCTGGATTATTTTGGGTAGTATCCCATAACGAATAATCTATTTCATCATCACCCAATGCAAACTTAGTAATTTGAAATGGTTTTCCAGATGATATATATTGCCTACCCAATTTGGTAAGCACTGCATCAATTGTTGTTTCGGTTTTATCTAAATATCCCATAATACTTTCTTTTTATATATAAATACAATTAAATAATATTTTTAACTTTCCGGTGGAGTTGGTTCAGTTGCAGGTAGTGTACCAACAGATGGGTTTGTAGGTGTAACCCCGCCATCAGATGGTGATATTGGTCTTCTTGGTTCTTCTAATAAAACATTACCAACTGCACTTATACCCTTTGGATTAGATGCTATTTGAGTTGATAATCCACCAAACACACCCGTAGTACTTGCAGCATTTAATGTAAATGGATCTGCAGTATATACTTCAACAACAGGAGTTCCATCAAATGATTTATTCCACTTACTACCCCTTGTCATCATATTATTAAGTCCTGGTTGTATTTCGGATGGTTGTAAAGCATCGTTTAGATTTGATTGGTCATACCTATAAATACTCTGCCCATTATTTAATACAACCGTTGGTGGTTGCCCTATATAACTAATACTTTTTGCAGATTTAAATGTTCGAGATTTCATAAAATTATTCCCAGTAGGAACATATGGTACTATACTCAAATTAGCAGTTCGACTCTGAACAGTTGTTGTTATTTGAGGTGTATTACTACTTACAACAATAGTATTAGAAGTCGGTTGAAGAACTGCAGGTAATTGGGTTGCAACACCACTATAATTACTCATCATAGAAGAATATCCGGCATTTACCGCAGATGTTCCTGGTGGTGGTGCTGCCAATGCACTAATACCACCACCACTATGAATCGGTACTGATACCGTAAGTTTTTGATTACCTATTTCTATTTTTGCATCACCCGGCCAATGTAACTTATTTCTTTCTAATATATGGGGTTCAATCAATATACCAGAATAATAATTTGCTCTCGCAGGAATAAGTTGATTTATTTGGCTGAATATACTATCATCATAATTGGATGCTAATTCTAAAAGTAAATTGGTAGGTGAAAGATTTTGATATGTAATTCCCTCACTTGAATTTAAATAATCAAAATATTTGGAAGATGTTATTCGTAATGATGGATAATATGTTTTTTTCCTATCAATAGGATCTCCAATCCAATCATCTATTATTGAGTAATTACCCGTAGATTGAAAACTCCACGAATACATATGCGTATTTAATGTATCGGTTGTGGAAAAATAAACACCTAATAAATTAGAGTCTAATGGTGCATCATCAAATTGTCTACTAATTCTACTTTGGTCAATATCTAAATAATCCCCATTCATAGTAGAACTTTCAATTCTAATTTTATTATTGGTGTTGTTTTGTAACATCCCCCCAACAAAAAATTGATTATCATGAACTGATAAACTTGCCGTTATAATCGGCCCACCATATTCTTTAATCTTTAAGAACTTTTCAGATATACCATAGCAAGACATTATCGCTTCTATTGATTGGCGAGTACCCTTTGTTTTATAAATGTATGGTAAGTTGTTTATTATCCTTCGCCATATTTCATACTTTACTTTTTGTTTTGGTTTTACTACCGCTAAATTAGAAACCGCAGAAGATGCTGATGTTGGTGATAAACTACCTGATGTAGTAATACCAACCGAATAATCCCATAATGATGAATCTCCATACCCATCCGCTAATTTCCACCCCAAAGAATTTGCTACACTATAAAGTAATTCATCAGGCATCCCATCTTCTGGGTGTTCCTCTCTATCATTTGTAGATGTTATTTCTTTTGCGGCATTCCAAATCATATCAAAAAAGTGTCCTGTCATATCCACAAATTTGATATAATCATCATTTAATTTATCTTCCGCAATTGATACCGGAATTAATTTTGATAATTTAGAATCGTTTTGTGAATCAAATAAGGATGCAGAACTATATACCCCATTGTACCAACTTTCAACAATTGAACCGGTCGGATGGTAAAAAATATATGGATTTGTTTGTGTTTTTGGATATGGAACAATACTATTATCAAATTTATAATGTGTATATAATGACTCAGATGTATAATAATTTGATTCATATGAACCAGAACCATAATAATACAACCAATTTTCAAATGCATCAAAATTAGTAGTTATTTCATCTATTTTAGATAAAGATTGTGTTATATTTACTAATGAATATGGGCCAGGAATCCCTTTTAATTCAGTAATTCTATCTTCATAATTACGAAGTTTAATCATTTTATCCAAAAATACATCCAATCTTTCTACCGCAGATGAATATTTAATAAAATTTGAAAAATTAGAATAATCTATATTTAGATTTTGAGGTTTTTGACTGAAATATTTATCTATAACACGATTAGAAGAACTTATTGGAAGTAAATCCTTCCACGTTTTATAATCAGTATAAACAGATTTCCCCCAACCATCCAAAGGAATATTAAAGTTTGGTTCTGACCAAAATGGTTCTTCTAAATCTTGAAATACTCTCCACGCTATTATTTTTTCAATAAAAGATTTTTGTAGTCTACCATATATTCCTATTCTAGTTCCTATTTCAACATCATCTGGAAGTGGTTTGTATAATTTCAGTATTAAACCCGTATAAGTTTGTGTTGCATTAGATGTTGTATTTATAACTCTATATGGTACACCACTTAACCAAATTTGAACCCTATTTGCAAAATTTGGAATAGGTTTTAGGTCTAAATTTAATCCCAAAAAGTCATTTGTAATTGCATAAACTCCAAACTCAGAATTATCAGGCGCAACAAGCGGTGCTGCACCATTCTCTTGTAACAATTTTTGTGCACGTATCCACGCTCTTACCTGTAAAGCTATTACGGAGTGAACCCTTAAATATCTTTCAATTATTCTACCCTCTGCATTATTTTTTTTACGATTAGGTAATGCATCATACTCTCTATCTAATTGTTCTATATTTCTTTTACATTCATCTATTAAAAAATTTGCAGCATTAATCGTATTTAATGATAATTCACCCAAAGCAACACCTCTCCGCCATTGAACTCCATTAAATTGCCTATTCAAAGAATTTCTATGATAACCTATTATTTCTTCATACGCTCTTAATGTTCTTTCTAATTCACCTTCAAATGTTTCTTTATTACCAATTGCAATACCACCCGCCACTAATAATGCCGCTATTACCACTATAGCTCCGATTCCGGTGGCAGATAATCCTCCTGCTGCACCGGTAAGGGCTGAGGTACTGGCGGCGCCTGTACTTACGGCACCTGTACCGGCAGCACCACCCACCGTTGTACCACCTAATATATTAGCAATACCCGCAAGTCCATATGTAGAGGTGCCCCCCATAACACCAGCGGATGAAGCTAAAAATGGTGTTACTGCCGGTACTATCGGTGCTGCTGCACCAGCAGTAAATACACCTGCCCCAAATGCAGCACCACCCGCTGCCCCTGCACCTAAAAAATACCCTAATCCGGAGCCCGGTGGGTCATATTCTACACCCACCGAAATACCGGTGGCAAGTGCCAATCCTGCAATATATCTTTGTTCCCACTTTTCCTGTCTTTTATTTTTTTGATTTTCTATTAAAATATTAACCGTATTATTTATGGTGGCTAGTTGGGCATCTATAGATGGTCCTGAATTACTAAAGTTTGGTATTCCGTGCCAAAAATATAGTGGTGCTCCTATATAATCTTGTGAAAAATTGTGAGGTGGTAATGAAAATCCTTTTGTATAATCAGTTTCTGTCCATCGTTCTATATACCAATTTAAATTCTCAAACTCATCTAATTGAGGGGGGGTTTCATTTACAGTAGAAAGTGATGGTGGTGCACCTAACCTCCAAAAAGCACCACGATTCGTTGGTTGATTACCATTAATATAATATTCTACAAAGTAAGAACCCCTCCTACCATCACCAGAAGTTATTTGTGTTTTAATCCAAATGGTTGGTAATCCTCTAAAATTAGATGTAGGATATGGTGCTCTTTTAACTTTTGTTCCTTCAAAAAGTATGTGTGATATATCAGATATTTTATTTTCACCACAATTTAATACAAACTCCTCTAAACCAGTTGCAAATGTAGGTCTATTAAAATACGCTTCATCATCATAAAATTCTTTTAAGGTAATTACGGATTGTTGTAATCCAATTTGATCTTCATATTTTGAACGTATCTTAACCTTAACTTCAGTTCTATCGGATGATACCTGTTCAATAACCATCTGTCTATCTTCAACATCACCAGTAAATTTATACATAGTATTATATACCATATTATAACTTCCCTGATCAAAACCCATTACTCGTAAATCTTGCTCCGGTTTAAAATAAAATGAACCAGATGCGTCCTGTATGGGTTCATCGTATAAAGAATCTAAATATTCATCATCAGAATATACATGGATTTCTTTTAACAATCCGGCGGTTCTACCCACATAACCAGCACTACTAATTCTAACTTCTGCTTTTATTTGCCTGTCAACAGCAGGTGAAATTGAGGCACTTAAATTTTCTAGTAAATTTCTATCTTTTGATAAAAAAGTTTCACCATATGAAGGACTTAATCCTAAAACTTCATCTATATTTTCAAATCTATCTAATGCCATTTTTCATCCAATAACCATTAACAATTGTGTGTATCTATTATTCTACCAACACCTCTTTCAATTTTGAAAGCACGTTTTATACCACCTGCCTGAAAAGCAAACCATTTAGTATTAAAATTATTTGGTATAAAGGTGTTTAATGCATTTATATTCATATTATTTTTATATATAAAATCACCAACCGCCAATCTTCCAATTGGTTTATGTGTATAATATGTGTGAAACTGTCGCCATCTTCTACATGCTGCGCCACCCGTTTCTGCATCCCATTCCGTCGTTGCGTTGGGATTACCACCTATCATTTCAAACATAGATGAGCCGGTATTATAGGTTATGGCGGGGGTTGTAATATTTGAGCCGGGTATTGTTATACCTGATATAGTTATTCCTAATTGAGATGCCATAGGAATACCCAAAGAATTAGAACACACATCAATATCTAAAATTTTACCATCCAATTTATCAATTTTAAATCTACGTTTTACACCATCACTAACACCAATTCCATTAAAGGCTATCCATTTAGTATCATTCGGGTCTCTAATAGGTAATCCCCTTGAATCATATATTTTATCACCAATTGTAAGTTGGCCTATTTGTTTGTTTTGAGTGTAATAACTATAAGTACCTATACTATTACAATTACCAACCCCATTTGTATTAGGATTCTGAGGTCCGTGTAAATTTATACTAACTGAAGAAGGAATTGGTGGTAAATTTGAATTTGGACAATATTTTATTTCCATTATTCTACCCGTATCTTTACTTAATTTAAATGCAATTTTATATCCCCCTGCTGAAAATGCTTTCCAATAATCTGTACCTGTTCCCAAAATAACAGTTTGCGCGCCACGATGTCCATCATCGGAAAAATTATCTCTTGGACCGTATATACCCGCAGATATAGAATCATTTTCATATTTGTAAATATAATCACCTACGGTCAATTCATAAATAATTTTTTGTGTCCAAAAATTGTATTCATCCCTCCATTCATCACATGCTCTACCATCACTAATACTCCTATAATTATTACCCTCATCAGAACCCCTCATATAGTATAATAGTGGCCCATTTGGTCTTGGGCCACCCGAATCCGCACATATATGAATATCTAATATTTTACCAGTACCTTTTTCAAGTTTAAAAGACCTTTTAACCCCCCCTGCCATAAAAGCCATTCGTTTATTATCATCCATAAAAACTAACACCGTTAATCCTTGTGGATCTTTATAAATATAATCACCAACCTGCACATCCCATATAGGATTGATGGTGTAATATGATTGTTGGTCTTCCCACCTATTACACGCACCCGCATGAGAATTACCCGCACCAACGTTAGAAACAGATAATCCCTTCATTTCCCACACAGGAAAACTCCCATTTGGTAATACTGAACTTGCGGTTTTATATCCAAACTCATAAAATGGGAATGAATTTTGTGTAATATCGAATGCCACTAAAACGGATTTAAATGGTAATTCAAAACCATTTAATTCTAATGGGTATTGTTCATAATAAGAATCTTCATCAAATTTAATTACACCGGATTCAAGATAAACCTTACCATATTCTTCATTAGAAGATGTTATTTCATACGAAACTATTTGTCCAAAATCATTTCTTTTTATTTCTCGTTCCATTATCTAACTACTTTAAAATAAAAATTATCTATATAATAATTAGAAATAGAATCAGTATCTACTCTAATTAAAAACTCATAATATCTTTCAGGCTGTAATGTATTAAACCAAAAATCAAAATAATTACCTTCGGAATCACAACTTAACTTTGTATAAGTAGTATCAAACGGAATTATAAATGATTTACTTTCCGCATCGCGGAGAGACCAATAAGATGATGATGGCAAGTATTTTATGGTAGATAATCCACCACTATTACCAAATGTTCTTTGCGGATATCTTTCTCTACCCACAACTCTAATCCTATCTTTTGAAGTATTTAAGTATTTAGATTTTAACTTTGGTAAATAAACAATAATATTATCCAAAGATAGGGAAGATAGTGAACCTGTTGTAAATATGGTATTATCCCAGCGGGTTTCTAATATGGGGGAATAAATGGTAGTTGTATTTGAAGAAAAGTATTTTGCAGAACCAAAACTAATACTACCCGATTCCACTTCTTTAATAGTTGGTAACTTAATAATAAATCCATTGTTGGGTCTACTACCACTTATAATATCAGTTACATAATTTGTTATATCCAAATTAATATCCGATACTGTCCTACCAAAAGATTGTGAATACTTTGTATTGTTTACAGATGATGTGTACCAATTACCACCACCGCTAACTATTAAAAAAGAAGATGTTGCATCGCCCGATGCTAAACTCCAAGATACATTGGTTTGGCTATTAACCCAATTTACATCATTTTCATTTTTAGGATCATTTATATACCTACCAACACCATCCGTCCAACTTTGAGATATTGGATAAACTTCTAATGAATAATTTGTTGGTATTTCCGTTTCTTCAGTGGATGTTAATCTTAAAAAATATTTAATATCACTTCCAGAAATAATTCCTGATGATAATGATTGTGATATGTGTTCTACATCAAATTGAATTAAAATTCTACTATTACCACCAAATGAGTTATATTGGTCATAATATTTTCTTACTTCAAGTATTTCATCATTACTTACATTTCGTAATTGATTATCACTATCTTCATATATTGTAGTATCTTTTTGAGGATATATTCTATAAATCATTTATTTCTCCCTAAAATAACGGAACTACTCTACCCTTAATATCCAAATCAGGATACTTAACCTCAAAAATTGCTGGGTCTTTTGCTGGATATATAATACCATTTCTTGTAGCATTTTTTATATTATATCTTTTATTGGAATAATTTCCACCATATTTAGATACTATTTGTAATCCACCATCACCCCCAGTAGATGGCCTTACAACCGTTTGTACACCATCGACCGAATCTAATAATACATATATATCAGATAATAATATAGGTTGATTTATTTGCCATTTATCTATATTAAAATAATTTTTTAATTCCGCAATACATTTTAATAAAACCTCATTAGCATTATAATTTGGTAATGTAACAATTTCAAATTCAACACCAATATTAATTATATTAGCATCTAATATACTTACAGCATCGGTTAAA
>OGWL01000149.1_pt1 | contig 10892 bp, 12 predicted proteins | sample 1576031 | NCBI WGS metagenome assembly OGWL01 (sample SAMN07581535, study PRJEB24739) | freshwater metagenome | place: Singapore | collected 2015-01
GTTTCCCAGTCACGATACCAGCGAGGATTGCAATCGGCCGGAGTTGGCGCGGGTGGCGATGGAGGAGGCGTTACGGAAAGCGGGGCGGAAAGGGGTGCGGATTCATGAGACCACGGCGAATCGGGTGGGGGAAAGGGTGGAGATTCACGCCGGGAAATAGGGTTGCGCGGGCCTTTCGGCGGGAGGATACTTTTCCCTAATCGCGGGCGTAACTCAGTTGGTAGAGTGCAACCTTGCCAAGGTTGATGTCGAGGGTTCGAATCCCTTCGCCCGCTCAGGCGATTTTTCCCCTGCCGGAGGCGTGGTTTGGATGGCGCGGGAGCAGGTCCGCCGGGGCGCAATCCCTTCGCCCGCTCGGATTGGTAATGAGGTCTCGGGTAGCGGGTGACGGGTAAGAGGTGATGGAATATAGTAAATCGAAGATAGGATATAGGAGATGGGCAGCTTTTAGGGTGACTGGTTGGGGCCTGAAGATATGAACTTTGATTCTTCCGTCTGCTGATCCGGAGGATCAGCCCTACCGGGGCTTGAAGCCTGATTTTTGGAAGATAAGATCGAAAATTCATGAATTTTCTTTGGGGAAATTCGGTGGCGCTGTCCTGGATGTGGGGACTGGGTCTGTTTTTCAGCGTCCAGTTTTCGCTGCAGTACGGGCTTTTTGGGCTGCTGACCTTTGCGATTCCCAATGCCCTGGGTCTGATGGTTTTCGGTGGGCTGACCCAGCTGATTGCCAAACGGGCGGGGAATGGACCGGATGCCTTGGGCTCTTTTTTTGCGAACTGGTCCCGTCCTTATCGCTTTGTCTTTTTCCTGTACCAGATTCTGGCCATCACCCTGACGGTTTTTGCCCTCGTCCGGTACGGTTGGCAACCATTGGGCTTGGAGCCGGCAGGTCTTTACTTGCTTCTCACCATTCTCGTCATTCTGGCCGCGGCCACCCTGTTCGGGGAGGAGTTCGATATTCGCCGGATCAAATTCAGTCACGGGGTGCTGGGTTTGATCGCCTTGGGGGCCATCGGTTTGCTTTGGGTGCAACTGCCCTCGATCGGCAAGGGCCAGCCGATCATGACCGGGGCCAACCCTTTTCTGGGTTTGAATTTCTGGGGCTACGCCATCCCGATCTGCGTGGGCCTTACCTTGGGGCCTTGGTTAGATCTCCAGCAGTGGCAGCGGGCGATCCAGATCCAGCGGGAAGGAAAATCCCCGCTCCTCAGCTATCTTTTCGGCGGCTCTCTCTTCTTTCTCCTGCTCCTGGCGCACGGAACTTTGGCCCTCTGGGTGGCGGGTCAGTTGGGCGGAGCTTCCATGCGGGAAGGCATCGACGGCTTGGCCTACGGGCAGGATGAAATCACCCGGTTTTTATGGGGTGTGGCGGCGTTGCATCCCTGGGCGTTCGGAGCCTACGTGGTGGTGCTTTTCGTCATGACCCTGGCCACGCTCGACAGCGGCTACATCGCGCTGCGGTGGCACCTGAGCAAGTCCGGCGGGGCGGGGCGGCCGTTCCCGCTCAGCCTCCTGCCCGAAGGCCTGCTGGCCTCACCCGTGCCGGTACTGGTCTTTGCCGGAATCTTCACCCTCGCGGCGGTCTATCTCCGGCTGGAGCTGGAGTACTTCATGATTTTCTACGCCACGTTTTTCGTGGGGTATGCGGCGTTGGCCCTGCTGCGCCGTCGTCACTGTGCCGCCCAGGGCACGCAATGCCAGCCGCCCGGCGATGGCGTAATTTACGTCGTCGGTAAAGGTCACGGCCGGATGAGTCAGGTAATTTGCACACCATTGAGTCGCAAACTCGTGGCCGTTACCGGGGACTCCGGCATCGTTCAAGAACTCGACCTGAGGCAGGACAAAGCTGGCCTGCTGGCTGCGGATCTTTGCGTAATTGCTGCCGGTCGATGATCCGTCGTTGTACGCTGATTCGACTGTCTTGGTGACGTACAGGGCAACGTCATTACTCAAATATTGCGGCATAGTGCCTCCTTAGCAAGGGTCAATGGTTATCTGCCCTACGGCGAAGTGCAAAAGCTCGCCGCCATATACATTCAGGTCTATTGTCCATCGAATCGGTGAACGTCGTTTAAGTGCAGCCGGTAAGGTCGCAACGTCATCGAATGCGGCCGTGATTGCGTCCAGCTCAAGATTAAAGCTCAGGTCACTATTGGCTGTCTTGTTGCCGGTTGCGTGATAGTGCAAGCCCCAGACGTCATACGACCAGGTACGCTCCACGCATCGCATCGCCACCTCACGCCCTTCATCCGCAGTGCGAGTGATCACGTATCCGTGCACTCGATTTGAATCTGACGCGCTTCGCAGACTGCCCGGCCACATATCCTGCTTGATACCCAGCGCCCACCAGGGGAAGACGACGGCGAGCGGTGCGGCCGTGGTAATCACGCTTTCAACGGCAGTCCTGATTTGTGCGTCAGTGTAAGTACTCATATCGGCCTGTTGATTCGAGCCTGACCGAGAATCCCGCGAAACTGATCGCGCACCTTCTCAAGAGCTGGCTCAACGTATGGACGTGCTGCCATCCGGATCGTGCCAAACTCCAAATAAGCCGCATACTCGGCATTGACCGTCACTTCGGCCATCGTCGGCGACTGCATTCCGAAATTGATCGACCCGGCAAGATTGCCCGTGTCGATAGCAGGTGCCTCGCCCGGTGCCGATGCAACGTGTATCGCCCTTCTGCCGCGACGATATGCGCGGCCCGACTTTGGCAGGCTCATCAGCCGCTTCATCTCGCCCACAACTCCGGCGGCCATTGCTCGCAGGATAGGCCCGGCCTGATCGCCGATCTGCTGTGCAGCTTGCGGCGTAACCTCGACTGTAAAGCGTAATGGATCAGCCATTGGCAGGCTCCGTGCTGTTCTCGACCGGCTGACAATTCAGAACCCAGCCCGCGCCCAGCTGCTGCATTGGCTTGAGGCTTGCGACCCGGTAGCTGAATGTCCGGCCCTTTGCACTGATCGTGACCTTTGTCCCGACGTGCAAGTGATGATCCGTCTTCCACGGTGTCACTTCAGCTGACAGCCAGATGTTGACGTTGCCATTGCGATCAGCCGTGGTTGAATTGTCGCGCTGTGCGTGCCAGCCCGCGCGGGTTGAGAAGATCTCGGACTCACCGGCGGCTGGCGTGATCTTGTAAAACGTCAGGCTGGCCTGTTGTCCGTAGAGCGCACCGCGCATCAAATTGAGCGTTGACGATGTGAGCAGGTTCATCCGCGCACCAGCCTCCCGGAATGACAAAGACCGCTGATGAGCTGAGCCACCGCAACCGGCAAGCCCGACTCCTTCACCGATGGCGCATATTCGACCGTCACGCCGTCAGCCTGAAAGCGGCTGATTCGCTGCCCCTCGTTCGTCTCAAAGCCTTCAAGGTACGCAATCGCCAGCTCGCACTGCGCGTCCTTCACTACGTCGGGGATCTCGGTAGACTCGTAGTACTCACCCCAGAACCCCATCGAGAAATCATTGAGCCGCTGATTGGCCGTGCCGGTCAGCGCACTATCCTTCTTAGGCACCTCATACCGTGGCCACGCAAGGGTCTGCGTGCCGTCCACCTTTGAGCCGCGCCAGTTCTCGCGGTTGAGTCGGCGGGCTGCCATCATCAGGGCGCGGATCTTGTTGTCTGGCGTCGCCGCGTCAAATGCGTCCGCGTTTATTCGGTTGTTGTCGCGATATGTGGCAAACTCTGCCAGCGTCACATAGGACGTACTGGCAGAGCCTCCCACAGTGGTTATGATGTCGCTTGTATTCGGCATCGGTTAAGACTCACCCCTTCGGCTTTGGCTTCCTCGGCTTTCCTGGCATATCTGGATCACCTCCCTCTGCCTCGTTTGGCTTGTGGGAAGAGGCGTTATCGAGCACCCGCCAACCCATCGACTGCATCGACTCCGCCTCTTCAGGGTGGACATCGGCCGTGGTCGGCCCGCCGGGATGGGCGGGCTCTTCACGGTACATTGTGATCAGCTTGACTGACATAATCCCCCTCTACGGCTCTCTTACCCGATCAGCGTCGCGATGTGCGCCGGCTTGACAGCCTTGACACCCCACGCCATACCGACCTCATAAGAGATCTGACGATACTGGCGATAGAGTGCGACCTGGAAGGTCAGGTTCGACACTGGATCGGTGATCTCCGTCACGTCGTCCGCACCATCACCACCAGCCGGCATCGCCGGAGCGCGAGTGATCAGGTGCAGCGCGTTACGATGAAATGCGACGTTCGGCGTGTAGCTGTTACCGACCGCCACAGTATCGTTATCGACCCACGCCACGCGGTTACCCGGAGCGTTGATCACAACCACGCCACCAGTCAGCGCCGTACCGACAACATACTTGTTGGCGTCGCGGCCAGCTTGCGAGTTGGTGAGGATATCACCAGCCAGGATCGTTCCGGATCCAGTATCGACCGCGAACGACGTCGAACCAACCGGATAGCCTGCGACGAGGTTCAGCGCGTAACTGGCGCCTGAGCCCTTGGTGTGAACAGTGACGCCGGCTGAGTTGTGGAGATTGAGCCCCATCACCTCGCCGATCATACCCATTCGCAGGAACTCAGCCGTACCGGCCTCGTTGACCTTGAACAGAACCGACTGCTTGCCGCGAAGATTGGCAATCGCAGCGCCGCCGAGAACGAGGTGAAGATCGGTCTGAGGCGATCCGTTATCGTCGAGGATCTGACGAACGCCAGCAAAGTCGGAGAGGTCGCCGGCAGTACCGAACGGGGTAGTTCCCGCCGTACCGTAAGCACGTGACGCGCCCTTATAGGCAGCGGCCCAGAGATCGGCCTCGATCTCATTAACGAGCGTGCGCATCGCCTGAGTAAACTGGTCGCGGAGGACATTTGCAAGCTGAGGACGGTCGCCGTTCGAGATGCTGGTCTGCTCCTCACCGGTCCAATTGAATGAGACTTTACGTGATTTGCTGATCGTCATCGAACCCGAGCCGACAGTGATATCGGTTCCAGTCGAAGGCGTAGCCGCCGGCGTGATATCCGCCGCGGTCATCGAGGGAACAACCGGATAGGTGATGGTCTGATTGAGCCCAGCGCGCTCCGCGGTGGAATTGCGGAAGGTTGCCGGAATGAAACCAGTGAGCTCACGGGAAACGGTATCCGCCGCCTCGTAGATCACCGGCAAGATGGAGGAAAGTGTATTAGCCATTCAGTTCTCCTGATCTTACTGATCTGTGATTGACCCGCCTCCTCTGATGAATTCCATCCGCTGAGAGGGAGAGAGTGCATCGAAGGACTTGCGGCTCATTGCTTTGGCGTTGCCGCCCGCTTTGTTGCCGTTTGACGCTCCGGAACCTCCCGTCCCTGACGCCTCGAACGCTCGACCGAAAATTGGGTCATTGCGCATCTCCTCAATCAGATTCTTGATCGTAAATGGAGTGCCTTTGACGTCGGCGATGCGTGGCTGGCCCTGAGCGTCGAGAACCCGCACCGTGTAATCGCCGTCTTCCTCAAAGATCTTTACCCGCTGCATAACGTGCGGGAGTAGCAGGGCCGGAGTCCCCTTAAGCTCAGATATGGCCGATGTGGCCTGAGCTTCAATCAGGGACCGCTCAAGCGCGTTCTGCATCATCGCCAGCTTGGCATCGCGCTCTGAGATCTCCGCGTCATACTGGCCCTTGTACTTCGACAAGTCTGCTTGCAGTTGCTTCTTAAGCTGATCTTCACGGGTTGCCCAATCGCCGGCCTTTTGTAGCTGCCTGGCCTCGATTTCTTCCCGTTCCGCGATCAGCCTCTGGTACTGTTCAACGTCCACGCCCTCAAAGCCTTTGAGCCGCTTTTCGGCGTCAGCTTTTTGCTTACGTTCCGTCTCCAGTGCCTTTTTCAATCCGCCGACTTCGTGAGCAAGTTCAGCCTGGAACACGAACTTCCCGTCCTGCTCAAGCAATGAACTGCGCAACCATTCCGGCGCATCGTCTCTACTGTCAAATACCTGTTCGATTGGTGGCATCATCCCTCCCGGATGGTGATAGCGGCATCCCGCCGCGTGTGGTGATTACCCTGCCACAATTGGCAGGAAAACTTTTTGCATTACCCGGCCTGACCACGATTGAAGGCGTCAATCAGCTGGCCGCCGATGTTGGCGGTATCAGCCTCGATGTTGAGTTTCTCCTGCTCGGCGTCGAAGTCCTCTGGCAACTTGCCGGCCGCTTGGAAGACCGAGTAGATCGTGTCGAGTGAGAAAACCTTATTCGCGCCTTCGATCCAGACGCGCATCTCTTCCGGCGTCAACGTCAGGTCAGTCATTGTCGACCCAAGCGAGACGCTGCCAGCCTCGAGCCCTTCATAGGCCGCCGTATACTGCAAAGCCAGTTCTAGTGCGTCTTGCAGTGATCGTGCGGCGGTCGCCAAGTCGGACTCCTCCTTGACGGTGTTTAACATGTTCTCGGTTGCCTTTTTTCTTACCGTTGACTTTCTTTTTAGCTGGACCTTTAAGTAAACTATCGTCCTGCAAAAAATCATCATATTCTTCAAATTCATGTTTTGCCATAAACTATAGTAGTAATTATCTATTGATTATAGAACTTATTGACTCCAGTTCTCTTTTCTTAATTTCAAGATCAGATAAAAGCTCATCAAATTCTACTTTGCTTATAGATTGTTCTTGAACCAGTTGTTCGGCATATTGTTTGATATTATTGACAACATCTATTATTTCATTACATTTTTTTTCGACATTATCAAGTTTGATGTCTTTTTCCAAAATTTTAAATTTATTTTCTTTTCTTTTTGATTTGTTTTCATCTTCATCATCAAGGTCAGTAATAACATTAAATGTTGGTTCATATATTTTAATTGGCTTTCTATTACCATCAAAAGTCCAAGGTTGAGAATTATTTTTTGACACATCGAATCTAGAAATCGAATACTGTCCTTCTTCGTTGTTTCTAAAATACCACACTTGATTAAACGGCAATTCAATTAACTTTTGACTTTTGATTGAATTTTTAAAATTACCACATTCATGAACAGCTTCTTCCCAAATTGATGGTTCTGAGAAAAAGAATATTTGACCCAATAATTCTCTCAAATCAGCAATCCACAAAGGACGAAATTGATTGCGAAACAACCAAAGCATCCTATCACCTGAAACGCCGCGCTCTCCCAATGCAACAGCCATATGTCCTTCGTTGATTAGGCTGAAAACATCACGAATGCCAGCCAAACGATGTGGATATAACTCTCTGTTTAAATCAATTGTGTTATCTGGGTTTTCAATAATTCTCAACAGAATTTCTGAATCGCAATTTGATTTTACTTCATATTTTTCTTTTAGGGCTTGATATTCAACATCATCAACTCGACCGTTGTGAACAAGGCTTAATGATTTGTCTGAATTCGTAAAAGGATGATTATTCGCATTTACTGCTGGTTCTCCTACGCCTTTAGATGCACCTCTGGCATGAACCAATAGCAAATTCAAATCATGGCGACCAAGGTTTTTCCAAATATCTTTTTTTACAAATAAATTTGAACGGATTGGTTCTTTATGAAAGACTACTGAACCATCAACGCCTTTTTCGGTCCCCCAGAAACCGCTGGCGTCTATTCCCCTTGTTTCGCTTTTTTCAAATAGCTTTGAAATGAGTTGAAAACTTTGTGCAGGCTTTTTTGATTCACCTATAAATCCGCTGATGCCACAAATGGCACACCTCCGTCTTAAAATGCATCCAATCCACCTGTGGTTCCGCCTAAAGGTGGCGCTGCCAAATCCTGTCCAGTACCTCCAGTTGGAGGAGTTCCTTCTGGCGCAGTTTCCATAGTCTCCGGTTGAGCAGGAGCACTATTTGGAGCTTTTTGTTCACCGGATTCAGGTGGTGGCGGTTGATTCTGTTTTTGTTTTGTCTGTGTAGCAGAAGTTCCTTTGTCATCTTCAGATGAGTCTTTTGCAGGTTCCGTAGGCACCAGTCTGTTTACAGGCATACCCAAGTCGCCAACAAGTTTTTCCATATTGGTAGATACAGATGAAATAACTGAAGATAGATCACCTTTTTCATCCATGCACTTCATTATGGATACTGCCATTTTTTGTAAAGATTTAAGATGTTTTTCTTGTTCTTTTGGCCAACTGCTATGCAAAATATTCCTAATGTGAACTACAATTTCGTTTGAAAAAGCATTTAAATTTTTTGATCCCATAGTTTTGGCATCGTTTTTTAAATCCTGCACGGCAGACAAAATATTGCCCACTTTTTGAGCCAAATATGCCTGCTGTTCATTAAGTAAAAAATCTTTAAATGTAAGACTCATGCTTTATCTATAGTTGAGTTTAATGTTTTATTTTGCAAAGAAGCTGCAATCAAACCAGTAAATAATGGACTGGCAGACTGTAATTTTGACTTAAATTCAGGATGAGCTTGTGTGCCTATAAAATAGGGATGTATTGATTTATCCAACTCCATAATTTCAACAAGTCCACTAGTCGTACTCACGCCTGAAACTCTAAATCCTTTCTTTGCATATTGATCAAGGTATTCTGGATTTACCTCATATCGATGCCTGTGCCTTTCATGAATAATCTTGTTGCCATAAAGTTGAATCGCCAAACTGTCCTTGTTTAATTCGCATTCATATGCGCCAAGACGCATAGTCGCTGATTTCTTTAGCAAACTTCCTTGCCCTTCAATAAAATGAACCACAGGATGCGATGTGCTGTTATCAAATTCCAAGCTATTAGCATCAGTCATGCCGCAAGCATTACGAGCAAATTCGACTACAGCCATCTGCAAACCTAAACAAATACCTAAAAATGGGATTTTCTTTTCTCGGCAATATTGAATTGCCTTGATTTTACCTTCGGTCCCTCGGTTATCAAAACCGCCGGGAACAATGACGCCGTCCAATCCTTCAAAATATTTGTGAAGACCACGATTATCTTTGTATTTTTCAAGCTCTTCGGCTTTGATCCAACGAACATTGACCTTAGCATTATTGGCAACGCCGCCATGCATAAGAGCTTCTTTTAAACTCATGTAGGCTTCATCGCAATTGTCATACTTTCCAAAAACACCAATTTCAACTGCTGGAGATTGATTTCCAATGTATTTTTCTACAACTTCACGGTACTTGTGAATCCTACAAGCACTACGACTTAATCTAAATAAATCAACAAAAAGATCGTCTACATGACGATTGTAAAATTCTAGAGGCACTTGATAGATGCTTTGGACATCAGGTGCTTCAAAAATACATTCCCTTTTTACATTTGTAAGTTGGCTTACTTTGTTTAAGATTTTTTCTGGTACATGCCGATCTACACGACAGAATATGGCATCAGGTTGCAGTCCATGACGCTGCAATTCCTTAACAGCATTTTGCAAGGGTTTAGACTTGAATTCCTTGATGGTGTTCACCCACAGAATTGGGGCGACCATAACGATTAGAACATCGTCTTTAAGTTTTTGTTTAAATTGGCGCATTGCCTCAAAAAACGCATAACTCTCGCTATCACCAACTGTTCCACCAATTTCAGCAATTACCACATCTTTGTCTTTTCCAAGCTCTAAAAGCCTATCGTGAACTTTGTCTGTGATGTGAGGAGATAATTGAATTGTTTGACCAAGATACTTTCCAGCTTCTTGTTCTTCAATCAATTCTTTATAAAGAGTTCCGCTGGTGCAAATATTTGATTTGGACATATTGATCCCGGCAATTCTTTCGTAATGGCCAAGATCAAGGTCTGTTTCGGTTCCGTCATCGCAAAGGAAACATTCGCCGTGTTCCCTTGGAGCTAAAATACCGGCATTTGTATTCAGATATGGATCAAATTTAATAAGATCAACTCGGTGACCACGAAATTTGAGCAATAAGCCAATGCTTGCGGCAGACACGCCTTTTCCGGTTCCGCTGATGACTCCCCCGACAACGATAATAAATTTACAAGACATCACTTTACCTCTGACTCTAAAAAAGTAGCATTACAATAACAAAAAAATTCTACCATTCAAGACAAAATAAACATTATTTAATATACAAATCTAAATATTTTTATGATAACATCAAAAGAATTTCTTGAGAAAGCTATCAGCATTTCTGGATACCTCAAAGAAAATCAAGGAATATTATATGCAAATTACACTTTGCCGGGCATGGAAAATTGCAAAGGACTGTGGGACATTTATGAGCGTATAAAAAGACTAAAGTTGGATGTCGATTTACATGGAAAAGAAATTTTGGAAATCGGCAGCAACACAGGAGCCATGTCATTTGCTCTTGCCCAAAGAGGAGCAAATATTACTGGGATTGAGATCAATAAAGAACGAGTTGATTTATGCAATAAAATTGCTCATCATTACAATTTAAACTGTTCATTTGAAAATATAGATGTGGAAAATTTACCTGACCATATATTGGATAAAAAGTATGATATTGTTTTATGTACTAGAATTGATGCCTACATAAAAAGTTTAAGTTTATTGTTTCAGAATTTGAGCATAATGACAAAAGACCTATGTGTTTATGAATCAAATAGAATAGATGAGAATCAGGATTTAATTAAAGATATGTTAAAGTATTATTTTCATTCAATTAAAACAATAGAAAATATAAAATTTAAAACAGGAGTTGTTTCTAATATTTACAAACTTGAAAGACCAATATCGCCATACTGCTGGCACAAAAAATCATATAAATTAAATGATTTTTGGGTCAAAGAAACATCTCAAAAAAATTGGTTGAGAGTAAAAAATATTTTTGCATCTTTGCCACCATGCAAATATATTCCAGAAATTAAATTTTCAGAACCAAATTTAATCTTAACCAAGGATATCAAAGAAAATAATTTTTATGAAAAAATGAAATCATCATACAGGTTACAAATTATTGATTTTTTAAAATTTATGTTTGAAAACAAGAGTGCCTATCGTGACTGGGAAAC
>OGWL01000151.1_pt1 | contig 10845 bp, 6 predicted proteins | sample 1576031 | NCBI WGS metagenome assembly OGWL01 (sample SAMN07581535, study PRJEB24739) | freshwater metagenome | place: Singapore | collected 2015-01
TTCCCAGTCACGATATGCATACCCTATAAATTTTTGATTACGATCACGATATTCTTTAAAAAGAACACCTGGATTGAATACGGACGATTCCTTAGATATGCTTTCTTCTGTAATAGAATATCCTTGAAAAATTAATGCCTTATCATAATTATCTATATTACTAAAATCTACTTCAGTATATAGTTCACTGTGAGGTACAACAAAATCTTTGATATTTAATTTGGGAAGATTTATATAAACATAAGGAAATAATTCGTCAGATAATAACGATTTTTCTTTAAGTCTAAAAGCATTATCAGTTTCAGCTGAAGGATCATAAGAAGTTCCTCCTCGAGAGCCCGAAGCTTCGCCTTCATTTTCTTCGCTCTCATTATCGTCATTATAATCCCAATCATTTACTATATCATAGTCTTCACCAAATTCTAAGTCGTCAAAAGATGTAGTAGGATTATCTTTATGATATTGATACAGTTCAGAAGCTAGTTTGTACACGTCCTCCCAGGATTTTAAATTGTCCATTCGAGTTACGAATGGCTGCTCCTCATTTTTAAAAGGAATATTAGTAAGAGAGCCAAGTTTAAAATGTAAATTTAATCTATCAATAAGAGATAACCTTCCAGGATCTCGGTCCCTAACACCGAAAAAATCTTGATCAAATAATTCTTTGTATCCTCGATACATTGGAGCACGAAGACCGGGATATCTATTTTTAATAAGTTTTTCAATTCTCGCATCTTCCACTACATTAAGAAAAGATTTGAATCCTTTACCTTTTTCTTCGATAGCTGAAATAATATCTATGCCTTCTACTTCCACTTCAAAATAATACTTATGTAAATCAGTTAAGATTTGACTAGTAGTATTAAGTATCACGTTAATGTTGGCTCGGTCTTTCTGGATCACGTCTAGTGCATAGAAAGTCATAGTATAACTAGCTAATGAAGAATATAATTGTGCATCTAAGAGAACAGAATTTGGAACTGCAAAAAGAAGTGGATACTCTTCCGTTTGAGTGGCCCAATTACCTAATTGCTCTAGAAAATCTGAGCCAAACTTTTTGATCTCAGTATGATTTTGAGCAAATGTCTCTGCAGTTTGTATAAGTTTTAGGTATGATACGTTCATATTCTAGAGTTTTTTATAATTCAGCATTGGCTTGCATAGCAGCTACTCTCCTTTGAGTAGCAGTCATATCAGTTTCACTTACAGTAGCAATCACATTAAAGGTAGGAGCGGATTTAGGCTTACCAAATTCCTCAGTATTAGCGTTATTGCCTCCTCCAAATAGATTTATTGATGGAGTGGCTGTATCCCCACCCCCACCTGCTGAAGAAACATTTGGACTGGCTGCGCTAGGTCCTCCTCCTGCTCCTGCTCCTCCATATTGAGTAGCTGCAATTTTAGCAATATTAGCTAAAGAGGTAGTAAAGGCAAATGCAAGAGAGGCAATACCAACTGGGTTAGGCACAGCACCTATTGCTACTGGAGCAGATGCAAGAGAGGCGGTGACTGCTTTAAATCCGTCTACTATTGCATTGGCTAACTGCATGCTTTTATTAATTTTAAATTGTTTTTTAGCCAAATCTTCTTGATCCTTAGCTTGTTTTTTAGCCAAATCTGCACTTGCTGCTTTTTGTTCTGCTACTTTTGCATCATATGCTGCAGTTCCTGCAGCATAGCCTTTTAATTCAGCTGCTTGTCTACTTTCTAATGCTTGTAATTCTTGAGATTGTTGTTCATTTAATTGATTTTGTCTAGTTGCAAACACTGCATCACTTACTGCTTGTACAGACTGTAATCCTTGAGTAGCTAATTCAGAATACTTAGACATTTCTTCTAGTCCTTTTTGATAAGCTTCAAGTCTTATTTGACTCTCAAGTTCTGCTGCTTGTGTATCAGCAGTAAGTTTCTTTTGTCTAAACTCTTCATCAAGTGCCTCTTTTTCAGTTTGTAGAGTTTTATATCTTTGAATTTCAGTTTGGGTTAAAGGATCACCCAATCCAGCCTCTGCGTTTTCTTGTCTCTTTTTTAAGGCAGCAATTTCATCATCTATAGCCGCTTGGCGAGTTCTTTTCTCTTCATCTAATTGAGCTAATACTGTTTTATTATATCGATCAAGAAGGGCTAATTTCTCAGCAAGTGATCCTTTAGAATTATCTAGATCAAATTTAGCAGCTGAAACTGCGGTCTCAGCAGTTAGAAGAGTACTCTTTCTGACCTCAGCATTATAATCCATCTCGTCTTTAAAAGCTTGAAAATTAAGAGCCCCTATTTTCTTTTTACCGTCGAATGTTATCTTATTGGTTTCTTGCTCATAAGCAACAAGATTATCTGTTTGTATCTGTAGGGCGTCTTTATATTGTTGAGAATTTTCTCCATATGTTTTCTTTTGAAGTTCTACAAATTCGGCATCTGCTTTTTGTTGATCTTCATATCTTCTAGTTAATACATTTAAAAGCTGTTGCTGTTCGATTTTAACCTGCTGAAGTTCAATCTTTCTAAGTTCTTCCCTTTCAGCAACTCCGAATTTACTATTCTCTAGTTCTAAAATTCTGGTTTTAGCTGCATCTTGAATATTCTGAAGATCGAATTGTAATTGAGCATCTCTAATTTTTTTATTTGTTTCTATTTTTAAGGCTACTAGTTCTGCTGCAGTTAATTTTATCTTATCATTGTTTTTAACAGTAGCATTGTATTCTGCAAGAAGTCCTTTCTTATATTGCTCTAGATAGGCTGCGCTGCCTGCTTGTAGAATAGCTAGTTTATTTGCGTTTTCTTGTTTAAGATTTGCAAGTATTTTTTTAGCCCTCTCTTCAGCTGCCTTTACAGCCTTGTCGTGTTCATCCTTAGCTTGTTTCTGTCGGGCTTCTTTGGCTTTTACGTCAATATCATTTCTACTCTTTTCATATTGTTGTTTAGTAAGAGTAATTGCCTCTTCTAGATTCTCAACTGCCTTTACATTCTCCTCACTACGATCTATTTTTAAAGCAGCTTTAGCTTCTCTTAATTTAGCTTGTAATTTACCAAGGGCCTCTTCTTCTTGAATTTTTAAGAAGGCTTTAGCTCGCTCCTGTTCGTTTGCAATTGATCCTGCTCTTAAATTTTCAATAAGTTTTTCAGTCTCTTGGAACCTTTTAGCTTTATCAATAAAGTACTGTTGTTCTACTTGGTCTATCTTATTAAGAGCCTCTTGTTCCTTTTTTCTAGCTTCAGCATAGGCTTCAGACTTTGCACCTTCTTCTATTCTGACTCTCTCTGCTTCAGCTGCTGCCGCTGTGGCTCTTTCATAAGCTAAGTCTCTTTCTGTTTGCCATAAGTCGGTGGCAGTTTGAGCTTTAATACCTGTTATCTCTTCAAATTGTTGCAGGTCTGCATCTGAAAGATCTTTAGTAACATCATAGACCTTTTTTTGCATTTCCAATTGAGCTTCTAATCTAGCAACTGTTTCTTCACTTGCTGCAATCTGAGCCTCAGCTGCATCTTTAGCTCCATTTTCTGTAAAGCCCATCCAGTCAGTGAGTGCTTCAAAGCCAGCAACCAAGGCATTAAGAGGAGCCATCATGACATCTAGAATCTTTGTAAGGATTCCAAATTTATTTAAGAGAGCAACGAGCGCAACTACGATAAGAGTGATAGCAGTAGCTAATAAGAAAATAGGATTGACTAAGAGTTGTAAACCTACCTTCATGGCTGCAGCTCCAAATGAAGTAACTCCTTTTACCATTGCTCCAAATCCACTAGCAACCTTACTTCCTATTCCTTTTACTAGACTTCCGAATCCTTCAACGCTACCAAAGTTTTTAGTAATGGCAGCACCAATGCCTTTCCATTGCTCTTTATTTTGTTCCATTGAAGGAACCATGGCCATGAATCCCTGTCCAATTTTGCCTAAACCAGTAACTGCAGTTGAAGCTAGAGTACTTACTGTTGCTCCGAGATCAACCATCTGTTGCTTAACCTCTGCTGCACTAATACCTTGTACGACAGTTTGGAAAGCTAAAGCAGACTCTCGAGCTTTACTAAAGTCTAGATCCAGTATTCCCTGCTTCATTCCACGAAGAGCATTACTAGAAGCCTCAAAAGAAGTACCTGCTTCGAATATTTTAGCCTGTTCGTTAGCAGCTTTAAACTCGTCTTTAATTTCACCAATTCGTTTAGCATATTGATTCCATTCCTCACTACCAGCTACTGCTGTTGTTTGGGCTGCCTTTAATTCTTTTAATTCCTTTTTTAATGCAGAAAACTGCTTAATGGAATCATCAGAGGGTTTTAATTCAAATTCTGCCATCGAGTTGGATTAATTTTATTGTTTTATCATAAGAATACCTGCGACATTAAGGGGAGCCCCTCCAGTTCCGTCAGTTTGATAGAGGTCTCCGGTTACTAGACCTCCGACACCAGCATCGGCATCATCAGCATAAGCAGGCAATTGAGGAGTCTTAATGATCGGTGTATCTATAGTAACAGCTGCTCCTGCTTCAATGTTCAAATTACCATCAAAGTATTGTTCGATAGCAGTATTATAAGTAGCGCCAGTAGTGGTACGACTCCAAGCAAGATTAGTTATAATATTAGCCTCATCAGTTAAGCTATTGCCACTTGTAAGATCATTGATAGCAAAGTCATCTGAAGAGGGTCCTTGTAAATGAGTTGATTGACGATTATTGGTGATATCATCCTTAGTAGTAAAAGTCTGGGCAAACATTGGAGTCTGAGTAACTAAGGTCTCCATGTTGTTAACTGTATCTTGAATAAAGAGTCCAGCAAAACCAGTCTCATCAGTAGAAAGTTGATGACTTACTGTGACTCCATTACTATTATTAAAGACTTCAGCCTTAAAGATATTCTGAGTGGCTAGGACTCCCGGATATAGCTGTAGAATTGAGTAGTCGCCGGTTGTTAGGTCTTCTGATCGAATGTCTACTTTGTTATCACCAGGTGAACCTGCTCCTAGGCTAATGCTAGACTCTAGAGGATATAAAGCAGTAGGGTTAGTAATACGATCATTGCTAGACAAGACAATATTTAAGCCTCCAGTTTCAGCACCTAATGCTAAGGCGCTATTAAGATCTGCAGGAGCAGCTGGAGCACCTAAGACTGTGATGCCTGCCAGGTCTCTAGAGAAGAGAATACCATCTGCTACGTTGTAGAAGAGCTCCCCTTCAAAGATATCAGTTGCACTAAAGTCATTTAGGTTGTTTGTTATAGGCACAGTAGGTACTACGCCTGATGTCACGCTCCTCTTAAGAAGGAGTCTGCTGTATTCTATATTAGCCATATCTTTATCTTTTTTCTATAATTGACCAAATGGCTCCGATTAAGGTCATAGCTGCACCTGTTAATTCAGTAACTAGGGCCTCATCTACCAAGCCTTTCATTACGATGATACCACCGATAAAGGTTAAACCGTGGCGTATGATACCTAAATATTGTTCCTTTGTCATAATTGAGGGTTTATTTTCTATTTATATTATAGTAGAGCAGTTCTATTTTTCTTATACTCTATCGAGTCCACCATCGATCCAAGTTCTAGTAGTCAAGGTTCTAGGGATGCCACTAAAGGGTCGAGTGATATCCAGTCCGCCATCAATAATATCTATCGGATCAGTCTTGTCTGGCGGAATAGCTACGTCAGCTCCAGCATCAATGATTGTAGTGCCGACAATCTCGATGCCTCCGCTATTGAGGGCCCAGTTTTGAGTATAGAAGCCCGGCAGATCAGCTCGAATATCACTAGCTACTACGACCCCGGCAAAGTCTGGACCCAGCACGTTTCTCTTGCCATACATGTCAACTGGCGCATCAGTGTTAATAACTGAGCTGGCTAGATTACTCTTTTTAATTTGAGTAGTTGCAGCATCTAAGACGGGCTTAGTAGGCCGGACTGGAGTGGTAGAGTCTTGAGTACTAGATGGAGCCCAGGGTGCGACAACTTGAGACTGCTTGCCGAAACGAGGTAATTGCAGATTATCATCAATTGAGATCAATTCTACCTTAGTAAGACTGTTGCTATTAGCATCGTAGTCAATGACTTTATTGATATTCCAGTAGGAGTTATCAATACGTATTTTATCATTCATTTTCATTTGTTGAATGTCTAATGGCGTGAGGGCAAAGAGTGCCGTGAGCATCTTGCCTGAGTTCATCTGGGCCATCGTACGCTTCCAAAAGAGATTATAGAGGTTGTTATTGGTATACTGTTGAATATCATAAAAATAGTATTCACAGACTCCGAAATTGATATCAAAAGTAGGATTGTAATCCGCATTTAAGTGACTTAAGAAGGGCCAATCAGTAACCAGTACATCATAGCCTACATAGTTTTGAATTGTATATGGATGACAGGGTATGCCACCGTTATCAATTAGGATCCTTAAGCCAGTACTTGGATTTTGACCAGGTATTAGGGGTGCAATGACTCCTAATTGTTGAATCGGTCGCATAGGGGTTGGCGAGAAGATGATCTCTCGACGGTCAATATCCTTTATGTAAGAATTTTCAAAGACTATCCCTTGCATACCATAGGTCTCCTTAGTGGTATCTAGATAGGCCTTGTTATAGACATCATCGTCATCCTGATAAGTGAGTATCATTCTCTTTTTAAATAACTCAGGTAAGAAGCTTAGAGTCTGCGGAGTCTCGCGATCTAGTTTATAGGTCCAATCACGTAGGGTGCCCGAGTCGTAGTAGTCATCTCGATGTCGATAGATTAACTTACGAGTATCATTAGGGTCCTGATCGATAATGAGGTTATACATCATACAGATTGACTTGATAAAATCACTCTGTTTAACCTGACTAGGTATGTAGTCATTGATCAATATTGGTTGATTATAAACAATAGTTTCACTATTAAATTTAATAGATAATTCAATAGGGTTATAAATGTTTATAATAGGAGTAAAAGTAGTAAAGGCAGCATTTGGAGGTGTAGTTATATAGCTAACTGTTGCACCTGTAGGATCCACTCCAACTCGTAGTCTAAAACCTATAGGTGTACCTGCGCTAATGTTACTAATACTTGTAGTTAATTGTAATTGAGTTTGAGATATCACTGTGTTAGCTCCCGCAGATAAAGTTTCAGGTACGGTAGCAGGGACCGGTCCTGGTGGATAACCAGGAGTATAAGAAGCGAGTGGAACCGTTTCTAATACAACGCCATTCGTTTGATTAACAATTAAAATTTCTGGCCTCATTCTCATATTAGGGCCAGATTGAATTATTGATCCAGCAGTTGGATTATTGATAATAAAATCAAAATCGATATTAAATGTAAATTCAAGAGAATTAGGAGCAGCTACTGGTGAATTAGGAATATAGACCGAATTAAGAGGATCATAGAGATTTAAGGCATCCTGTATCTCTGTTGGAAATTTAAGTGGTATAGCTTGAGGAGTTACATTCCAAATATTCAAAACTGGACCAATGTTAAAAGTTTGAGCTGGTCCTTCAGCTAGAACTGCATTTGCGTTATTAACTCCCTGATTTAATTTAGCATCATCACCATTATAAGGAATTACTAGACGATCGAATTGTACAAAAGGATCCGCTTGAGTAGTCCATTCATAAACAAAGCCAGCCTCATTATGAATCTTTTCCCAATATTGTTTAGCGTAAATAGCTGGCTTCCAATCATTAAGAGTAAACCAAGGACTACCTGTTTGAGGATTATCTACCCATGGTCCTAAGTATTTGTAACCGTCTACCCAAGTATTATCAAAAGAATCTGTGATACTTTGTGCACTAGCTGAGTGATCAAAGGCTGAGAAGTCTAGATCCCCTAGCTCTGCTGCTCCTAGTTTAGTAAAGAAGTCTGAGACCTCATCTTTTACAACTACTTCATATTCAACCCACTCGTCCTCCATCGGCCCCATCTGCTTCTTGTTTACTCGCACTAACTGCATGTAAGCGTTTTGTACGACAGGTATGTTATTTTGCAAGAGATGGCAGGGCTGTAGCTTATTGATATCAAAGGTGCCTTGTACTATATTGATGTCATATAATTGGCCTAAGAGGTTATGATTGTTCTTCGTACCTGGTAACTTAATAGTCTTAGAAAAGGCTCCGCTTCTCTTGCCTGGTTCTTTGATATCAGCTGCTGAGTAATTTACTGGTACTACCACCTCTTCAGCTACGTCTAAGTAGCCAATTGAAGTAGTGCCAGGTACTGCTTGTGGCAGGGATAGCAGTTGTATTCTAGTAGTGTTGTTAGCCATAGGGTTAGATATTTATAGAATCATCGACTGCTAGTTTTAGGTTAACTACGTTGCGAATAAGTTTCTTGTTTTTAGTGCTTTGAATCTCGTAATTAGAGTCAGTAATATGTACTCTTCTCCAAGTAGGAGGCGTTTCATTGAGCCCAGACTCTAGGAGCATATAGACTTCGGGCGAACTTACAAGCTCTCTAAAGTAGGAGCTCATCTCATTGCTTAAGAAGTCTGAATTTAACTGCCAACTAGTGGCTTGTTCTACCCAGAAGGTAGTCTCGCCTGCATCCCAAGTCCGATATCCCCAGACATTAGCAGTTGGGCCGCCATTTTGGTCTCCATATTCCTTACGGAATGTAGTACGAGTGGTAGCTTGAGACTCTCGAGCCCGGAGTGAGAAGGAGAAGGAGCTCCAGCTGCCAGCTCGGTCTAAAAATAGTAGTTGATGCTGATTAATAGAGCATCGACGGTCTATTTCTATCCTTTTAGGATTAGTAGAGGGCACACTCGGTGAAGCCGCGTTGTTTACACCATATACTTCATACCATTCGACCCCCGGTTTAATCAGAGGGAGAGTGGCAGCGCCTACTGGGGTGAGCGGTCCATGATTTGCTGGGCCGACTGCAGCACATTTCATGTAGACGTTACCGAGGCCGCCTGCTGTTTTATAGAATTGCTCACCTAAACTGTTCTCAAACCAGATCTCGTCGATCGTATTGGTCTCTCCGTCGTAGAAATTCCACCAGAGATACTGATAGAGTTTACATCGGAAGCCAGTATCAGGAGCTGAGGTCTGTATTTCACTCATAGGATTATCTGGTAAGACAGTATTTTGATCATACACATGAAAAGCCTCGAAGCCGTAGGCCCGATTAAAGGCTATCTGATCCAAAGAATTAGCTTGATTGGTAGCTCTAGTCTTACGGCCATCTGCATATTGCACAGTGCCAGGAGTTACTGGACCGTTGCCTATAAATGCCAAGTCGACTGTAATGGTATAGGCATTCGGGACATCAACTACAGTAAAGAAGCCATTTAGATTATCCCGAAAGTTATTATAGACCGTGGTAAGTGTAACTGCTACTTGATCGCCGACTGAATAGCCATGTGGAGTCAGGGAAAAGTTAGTTAGGTCCGTTAGGCCTATAAAGCCAGTAGTGTTGCAGTATTGGTAATCTGAGAATGCCCATGTAGCGATATACTCCTCTCCGAATTTTAGGTCATAGTTAAATATGGTTCCCTGATCTGCATCATAAACTCCAGTACTGAAGAAGTCGATATTAGAGCTCAATTGAGTTGAGACTATCTTAGAGATATCGACGTAGCCATAGCCGTCACCGGGTCTAGGGGCTATCTTAAACTCAGTCAGGAGATTAGCCGATCCCTGCGGAAATATCTGAATGATATAACGAAAAGCCGGTTGGTTTTTGTTTGTCGAGTCTAAATACGTAACTAGAGGATTATATCCAGGGCTCGGTGATGGTGGTGTCGCTACAATTGAAACCATGTTTTAGAGTTATTTTTCTTATTTATATTATAGTAGAGTCTAGCCTATTTTCTTATAGATTAAAGGAGTACACGTGACCACTGAGACTAGGACTGCCGTGATGCTTTTTCAAGTACATGATACCGTAACGCAAGGCATCCATAGCATCATCCCACATCTTATTGACCTCCTCTGTCAATTCACCGTTGACTTTCTTCCATCGATAGTTTTCATTCTCCTTAATTACATTGGTGGCCTTAGGACTTAAGGTAACACGATAGGTCTTCACAGTGTTGATCCCGTCCTTTACATTTTTATTGGCCTCTTGTACACGATAGCCAGCTCGACGAAGATCGGCTATGATCTCGGGTCTGGCAACCTCTGATACTATAGTCTTCGATCGGTCTACGTTGAGCTCGGACATGCGTTGGAGAATGTCTGATGAAGTCAAGTGTGATTCATATATTAGTTCTTCGACCCAGACTTCCCGCTCACCTGGAGTGAACCAAATCTTAATTAAGGCAGTGGGGTGCTGATAGCCAAAGTCGATCGCGTAGATCCAGTCGGTCAAGTGAATTGGCCGCTCGGTAGTGGACCACTGTTGATAGACATTCTCTCTGGAGAAGGCCCGCTTACCTAGTGCAAAGATCGTATAGTAATCCATGTCGGTATGTTGAAAGTCTTCGATCTCTCGAATAATAGCTGACTCTAAAAAAGGATTATCCTTATAAGTAGAATGAATAAGTTGAGTATTATCTGGCGGCAGATGATAGCACCAGGACTCGATCTCAGAAGGGTTATAGTCTACGATTATCTTTTCAGTAGTCCTGAGGTTAAGCTGTTTAAAGTCTTCAGCAAAGAGCTCGTTGGCTTCATTACACCAACTCGCTGGCATTTGTTCGGGGTAACCAGCGGAAGGTAGAGACACGCACCATTACCCTGTCTCTCCATGAGCCAAAGAACTTGGGTGCTTTACTTGGGGCGACTAGTTTGGCTAGTCCATATGCGTCTTCGGGGGATTGTGAGGCGGGAGTTCCTGTGAGCATCCATAGCCAACGGTTAGCGTTTGCTAGTTTAGCCATTGTCTTCCAGCGTCTTGTGGTGACATTCTTGTAGGCATTTGCCTCGTCAATAACGATCAGGTCGAACCCG
>OGWL01000154.1_pt1 | contig 10742 bp, 11 predicted proteins | sample 1576031 | NCBI WGS metagenome assembly OGWL01 (sample SAMN07581535, study PRJEB24739) | freshwater metagenome | place: Singapore | collected 2015-01
GTCTAGCTGAAGATGTGTCTACTGAAGATACTAGCCCAGTTGATGAGCTTTCTAAATTGCATGCCCAGAGAATGGGAAATTTCAAAGTAACCATTTCTTATGCAGATGCTGTTTATGTTAGAAATCTTCTTGAGAAGTCAGAATATAAAGGGCCACAGCAGGCATATCTGTTAATTCTTTCAAAATTGGAAATATCCGGAATTTGTGAATATTTAAAAGAATTACCTAGAGACTCTAGGCACATTATTGAGCTTTCTGCCGCTACAATTGAGTCAATCAGCTTCTTTATGAATAATCAAACTGGAAAAGGACTAGATTCTGCTCAAAAACTATTTACCGCTTCAATGCAATTTAGGCCAGCAATTGCAGAAATCAATAAAATTGAAGATCAGCTTGAAACTCTTAAAAAAGATATCTCTTCGAAAGGATAAAATCCTTTAACTTAAATGATTTTTTTTAAATTTAATCAGATAAATAATAAAAAATTAAGTTAAAATGAAGGTTAAAAATTTTTCAAAGTTCATGAGATCCAGATTAAATGAGCAACATGGATATGATGAATCTGATATGGGAATGTACGGGATGTATGGCGCAAACCCAGAAGACGACGAAACTACTGATGATTCTGATATGCCAGAAGATTCTGAAGAAGATGCAGCAGAGGAGCCATTAACTCTTGAAGATCTTAAGGCAATGATTGATGAGCTTACTGAAAGGGTTGAAGCACTTGAAGGAGGAGGAGAAGAGGAAGAAGTGGAAGAAGAAGGAGATGATGCTACAGAAGAAGGAGATGAGGCCGCAAAGGACGCAAATGAAGCCTGGAGATGGAGATCTAGAACTAGAAGATATTAAAATCATTTAGGATATAAAATTTATTAAAGGGGAGAATTTAATTCATTATTTCTCCCCTTTCTAATTTAAAAAAATATGCCTTTTTTAAATAACAGTTTGTTTATTCCTATTTTTGAAGGATATTGCCGTCAGAACCAAATAGATGGTAAAGATATTTCTGCAAAGATTGGAGATTTCGACTTAAAATTAAAAGTATGTTCTACTCCAGAGAGCATGATGAGGGGCTATTCTGGCCGCCCTGCTCCTAAAGAATCGGAAGGAATGATTTTTGTATATCAGCAAGATCAACCTCTTGAATTTTGGATGAAGGGAGTTGATTATCCACTAGACATATTATTTTTCAATTCATCAATGGCATTAGTAGATTTTTTAACCATGGACCCCTGTGGAAGCTCAAAGGATGAAGATTTACCTAAGTATAAAAGCTCTAAACCTGCAATGTTTGCCGTTGAAGTTCCAGCAGGCTGGTGTGAATCTAATAAAATAAGCAAGAATTGCAGGCTTAAATTCTAATGCCCGGGTTTAATATATCTAATATTTTTAGTATATTAAACCTATGAAAATCAAAGAAATATTCGATGAAATAAGATTAGAATCCGGAACTAATCTTAAAATGGAAATTCTTAAAAAGTATTCTAAAAAAGATCTTTTAAAGGAGGTTCTATATAATACCTATTCAAATAAAATTAAATATCACATCAAGCAAATACCTGAATATTCTCCTAATTCTGGGGAATCTTGGATGGAATTATCTTCTGCTTTAATCATATTAAAATCAATAACGGATCGTAGGGTAACTGGAAATGATGCGATTGAATGCTTAAGAGCAGTTCTACAATTGCTCCATCCAGATGACGCTCATGTAATAGAGAGAATAATTGAAAAGGATGCAAAGATCGGCATGGCCAGAACCAATATCAATAAAATATTTTCAGGACTTATTGAAACGACTCCATATCAAGGGGCCCAATCATTTAGCGAAAAAAGAGCAAGAGATGTGTTAGCAGAAGGCCCAGCATGGAGCCAGATTAAAATGGACGGCAGATACTGTAATGCCCTCATCCAAGAAGGATCTGTTTTTTTAGAGAGCAGATCAGGTGAACCTACTAATATATTAGGTGCAACTATTATAGATGAGCTTTCTAAATGGGATGACGGGGTTCTAAATGGGGAACTGACTATAGATGGTGTCGATCGAAATACTAGCAATGGAATCATAAATTCCATCATATCAATAAGCAATAAGATTCAAGAAGGTGAAGATCCAGATCCTGATATTGAAAACATCAAGGATCGTCATGGAATTTCATATGAAAGAGCCCTTGATCTAATTAGATTTACGGTATGGGATCGAATTGAAATTGATGAGTATTTTAAAGGGGAATCTGATGCTCCGTATATGGATAGATTTAACAGTCTCAAAAACAGAATAGATTTACACAAATGTTCCATGATCGGGCTGGTCGAGACCCAACTTGTCTTAACGTATGAGGAAGCAATGAATCACTTCATCTCTATTCTAGGAAGAGGTCTTGAAGGAACTATCTTAAAATCTACAACAGCCCCCTGGAAAGACGGCAAGCCTAAATGGCAGATTAAGATGAAGCTTGAAATAGACTTAGATATGAAAATTATTGGATTTAATTATGGTAGCCCCGGAACCAAGAACGAGAATGTCATATCTTCACTTATAGTGCAATCCTCTTGCGGAAAAGTAGTAACACGTCCAGGTGGAATAGATGAATCTACGATGACCTGGATCACTCAGAATCAACAGAAATTAATGGGAACTGTTATATCAATGAAATGCTGCGGTCTGTCTCATGACAGTGAAGGAAACTATTCCACTCTACATCCTGTTTTTAAAAGTCTTCGAGACGATAAACATGAAGCTGATTCCCTAGATAAAATCTTAGAAATTGAAAAAATGGCAAAATCTCTAGCATAATAGAAAACCATTTTAAAAAATCTCAGTAAATATCTTAAATTCTCTAAGAGAAATTTAAAATCAATAATTTAATTAAAAAAATAAAATCATGAGATACTATCTGGGAAAAATTCAATTTGAGACAATTGACGATAACAACGGTAGAGCTAGAAAAACCAAAGAGCAATATCTAGTAGAAGCATTCGACATTTCAGATGCTGAAAAAAAATTAAAGGAGATGTTTAAAGACGGCATGGCCGAGGTTTCAGTTATCAGCATGGCAGAGTCTCCGATCATGGGGATTGTAAAATAGATCAAAATGGATCGACTTCCAACTAAAAAAGCCGAAGAGATCTACGACGTGCTAATTAAATACGCGGATGCAGATTCAGATTATTACCAAAGAGAACTATTCATCTATCATTTTGGAATAAAAAGAGGCATGCGCTCATTTAATCTATATTGCTTAGACGGATCAAGAAGAAGCTTTGTTAAGTCTGGATCAGAATATAAACTGGTTGGAAAAGGAGAATCTAAAGTAAACGCCATTGTAAGAAAAATTCTTGCAAATGAAAACATTTAAGGTTCCGATCGAAAAATCAGAATCCTACCGTCTTGATTTTTTTATGTTTCTTTCAAATTCCATGCAGGAGTTGTTAATTGAATTTGAAAAGTGGCCAGACAGTATTATCTTTACTGGAAAATTAGGATCAGAGTTAAATCAGATAATTATAGATCAGGGCTGGGACTTTAGCCAGTTTAAAGTACAAAACATTCCAAATGGAAATCTTAATAGGATAATATTTGGATATCAGTCTCCTCTAAAGATATCCACCAATAAATCACTTGATGGCAAGCCGAGTTACCTGCGAGCAGGCGGATTAAATAATTTAGAAATCAATGGAATACCTGATTCTAATACTATTAATAAAATGCTTTCCCATTCCTTAGATTTTAGCTTCAGTTTAGAAAAAACACATCGCCCAACTGTTGAAATTTTATTAGAAAGATAAATCAGCTTTTTAATTTTATCTAATTTGCTACTGTTTTTAAAATAAATAATAAAAATAGAAGTGCAAATACTATGAAAAATTTTAGTCATTTAAAGGGATTTGAATCTTTTTCTAATTCCTTCAGATTAAATGAGATGGCTAGTAGTTTAATGTCCATCCCTGAGTTCAAAAAAAGACCGGATCTGATGAGATTCATTCATACCCTTTCTAGTGAACTTATTCCCAGAGGAAAAGGAAAAGAAGGTACCATAAGGGGAGGTAAGTTTAGAACCCAGGAACTTGGCGCATCCGGCCAGGGTGGATATTACGGTGGAGACTGGCCAGAGTCACAGGATTTTAGACTTTCACATGACGTGGCAGTTAAGGGTCAAAAAACTGGAAAGGATCGAATATATCAATGGTTAGACAACCTAGACAAGAAAAAGGATACGGATCCTCATGCAATTCTAGTGACTCCAGATGAAGTTTCCCCGATGATATGGTATTTAACTAAAAAAACAGGAACTTTGAGTCCAGCCGAAAGAAAGGCTGCCTTTGGCACTGAGGATAAGCAGGAGGCATGGGCAAGAGGAATCTCAGTAAAAGCTGGTTATTTTATTCGAGCGATCACAATCGATGGGGAAACGGGGGAACCTACTTCAACTTGGACTGGAACCATCGGTCAATTAATGAAGCATGTGACAGATGAGTCAGTTCTGTATATCATGGAAGACGAGAGAAGAGCGGTTGAAAAAGCAGAAAAGAGAAAGCAGGAAAATGAAGTTAATAAGGAAAAATTCATAAATTATTTTAAAGGAGAATATCTCAATGTTTTAAACCGGGCAATGGCTAAAAAGTCTCAAACCAGATCTGCAGATTGGGAAAAGTTAAGAAGTGAAATTGGGCCAGAAGAATTCGGTGCCTTTGGCAGCAAAAATCAAAGGCTCTCAGAAATGTCTTCAAAGCTACAACAGTTATTTGATATGGCTAAAGAGATCAAATCAGGATCAATTAGTGAATCCGACTTAGATGTGTATTATTCAAAATGGATAGAGTACATGGCAGGAGCCGGAGACTATATTAGACAACAGGGATATCGAGGAGATGAGCGAGCTGAGCTATCTGACATTATTAAGAAGCACACTATGATGGGAGCATGTAATAGATTTTTACAATATATTGTTACTGGAAAAATATCAAGTGCTTATCTAGACGTAATGAAACAATTAGGAATAGACACTGGAATCGATTTAGGAACTGCCGACATAGATCTTTCAGACCTTGATATTTAAAAATCGATGAACAGAATTGAGATAATAAATTGGTCAAATCATAGAGACTTAATAGATATTCACAATACTGCTAGGATCACAGTTTCCGACAATCCAGTTTTCAGCACAAACGTTTTTTATGAGAAAGCAACAATTAACCTAGCAAAACTTAAAATAGGTAAATTTTGTTCTATTGCAACTAGAGTATCTTTCTATCTAGGAGGTAACCATAATATGAAAAGAATATCAACGTGGTTACCCCTAAATCTTATGAAAACGAATACCGATAGAGACCTATTGACAAATGGAGACATAATAATTGAAAATGACGTGTGGATCTCAACTAATGTTACAATTATGTCTGGGGTTAGGATAGGAAGTGGCTCTGTTATAGGAGCAGGGTCAGTTGTTAGTAAAGATGTCGAACCTTACAGTATTGTAGTAGGAAATCCAGCTAGAGAAGTTAAAAAAAGATTTGATGATCGTCAAATTGAATTACTATTAGAATCTAAATGGTGGGACTGGGATGTTGAAATAATTAAAGAAAACTCTGAAATAATATTTGGGGAATCCTTTGAAGAATTTGAAAAACTTTCTAAATTTTTATGTAATCAAAAAAAGGAGAATTCTTAAATTCTCCTTTTTTATTTCTGCTTTATTCTAGTTTAATTAAAGTGAGCCGAATGCTCTAAGCTGCTCGTTAAACGTGTCAGTAAATGGCTTCATAATTTCATTTATCTTTCTCTCTTTATCTCCTGTTGCCTTTCCAGCCTTATAATCTTCTGATATTTTCCATAGTTGACCTACCATTTTTGAAAAATTAGGAGCATTTTCAGCAGAGTTAGATACTGCAGTTGCCAGAATTCCTACGTCTTTTACTTTTCCTTTATCGTATAGCTCTTGTATCCATTTACACCAATAAAGAGTTCCCTGTAGATTTATAGTAGAATCAGAATCTTGAATCCAGCTCGTAACCAGACTTAAAATTGCCTGAACCTCAGATGTTTCTTTAACTGGAGGAATGTCAGATAGCGGTCTAGATAAAGTAGGGCTCTTGAATATATTTTCTATTTTTTCATATAGGGTTCCCTGATCGTCAGTGTATCTAGCAATAATTTTAACCCAGCTTAAAAAATGCTGTGCTGCCGTTCGGCCTATGATTCTGCCTAGAGTTGTTAAAATGTCGTATCTTCCATCTTCATCCATTAATGCATATTTAAATGCATTTGAAATTTTCATGCTAGGATCAGTGGTATCTGGAACCTGGCTCAAATATTTAGGATCCATTAAGATTTGACTGGCAATTTGCGCCCAAGCAACAGTCCAGCTTCTAGGGTTTGGATATCCAAAATATACTCCTTCTTCAGCTGCTTCAGTTTTAGATTTATCTAAATAATAAAAGGCCTTAAAATCGGTTTTAATCGGCTCTCCCTTTCTATCGAAGTATTCAGATGCTCCAGGAGTACCATCTACTGTCCTGAGATAACTTAAAAACTCTTGAGGTATAAAATATTGTTCAGATCCATCTATCATTACAGGGGTTCCCTGCGCACCTTGTCTCATAATTCCATTCTTAGGGCTTCTGGCAACCTGTTCTATCCAGTTTTGAATAGTTGGAACCAGGTGAAAATGACCACCTGTAAATCGGCTGGCAACTGCAGCTTCAAGCTCAGTTACTGGATCGTCTGATCTACGGTTACCTGCTGCCATTACTCTCCATCCCCATGGCATGGTATATCTTCCACTTGCAGTTTGTCTGTCTAATAGAAGGGTAAGAGAAGCTCCAAGCATCATAGGATCTGCTCGGTTAATCTCATCAAAAAATAGAATTCCTTCGTCAGCATCAGCCTCACCTGGAAGCCATCCTGGAATTGTTTGCTCCTGGCTAACTTTACCTCTCATTGAAGAAGGTAAGATAACCTTTTCAGTTCCTGAAAGATCTCCAAGATCTAACTCTTCTCCCGGGGTGTCTCGATACATTTTCGAGTTTTCAACTGATCCGGTTTGAAAAAGTAGAGGAACTCCACCTAAATCAGTTGGAGTAAAATTAGCTAGGGTAACTACCATGACTGGAACCCCTTGCTTAATTCCCTTCTGGCTGGCAATTAATTGAGCTACTGATCTAACAATAGCAGTTTTACCAATACCAGGGGCTCCCCAAATCATTGGCATATATCTTCCTCCCTCATCGTTATAGATTCTTACTAGCTGCCTAATCAATTCATCTGGGGTGTATACTTCAACTTCATCCGATGCTCCTCTAGGTGGAGCAACCGCTCCCGTAGCATCCATAGTCGCTTCAAATATGCTTTTAATATATTTGTTGTATTTGAATCTCCTGCTCTCTCCCATCATTGTAGGATCCATTAATAGGTCTTCTATTTCTGCGTCTAAAGCTGATGAGTCTTCTGGAGATATATTGTCTGCAGGAAATTTCATATCAGTTTCCTGATATCTCTTATCATAACCAGATCTGTCCTCTTTTCCTGATCGACCGGATGACATTTCTGGAAAAAATTCTGCTATAATTTCATCCTGTAAAGGATCAGACCATTCCATCCAACTAGGCTTCATTCCTAGTTTAATTGCCTTATTTGAGTTTATTCTCCATGCTCCTTTTCCTACATACCATTCTCCTACTCTTCTTAATTCTCCAGTATCAACTCCAGCTTCTTTTCTTCTATCCCAAGCTGACTGCCAATATTTAAGAGCAGATTCTCCTGATTTAATTAAATCATCTCCTTTAGATTTTGCTAAATCAGAAGAGGCTTTATCCATTAGTTCCATTGCAAATCTTTCCATTGCTTGAGCAGATTTAGAGCTGCCATCGTGATGTAGAAGTATGCCAGATTGATTTGCATCCATTGAGGAAACCGATTCAAATATACTTGATCCTTTAAAATTTAAAAATGACTTTAAATATTTCATCCTATCTCTACTTATTTTTATTATTTATCTTTGCCTATTGAATAGATTAGTGTGTAAGAATATTCCTAGTTTTTCTCCGGGTAGGTCTTCGGTTAGAGATTCCCACTGCTCGTATGACATACCAGTTGAGGGCCTAATTATTCCCCAAATTAAATTATTAATATCCAGAGCCTCGGTAGCTTTATTCATCGCTTCGGATCCAGGTTCATGACTTTCAACATATCCATCAGTAAAAATAATAGTAAATTTATTTTTCCACTTCTTTTCGATGATTTTATCATACGCTGAAACTACTTCAGTTCCACCAGATTGCCAGTTCTTTTGAATGTCTTCGCTGACTTTAACAAAGTCTGTTTTACTTACTCTGCTATATGTTCCAGTCCAATACGCTCGACTGTGCCATAATATAACATTTAACTTTTTAATTTTTGCCTCCTGTAGAGCCGATTGAAGCTCAGTTAGAATAACAGCGAGCTCAGTGTATGACATGCTTAAACTGGTGTCAATTGCAATATTAGTCTCAGGAAGAGTGTCTCTAGGAGGAATCCTGCTTGGGATCCTGGTTCTTAGCATTGGATTGCCGGCATATCTCTTGTCCCATGGTTTCCACTTACTTAATTCGTTAGAGTATGCGGTTAATCTCTTTTTAAAAACTTGAGCCCAATCTACTGATGCAATTTCTTCCATTAAAATCCTGTCTCTTAAAGCTCCTCCGCCGCCAGAACCTTTTGTTTTTTCTTTCCCTCCTTTTTTAGATTGAGTAATAGGATCCGTTGGTATATTTTGGGCTATCTTTTTATTAATTTCATCTATTTTTCTAACAGTTTCAGGATCGGTCCAGATTCTTTCATTGTCGTCGTCTCCTCCTTGTCCAGGCTGTCCCGGTTGTCCAGGCTGTCCTCCAGAATCAGATTCTCCAATATTCCAAATTCCACCAGGTCCTCCATCCTCATTGCTTTTATTAATTGCATCCTCTATTTTCTTGATAAAATCTTCGCTTAATTTATTCTCTCCTAATGATAATCCTCCTCCTTGTCCCGGTTGTCCCGGTTGACCAGGCTGTCCAGGTTGTCCAGGCTGTCCCGGTTGACCAGGCTGTCCAGGTTGTCCAGGCTGTCCCGGTTGTCCAGGCTGTCCCGGTTGACCAGGCTGTCCAGGTTGTCCAGGCTGTCCAGGTTGTCCAGGCTGTCCCGGTTGTCCAGGCTGTCCCGGTTGACCCTGCTGTCCCGGTTGACCCTGCTGTCCCGGTTGACCCTGCTGTCCCGGTTGACCCTGCTGTCCAGGTTGATCTTGTTGGCTCTTTTCTAATTTAATTAAATCTTTAATCTTTAATATTTTTCCCATCGTTACAAAATTTAAATATCTCCCAGTTCGCTTAAATCTATTTGGCCAAGTAGATCGTCTTCTTCACTTCTAAATGTTTCAGAAGGGACATCTGTGTCTTCTATTTGAATTATATCTCTCCCCCTACCAGTTCTTTCCATTGCATCTTCTCTACTGATTGGATTTATTTCAACGTCCATATTATCAGGATCATTAGGGTCTCCTATTACTTCAACAACCTCTCCATATTCTCCAGGTTTAGATTTTAATTCTACAATATCTCCTGGGTTAAGTGGAATATTTGGCTGACTTTGCTGGGCAGGTTGATCCTGTTGACCTTGTGGTCCCAATAATGGATCTTTACTTCCTGCTCTAGCAGCTTCAACGTTTCTTAGTAGCCTATAAAATATTCTTTCACTTGATGCTGTACCAAAAAATTCCTTCTCTCCATCTGGTGCCTTAAATCCTCCTGCCTCGTGATCGACTCCTCCTGGAAACATTTCGACCATGTCGCCTAACATAGATTTAATGATTCTGTTGATTTCATTGTCTTGAGCCAGATTCCAAAGTTTATGGATTTCATAAGGATTTAAATATTGAGACTTGACGTTTTGTTGCCGAGTTCGCAAGAAGTGTTTTAGGCTATTGTGCATAATTTCATGAATTATAACGAAAGTAGTATAGTCATTGAACCACTTTTCTCCATTTCTCATTAGTTGCCATGGGGTTCCAGATTTTGCCCCCTTCATGTGCTTTTTAGCAAATTCAAAGGTGTATAAAACAAACCTAGGGCAATATCTAATTGAACTTCCGTTAGTGTCCATTGTTCCAATTTTTTGACTTAGTCTAGATCCTGCTAAAAAGAAAGGCACTGGAGGCATGATGTCCCAATAGGGTTTGAACCATTCCAGCCTCTCAAATATTTTGATTCGGCAAAGGCTTACTATATCCTGGGCCTTTTTTAAAACAGTAGAATCATCCATTGCCTCTACTTTAGAAATTACCACAGGGTCCCATCCTAAATTTGCGTTAACTTGAGATGGATCGATCCTAGATCCACCTGAAGATCCGCCGATTCCGGCCTGTCCGGTTAAGTCTGTCTCTAGTAAATACCAAAATTTTCTATCTAATTTAGTTTCATAAATTTTAGAACTCCAGGAGTTGAATCCTTTAATTGCTCCCATTTAACACTTTTATTTTAGTTATTTATCTTAAAACTGATAATTTTTTAAGTATTTATTTTTATAAAATAGATTAAAATGAATTCTAATAGTTTTGAAGAAAAGCACCTTCAGGTATATATAGAGAAGCCCGATGACTCCATTAATCAGATTTTAAATAGTTTAAGCGAATCAGACCGATATAGAGCAACCTCTGCCTGGGGAACCTACCTAATAGAGAGAGAAATTGAACCATCAGGAGTAGAGATCTTAGAAAAAATCTGGGAAG
>OGWL01000157.1_pt1 | contig 10623 bp, 2 predicted proteins | sample 1576031 | NCBI WGS metagenome assembly OGWL01 (sample SAMN07581535, study PRJEB24739) | freshwater metagenome | place: Singapore | collected 2015-01
GTTTCCCAGTCACGATAGGGGGTGCAGGTATGAATCTTGCGGCAGGGGGGCTGAAAGGTATTGGTAGTCCAACAACCACGGGTGTTGGTGGCAAGACTGCTCCACCTACCGGTGGCTCTACAACATCAACAAGGACATCCTATCAATTTCCCAATCCTACTATCAACAAAGCAGATACTAGTCGTTTTGATTTGCAGGGGTTTGTCCCAAGAGAGATGCCAGCCAAATATAGGAATATGACGCTTAACCCCCCTCCATTTAACAAAAAGGGTGGTGGGACTATTACGAAAACCCCTGGTGAATTCTCGCACAAGAAGAACCCTATTGATTTGATGCAAGGGGGCAAGAAGATAGGTGAGGCTACTGGTGGTGAGTACATATTCAATCCCAAGCAAATGTCAAATATCAAAAGGTATGTGAGTCAGGGGGATAAGTCCAGGTTGCACTCATACGTCAGGTCGCTTATTAAAAAGTTCGAGGGATAATGGCTACTTTCTCTACAAATGTCATTGAGATGCCAGACCTTGCGTCCAGGGCATATCAAATGTATCAGCTTGGGTTGTCTCAGCAAGAGAAGGCTGATGAGAAGGCTAAACTGGAGAGGGAGAAGGCATCTCTTAAAAGGGAAAGGTATAGCGATGTTGAGGGGTCTCGCAGCATGCTTGACAAGGCGTATAGTCTTGAGCCTGCTGCAAGGGAGGTAGCAACGGTGCTATTCAAGGAATTCGAGAACGCATCTATAGACTTTAACACAACTGGGTCTGAGCAGTCTAAAAGCAGACTTGATGACCTTAGGGGGAAACTAAATCGTGTGATAGGCCAAGGCATGGCTATTTCGGATCAAAAGAAAAGGGAGTCAGAGGAGTACAGGCTGAACCCACAGCTATTTACACCAGAGTCATCATCTGTGTTTAGTGAGCGCAAGAAGTCGCCATCTTCATTCAAGCCAAGGAAAGATGAGAATGGGAATATAATCGGCACCTACAATGGCGAGGACATGCCAATTATGGATATCCCCTATTTTGGTGATGAGATTATCCCAGGTCTTAACGCCATAGGTCTTGATAGGATTGACAGGACTATTGAGATACTAAATCCCGATGCCCTTGCTGATAAGGCGTTGCAGTATTTTTCTAATGTCAAGGGGGTTCGTCAAGACTTTGGCAGTTCAGTCACTTTTAATAAAGATAAACTTATTGAGCTATCCGAAAGTTGGCTGGATGAGGAGTTGTCTTCCCCCGGTGCTAAGGAAAAGGTATTCATTGCGCATGCTGCCAACATGGGTGGTATTGACCCCGGTAAGTTATCCAGAGCTGAATACCTGCGAATTTTAGATAAATACAAGAATCCTGAGTTAGCCAAAAGTGCTTTAGAAGAGTACAAGCAGGGCGTGTTGAATAAGATATCCAGTAGGGCTCCTGCCAGTCAGATTGGGGCTGCAGGTGGGGGTGGTGGTAAGTCTGATATGAGTTTCCTTGATTTATTAGGCTCTGTTGGTTTCGATCAACCCTATTTTGAGGGTGGTGGTCAGCGTGGGGCAACGGGTATCAGAAGGCTTGTGTTCCCAACAGACATCTCTGTGGCTGTTGGCACCGATCCTCTTAATCCTTTTAGCGGGGGTCGCCATATTATAAAAGGGGTCGGTTTTGACAGAAATGGCAAGGTGTACTTTAGGGTTCAAGATGAAAAAAGGAACGTCATAGAGCGAGACCAATTTGCTTATAATGCATATATGGCAAAAATTAGGGAGGTATTAGACAAGAACAATGCATATAACATCCTCAAGGATTTTAGCAAGAGAATATTAACAGAGGGCTCTAATCCTGACTGGGCAGGTGATGCTGAAAGTCAATTGAGACAGGGTAAATAAAAAGTATAAAGATGGATCCATCGATAGTAAGGGTTGTAAACACAGGCATATCTAACGGTGCCGATTTTGACAAAATATCATTAGCTATGTATAATGCAGGGGCTGGTGATGCTGTGGTTGAGCAGGCTCGTGAATACTACAATAGCATTAAAAAAAAAAGTCCATCCGTAGCTGGGGTATCTCCATCCACATCGGCACCAGGTGCATCTTCATCGGCATTCGGCCCATTCAAAGGTCAGAGCAGGCTTGACATAGACCCATCTGGATTGTATGGTCAGGTAGAGGAGACGAACAGGAGGATTAATACAGCCAATAGAATATATAACGTCTTGTCAAAAGAGGGGGATTTATCTCCCGAAGAGATAGACTCTGCTCGAAATGACTATCAAGAGTATAGGTCTTTCTACCCTGAGCTTCCGATAGATCCATCACAGGCCAAGTCATTGCTTACTGATAACATCGCCAGAGACAGGATGTATATGGAGGCAAAGTCACAGCCGGATGAATCTAATTACAGGAAGTGGATGGATTACATCTATCAATCACAGCCTGGGGGAGCGAATGGCTTTCTTGCCACGATTCTTCGTGGCACTGAAAAGGTTGCTGGTGACTTAGTGTCTTTTGCAGGGGCTATTAACGATGCCACAGATGCATTCTATTCATCTGTATTTGGTGAAGAAACAGCCAGGAATTACAATAAGGCATTTGAGGGAACCCCACTTGAACCTGGTGTAATATCGCAGTTTGGCAAAGGGATGGCAGAGCAGTGGAATGAGAACACTAAAAAGATAGCCGAGAATTGGAATATGACTGAAGAGCAGTATAAGAAGGGCCCTAGCGATGCATTGTTGAGTGGGGACTTTTCTACGGCAGGCAAGGGGATTGCTATAGGGATGCTTCACACTATGCCAGAATTTATGGCTATGCTTACTAGTCTTAGATTTGCGAAAGGGGCGGCTTTATCGGGTGAGGCGCTTACCGCAAATTTGATTAGTAAGGGTACGCCAAAGTGGATTGCTGGTGCTGCTGGCAGGGCAAGGGCTATGGCCCCCACATCCATACCTTTATACACCGGTGCTAACTATGCCGAGGTTCTTGATGATCCGGAGTTCACCACGGGGGAGAAGCTCCTCTATGCTGTTGGCAGTGCTGTTGGCTCTACACTTGCGGAGAGTGCTGGGGGATTTGGTGAGTATTTGATTGGTGGGGCTGCTAAAAAAGAGGCGGTTGATCAGGTTAAGTCATCTGTGATGCAGTCGATAGGCAAAGGTACTATTGATATGTTGAAAGCCGCTGGCATTGAAGGTGCGGAGGAAGTCTTGGATGGTGGCATACAACAGGCTTTAGGTATTGCCCTTGGCGACAGAAAGTTTGATGCCAATTCATTATTAGATGGCTTTTTGATTGGCGCGGCTATGGGGGGGAGTGCAGATATCATAAGAAAGTCCCCATCGCTTATAGGGTTGTCCTCTGATATGGTTAAGACAATCAGAATAACTGATGAATTGGCCAGGATTGACGCTGCGTTAAGAGACCCCAATATATCTGATGCTGAGCGTGAATTACTCACCAACAGAGTTAGGGTTGCCAACGATGAAGTCAGAAGAGCTAAGCAGACTGCGTCTGTGTTTTTTCAGAATTACACCCCTGAAGATTTGCAAGAGACAATCAGCCTGAATGCAGATATACGCAGGCAAGTGATGGACCTCCCATCATTTAAGACTGAAGAGGCTAAAAGTGCAGCCATTCAATCTGTTAGGGATTCGGTTTCAAGGTTAAAAGAAATAGAAGGTAAATATGATCGCAAAACGCAACAACAAGTACAGGGTGATGTCCAGGCAGGGGCGCAACCTGGGGGAGTACAACTCCAAGGAACAGGCACAGAAGAGACTGCGCCAAATAGAGTTCTTCAAGATGTTAGCCAATCGGAAGAAGAGCAGTTAGCTCGACAAAGAACAGAGCAGGCAAGCTCAATCAACGTGAAGCCAAGGCTTAAAAGGATGAAGGTCACGACTGCAAATGCCCCTGGTGCATACAGTATGATGATGGATGCCTTGTCTAACTACACAGATGAGTTCTTATCACAGAATGGTACAAGTCGTGCCGCTGTAGAGCGTGGGATAAAGAGTCTTTTTGATGTCATCTCGTCTTTGGATGCTAAGGGCAGGGAGGTTGAAATTGATGTCATAGGTTCTATTGATGAGGCTAACAAGTTATTTGGCTTTGAGATTAAAGAGGATGATGGCAAGTTTGTCGTTTCATCTAAGATTCCTGATGCCGATAGGGTTTTTGACACTATGGAGGAGGCTAATGCCTACACCAACAGAGTTCTTTATCGTGGGGTTAATATGATGAGTGATGGGGATAAGGTGAATATCAGTGTATTGCTACCAGCTATGCTTGACAACACCGGCTATCACGAGGCATTGCACTCTCTTGAGGTTTTTGATGATAAGGCTACTGATAAGCTTGTAGTCAATCTTATGAGGTCTTTGAGCAGGTTGCCACGCCTTGATGCGAGGATGATTGCTTTTATGGATTCTTACAGGGGGAAGCCAGAGGCAGATCGCAACAGAGAGTTTTTGGCTGAATTGGGCTCGATGATTTCATCTGGGGAGATTTCTATTGAAGTCAGAGATTCTGTCATTAAGAGTATGACTGACACTTTTATGAAGTTTGTCAGAAATATGCTTGGCATTGGTGGGGATGTAACCCCATCTGCGGGGCAATTGGCACGAACATTTAACGATATTGCCGATAAGCTTGGCAGGGGGGAGAAACAAGCCCCTTACGCTACCACCGGTGGCACCCCTAAGTTTCAAAGACCCACCGGGCTTGATGTGGAGAGGAGTGATGATGAATTGTCTGCGACTGATTTCAGCGCATTGTCGAAAAGACTTAACAAGTTCTTCAAGGGGAAGGTGAAGATTGTCGATGCCGATACCTTTGAAAAAGAAGCAGAGAAAGTGACGGGGGAAAGGATAGAGCTGAAGTCTTATGATGGTGGTGTCTATGGGGCGGTTCTCCCTAATGGCGTTATGTTTATCAATAAATTAAACGCTGGCTCTTTGTTGCATGAGCATACACACTTGTTCAATCAAGTTGTAATGAATAGCAACCCTAAACTATGGGCGGCTATTAAGAGTGCGGTGAAACAAACGGAAGAGTGGGGGGAGGTCAAGGACAATCCGTTATATTCCAATCTCAAGACAGATGACCAAATAGCCGATGAGGTATTCTCTAAAATAGTCGGAAGTGCCGCTGAAAATGGATGGCAAAGCTATAAAAATCAGTCTTTATATCAGAAGATAAAAGCATTAGCACAGAAGTTTTACAATACGATATTAGAGGTATTTGGAGTGGACTACTACAAAGGGATGTCTGCTACCGGCTTGGCTGATTTAACATTAACAGAATTGATGGGGGGAGTGTCAACAACCCCATACCAGATAGATGCCAAGATAAACGACATCTTGTCTGAATTACTTAAGGGCACGAAATACTTTAACCAAGTTAGGTTTAACGTAGATCCAGAATCTAGGCGGAAGTTTGAGAAAGCATTAGGGGAAAAAGACGGCAGGGCTTTGTATGCCATCTTTGGGAATGTTCAGGATGTGGGGAAGGTAATTGAATTCGCTAAAAGAAAATTCCCCATCAAGGGCTCGCTATCTGCTATGCAGAGCAGATTAGTCAAAGATAATGACGGAAATATTATCCGTAATGGTAATTTTGGGAGTATAGTCATCTATAAGGAGTATCAGAAATACATAGATGCTCAATTAGAAGGCTCTATTAATGAATCGGCATTAAGACCAGAAGACTTGTTAAATGAGGTTGGGTACACATTTTACAATCCGACTAATTTAAAAGAAGCGCAGGATTCCTTTCTTCACTATTACAAGAAAGGGAAGAATATATGCACCCTTAACCCGGATAGTACCCGTTTTCGGGATTATTTTGTCACTTTCATTGTAAAGGATGATGCAGCCATAACTCCTATGGCTGATGAATTGACTCAAGATAACCTGACGAATGATTGGAAGAGCTATTTGGAAAAGAAGGGGAGGAAAAATGATGATGGAACTTATAATTTAAGGGGACTTGCAAAGAATCCGCTAGACCCATACAGCACTAGTGTCGTTTCTTTGCAGATAGAAAAATCGAATGGGAGTACTAAAGAAATAAGCAGATATAATCATCAGATAGGCGGCCCTGACAATATATTCGATAGGGATTTCGACAGATTAATCGAAGGGCTTGGAGATGCTATGTATAAGAAGTTTGGTGTAGACAAAAACACCAGTCAGTCAACATCACGAATGCCAAATAATATTACTCAGGATGCGAATGGGGCATATTACTATTACATCTATGAAACTAATGGGGTGTATTATGGTGACGGATACTATTTGGAAAATGGTGTAGCCACGATTTTAGACAGGGGCAGTGAAAGGATGGTTGATGGCTGGGTTATTAGCAATAGGGGCGATGGGACTGCCACTAACATTGACAGAACTACATATGGCTTTTTTTATGGGGATGTAAAAAAAGTAAACTACATCAAGGGTGATGAAATCTCTCTAACAACAGAAAACGGCAACTTTGTATTTGAGGTGAAAAATGGGGCTGTTGTTAAGCTCATTGAGTTTCCTAAAAAATGGAGGCTGGATAAATTTAAGGAGTTGGGGATTAAAGTGGAGTATGATGAAAATGGAAATCTAATTTTATCTGGATTGGGATTTGCTACATCAAGCTACACAAGCATGCTTTGGGCTGATGATATTGTTGGTATTTCTGCAAGGGCCGATTTTAACGGAACTAAAATCCAGTCATTAGGCAACCTTCAGTACATTAAAGGTGATGCTAATTTTGCAGACAGCCAAGTTCAATCTCTTGAAGAGTTGAAGTATATCAGGGGTTACGTTAATTTTAAGAATAGCCAAGTTAAGTCTCTTGGAAAATTGAAGTATATCGGAGATGATGCCTATTTTAGCAATAGCCAAATCCAGTCGCTTGGAGAATTGAAGTATGTCGGTGGCAAGGCTAATTTTAGTAATAGTCAAGTTCAATCTCTTGGAGAATTGAAGTATATCGGGGATAAGGCTATTTTTATTAATAGCCAAATCCAGTCGCTTGGAAAATTAAAATACATTGGACATTATGCTGATTTTAGTTATAGCCAAGTTCAATCTCTTGAAGAGTTGAAGTATATCGGAGGTTATGCTGATTTTTATGGAAGTCAAGTTCAGTCATTAGGTAACCTTCAGTTCATTATAGGTGATGCTGTTTTTAGGAACAGCCAAGTTCAATCTCTTGGAGAATTGAAGTATATCGGATCTAAAGTTATCTATTCCAATAGTCCAATAGATTCTAAGATTGAAGATATTAAAAGGAAATCAGAGGGATCTACGGCTGAAATCCTTGTTAGAGATGCAGATGATTTTAAAGAAAGCATGGAACGGGAGTTTGAGCAATTTGGCAAAGAAATGGAAGAAGAAGCTACTGAAAGTCAGCCTAAGTTCCAAGCCCCTGAAAGCGAAGGAGAGGTAATTTCCCCCCCAAAGGGAAAGAATGACAGCATTTTATTTCAACTCATCGGTGAGCGTGGGGCGGAAGGAATACAAATGGTAAAAGACAACCTTGCCATTGCAAAGCAAATGGAGGCTGAGGGTAAAGATGCTAAAACTATATTCCTTGCAACAGGATGGGAGAAAGATGTCAGGGACAAAGGACAATGGAAGTATGATTTGCCTGATGGTAAATTAAAAGGTGCATTGTTAATAGACAGAAGCCCTAAAGACGTATTTCAAGTCGAAGAAAAATTGTCGGATGTATTTGAAAGCGATGGATTATTTTCCGCCTATCCCGAACTATCAAACATAAAGATTGCGTATAGTCAAGAAGCGGATAATGGGGCATCTTATAATAGGCAAACGAAAACGATAACCCTTAATGCTGGTGTTTATGCAACAAAAAGTCAAATATCTTTAGGAGAACGTAGGTCAATTTTAATACACGAAATCCAACACGCTATACAAGATATAGAGGGGTTTGCGAGAGGGGGTAGTCCAAGTGAATTTAAAGATACCCCAATCCCTAAAAAACTAAAAGACGCCTATTTTAAATGGTTTTTTAATTCTAAAATATTTGCAAATAAACTTACAGAAAAGGGGTTTAAAAATTTTGGGACATTCCAAATAGCTGATTTAGATAAAAAAGATGTTAGAGATTTTTCTGAAAAAAATGGGCTATTAAGTGAGTATGAAAAATTAAAAAAAGAAGGCGAGCAGTTTGATAAATATTTAACAAAAGAACAAAAATACAAACGCCTTGCAGGAGAAGCAGAAGCCCGAAACGCCCAACGCAGGGCAAAAATGACACCCGAACAGCGTAAGCAAACAATGATAAGCGAAAGCGAGTTATTGGAAGGGGTGCGCCCCGAAGATAAGATTTACTTGTACGAGGGGGGGGTACAACAAAGTATTCAGTATTTAGAGCAATCGGACTTCGACTCTGATGGCACGGTAAAAGACAGCGCAATCAAAGAAATAGAGCGAGAGAGAAACGCTATTGAGATAGATTCAAAGCTAATGTCGCTTGATTACACACTAAGAAGACCGGGGGAGAATACATTGGTATTTGTGCCTATAAATAAATTACTGCAAAGACACGCTAAAGATAATCCATCTTATGATGTTACAAAAAAGGAAAACCAAATAGGGAATAGAGTTCAAAAAGCCAAGGAATTTCTAATAAATTATTTGTCAGACAGTAGCTTTATAAATCCCAAAACAAGGGAAAGAACAAGAGGCACGAAAGTAACTTATGAGCCAAGTGTTGTTGGATTGTATGGGGGGAAATTATCTTTTGAAGATGGAAGACATAGGGTTTTAGCGGCTCAAGAAATGGGGGCAACAGCTGTGGCGGTAGAAATACCCAAGACACAAGTCAATACGTTCAAAGAGGAGTTAGGGGTAGTAGATAAAAAAGAATGGCTAAAAGCCCCTAATGGTAAGGACACCAACCTTACGCCTGAACAGTGGGTGACGGTAAGGACTAAAAGGTTTAAGGATTGGTTTGGGGATTGGCAGAATGACCCTGAAAACGCTTCAAAGGTAGTAGATGCTAATGGTGAGCCTATGGTGGTTTATCATGGCACTAATGCTGATTTTACGGAATTTAGTGCATATAAGACTGAGGGGAAAGATACTGGATTTCATTTTGGCACACTCAAGGCGGCTGAAGACGCAGGGGCAGCAAAGAAGGGTCATAGAATAATCCCTGTGTTTTTGAATATAAAAAATCCAGTAACTTTAGAAGAGTACGAAAGATTCCCCACATGGAATGGATTTGAAATTATTACAAAGGTTGCAGAAAAACTATATGCTTTTGATGGTCTAACAGAATATCAATCAGATTTGATTAATAAAGCCCTTGACGAAGAGCTTGTTTTAGAATATACTAATATATTCGGAGAGACTCAAGTAGGAGAATATCCCTTTTATTTTAGTCAAGCAGAACAGCTCTCATTTTTAAACTCTTTTTTGAGTAATTTTAATATAGATGGTGTATTCTACATCAATGCTGTTGAAGACGTAGGGTCAAAATCATACATTGCGCTTTCCCCTGTCCAAATAAAATCAGCCACATCAAATGTGGGTGCATTCAGCAAGGACAGCCCTAATATAATGTTCCAAACCCCGATAGATGAGGCTTTTGACAGGCAGAGGGCTCTTCTTGAAACTATGTCTAAAAGGGGTGGGGTATTAACGAAAGCTGTGGTTAAGCTCGCTGATAGAGCATCCCCATTGAAGAAGGCTTTAATTGATGCCAACTTAAAGAACGCAAGGGACTTGTTTGTAGCTCAGGCAGGGGCAGGCTCAATGGCAAAGATGTTTGTAGATGAGAACTTCGGGGCTATCTATGACGACCTAAATAAAGAGAACTCAGACTATCTGGATAAGATAATACAACTACGCAGGATAATACAAATTGACGAGGACTTTGACAACAAGGGAAAGGAAAGAATAGTCCACACAGAAGGTGAGAGTGGTGTCCCGATAAACAAAGAGATAGCCGAGGCGAATCTCAATGACTACCGCAACACACTCGGCATTACTCTTTTTAATGAATTAATGCGTAGGTCAGAGACTTACTTTGACGCATACAAGAAGTTGCTGGATATAATGAGGGAGAATGGGCTTATCACTCAAGACCTGTACGACATGCTAAAGCCCCTCTTATATCAGCCTCGTAGGTTCTTAAATAACTTCGTGAGCTTTCAGGATGGGGAGACATTAATCGATGTAAAAGACCTTGCGCTAAATGCAGCGCAAATCAAAAGACTAGAGAGTGGCTCTGATTCAGAAATCATGATGAACTCAAGGTTGCTGTTGGCGTTCTCTGCTAAAAGCGTCTTTTCAAGAGTGGCACGAAACAAAACCTACACAGCTATTGCACAGGCAGCTAATGACCCCAATAACAGTAGCTGGATTTCAAATGATAATCAGCCCAACTTCAAGCCTGTAAACTACTTTGTTGATGGAGAGAAGGCGCAGTTCTATATCCGTGAAGACTTCCAAAAGCAACTTTATGATGCCACAAGGCATTTGATAAATCCAAACATAGCGAAAAACATAAGGATACTTAGCGGATCGGCGTATCGTGACTGGGAAACAGATCGGAAGAGCACACGTCTGAACTCCAGTCACTAATGCGCATCTCGTATGCCGTCTTCTGCTTGAAAAAAAAAA